>TARA_B100000674_G_scaffold365623_2_pt1 | contig 10263 bp, 7 predicted proteins | sample TARA_B100000674 | Tara Oceans TARA_B100000674 (sample SAMEA2622759) | marine metagenome | biome: marine biome (ENVO:00000447); feature: surface water layer (ENVO:00002042); material: "saline water (ENVO:00002010), including plankton (ENVO:xxxxxxxx)" | depth 5 m
GCGCGCGCGGGGGGAGGAACGGCAGGCGGGCGATTGTTGGTCGTTCACCTGTGTGTTGTTCGTTCGTGGACTGCTTTTGCTTCGCGCGCGCCAGACTTTACGCTCCACGTGTGGACCTACACGTGGAGATTCAGAGGTGGCCATGAGAGCCAAGCCTATAGCCTATCCTTTCTTTCTTTCTCTCTTAAAGTTTAAGAGAGAAAGAAAGAAGGCTTAGCCCATGCCTCCATTTCTCAAGGCCACCTCTGAATCTCCACGTGTAGGTCCACACGTGGATTGTATAACGGATCAGCTGCGTTCGCGCGCATGATGGAGCCTGCTCTCACTCATGACGAAGTTGCTCGTCAGGTCATCAAACTTTGCAAGGTTCCGGTTGAGACCAAGCTGCAGTGGATGCAGAACCGGCGATTGAGGTATGGCAAGTCGCACACGCCAGAAGATTTCAAGAAACGGTGCTGCATCATGAGGACTGTCATCGAAGCATGTCTGATTGATATGAACCAACATGTGGCTGACGATTCTTCTACAGAAGATCCGATTGAGTTTCTCCACAGCAAAATCATCTTGCACATGGACGTTTATCGCAAAGATAATAACATGATTCCTGCACCACCCCCAGTTCGGCGAGTTTGCACGGGGTGGTATGGTTGCTGGTTTGACAGAAAAGATGTTGCTTTTCAAGACTGGGAACTGGTTAGCTACCACTGACTTGATCCGTCTCACATTCTGAATCGACACGATCGTAACTGTAACAAACACCGTTGTCATCTTTGTAGATAACATTCATGATTGGGAACATTGTAATGGTTGGTACAACGAAAAGTGTCAGTGACATAATAAAAAAACCTGATATGAAAGCAACTAATTCACTTAGTCTCATTTACAAGACGAACATGTTTTAGTCTTAAAAAAAAGACCGATATGATCTTGTAAGAAGTTCCCTTATCGTTAGTAACCAACGCAGAAGTGCTTAGGAGTGGCACTGGTTGATGACATGACGTTAGGTGATTGTGAGAAATCATGAGACTCTTCTTGTTGAAACTCTTCTCTTTGAGACTCTTCTTTCAGCATTTCTAATTTGTGCTAAAGCAATACTAGCAAAGGCAAGGACATATGCACCCTTTCTTGCCATGCGTTTTAAGTAAGCATTCATCTGCTTGCGCTCTGCAGAGGACAGTTGCTTCTTATTCGTAAGAAATTTGACGAGGTCCTCGGTATGTTTGCTATGATTCATTTGAAATCTACATAGAAAATAAATGTTAAAAAGAATCGTCTGAAAAAAACGGAGCAAACCGACCAATAGCAGAAGGTCAGGTGATGAGTGTGGATGACTTTCGAGAGAATACTGTGAAGTCTTTTGCAAACAAATTCACTCTATTGAATGAAACGAAATTGAAAAAGCTAGAAAAGGTTGTATACAAAGCGTCGGTCGATTTGATACGATGCACCAATCCAACGCCATCGCAGAAAGAATTTAGAATTTACTACAATTGGTACATTCAACTTGTTCTTGAGGATGTGAAGTTTGTGAACGAGGTACTTAGTGGGAAGGAGAAAGTTAAGCCGGTCGATCTGATGAAAGTTTTGCAGGTGAAGCATAACAGTCTGAAACTCACTGCACAAGACGATGCTCGAATTGCTATGCGTATGCACACACTTCGAGTCCTCAAAACTTTGTTGAAGGATGAAGAGATTGCAATGCAAATGGAAGAATCGATCTCCAAATTTAACTCATCCAAGTCTTGTTACAAATCTCAGGCATTAAGAATCATATGGAATCTCAAGAATTGTAAAACAAAATTACTCGAAAGAACATTGAATGGAACTTTCGATGTTGAAAACATTGGTAAATCAAGCAGAAAAGACCTTTGGCCAGAACTTTGGTCGTTACCAAACATGCAAGCCGGGCATCGTGCTACAGTGATATCTAGAGAAGAAGATGACACAGTTCAAGACACACTTTTGAAATGTCAATCTTGTAAAAGCAATACTGTGCAAACTCGAGAGTTACAAACTCGCAGTTCGGATGAGCCCATGACTGTTTTTTGCCACTGTCTTACATGTGGTAAGAGGTGGAAAATGTGAGTGCCAACAAACAAACACTATGGTGCGCCTCTTTGTGTGCAAAATTTTGTTTGTTTCTTATAAGGATGAATCAAAATATATTAAATAATTTGGTTCCAGATTCTAAAGTTGTTCAAAGAAGCGTTAATATTGATAGTCGCGATAGAAACAAAACTGCGTATCCCGATACAAATGATTACGTTGTACAATTAAAAGATGCTCTGTTCGGTGTGAAAAGAGTTGAATTAATAAGTGCAGAATTGCCCAAATCTGAATATTTCATTGATGATTCTAACAACCTGATGCAAATTTTAATTGATCCTGTTTTATTCGCTAACCGAGCACCAGATAACTCGGATGAACGCATGTTGTCATTTGTGCATCCACAAAATCACAATGTCACAATTCTACGGATCGATAGCTCACAGGCTGATTCTCATGGTATCATAGAAAACTTAGGTCTATCTAACATAGGCAGTGGGGAAATTCAGCGTGGTGTACGTTCCGTTTTTAACACATCAAAAACCTCGCATTTGGACGCGCAAATTTTACTCGAGTCTCTTACAGAAATTTTATTTGTGACGTGTTATTCTGAAGAGGAAGATAATTTCTCTGGAAATTGCCGATTCATGATTTTTAGGCAACGTGAAAATGAAAGTTCGTTTTCCTTTGGTTCTGAGTTTAAATTTGACGCTTTCTCTACGTTTGATAAACGACTTTGCATTTTAAAAGAGAACAAATTTGCTCTCGTATACAACAGAAAGAATGAGTCAGTGAATTTATTAGTAGGCTCTGTCGGAAATCATTTGTCCGATTTAGATGCTCGTCAAAGTAATTCTAACTTAATAAATAGTAACGTTACTGTTTATTCTTCTTGCAGACTTAATAGCAGTACGGCATTTGTTGTATTCTGTTCGGGTACCCAAATCCGTGCTAAACTTATAACCATTGATACAGATTTCGCATTATATTTACGAAGTGAGATTCAGATTGATGAGAAAGCAAGTATGAGACTTAGCTGCGATTCAATGAACAATAGAATTTTGGTTTCGTCAGTAGACGTACATGGTCAAATGCACGTTTACGTTTTGCTCGTTGTAGATGGACCACAACTTATTTTATTGAGTTCCACAGCCTACAATCTTGATGCATCAAGATCATCAATGAATACGGGGAAAAACTCATCATTTGAGATTGATACTAACTGCGTGGCAAAGTGGTCTGTGGACGTTTTCGAAGTAATCGAGGTAAAAGTAAAAAGGGAAAACGGTTCAATTCTTCTTTCATTGAGCAGCGGGACAACCCCTTTTCCTACTTTGAATTTGCACAGCAATGAATATTACAGATTTAATTTCATAAGACATGATTTAGATCCTGACCTACCGAGTTCTATTTTGCAAAGTATTAAGATTTTCACTTCACAAACACGCAATCTGGAGTACACGAACATAAAACGATCAATATCATCCTTTATATTATTCATCGATGAATCTATAAATTTTTTGTATTATGGTATTGACGATCAACTGACTCGTGGGACTATCAACATTGTGGAATCATCAACAAACTATGCACTTCCTTTCACAATTTTCGCTTCTGGTGTGGCCGATGTGGGCAATAAACCATTTTCATTCAAGAATTCATCAATGTCCGAAAGATCATTACGAAAAATCTTTGAGTGCCCAGGAGAGAACCAAGCATCTGGTGCAACAGTAAGTGTCAACGGAACTGGACTATTTATTCATGAGAACTCAGAAATATGGAGTTTTTTCAACGGGAATTGGACTCTTGTATACCCTGCAACTGTTGGGACGAGTGCACCTGGTCCTAGGACTGGCGCAATGGTTGCGAGTGTAGGCAACCGAATATTTCTTTTTGGAGGAGTCTCGACACTGAGGTCTACTCATGGTTTGGGTGTGTACAAGACTCCCAACTTCTCAATAGTACCTGCTGCAACCAATTCGTATAGTTTACGAAACATTCGAAATACTGATCAAAGTATTACTTTTTATGATATCACAACTGGAAACAATAAGTTAGAATTTGCAAGTCTGATAGGAACGACCGGCTGGACCGGTTTGGTCGATGTAAGTCAGTTCTTTGAAAAACAAACACTTGGTTTTCCTGTTACATCTTTGCGTGCTGAAAAGATTTCACACACGAATAATCTGGTTGCAAACCCAACTGGTGGTAAATATACTTTTTCACTCCTAGTGCACCCAAAGTTCAATAGTGTAGATACATCAGGTTTATTGAGAACTGGTGATCAGAATGCTAGAATCACACTTCAAATTTTTGATGGAGATGAAGCCAAAGATTCAAAAGATTTTGATGTCGCACTAAATATTTGGACAAATATTGGCTTGGAATTTGACACTGCAATATGGACGAGCTCTAATCTAAAGAATATGAAGATAGAAGTGACATGCTCCAATGTGTTTATGCAATATGGTTTTTGCGCAATTAGAGAGCCAGAATTGTTTATTTCAGAATTGATTTGTGGCACTGGTGATTTATTGGTTGAGCTCTTCTTTGATAGCGTAAAACAGAGTCCAAAAATATCAAGATTCACCCTGGAAGCACAAACTTGCGAGCTTGAACATCAGTTTATGAACGACCTCTGGTCAATGGTGGTAGACCCACTCTTTTCACTGTTAAGTTTTTCTCTTAAACTCGAAAATGGTATTCTGATAGACCGATGCAACCGAACAATACCAACAATTTCAACAGACAGGGTATCGTCATTTTTCACGTCATCTGTTGCTGAAAATGTGACACAGGGTCCAGGTTTATTCTCAGACGGTCCATCTTTAATGTTCACTGGCAATAGTGTATTCAATTTGCCAGGTGCTGGTGCTGCATTACGTGCGAATAAAACAAACGATTTCACATTTAGTTGTGTTTTGCAACCAAGATTGAGCAAACTTATCCTAAATGTAGAGTCTACTTCAAATTCATTAGTTTTCACTGGCTTACAACCCAGTTTCACAAGCTTCTCTGGAAACGTTTCAAATAGCATACCTAATGTTTACGAATCAGGTACATCTTTAGTTCTTAACCAGGGCGTGAGACTTGATTTTGATACTTTACTTCCCAGTCAATTCATTATAAATGCATTTGTTTTTATTCCTTCATCTGCCTCTGGTATTATACCATTGTTTAAAATTGGACAACTTCAGTTATTCGCATTGAACGATTCAATACAAGTTGATTCTATGAGTGTATCATTTCCCCGGAATCAATGGTTTCACGTATCATGGATCGGTAATGGCATGGCCATGAAGCTTGTTGTTGACGGAACTTCAGTCACAGATCTTGTGGCGCGCGATACGGTGGCATATTTCGGGATTGGTGGTGGGGGTTGGAATGGAACAGTTCTCACAACAGGAATTAATGTTTGTACGAGTTTTGGTTCCAAAGGAATTGATTTTCTCACATTGCTTGGTCAGGATCACCAAAATGGATGTAAAGTTAGTAACATTTACACGGTATTTTCCACTGGTGTGAGCAGCAACAGCTTGAAATTATTTTTTGATTGTTCTGGCACAGCCCCTTTGTTATGTGCATCATTGTTCTCCAATGAAACACATCTGACCTTTGACGACAATGACCCACTGGAAATTTGTTTTGGTCGTGAAAACGGAATCATACGATTGATGACCACATCCAGAGAAGCAAACATTGAAGCACCAGTTTCGACTGCTTTACTACCGGGAGATGTACTTATTGGCGGACAAAGAAGTTTCAACTCACTTGTCAGAGATACTTTCTGTGGTATGATGGATGATATCAAATTACTGCTAGGATCTTTTAATGAAGAAAGCTTGATTTACGTAAGGGAAACCAATGATAATTCACTTAGAACGAGAAGCATGATCTGGAAGCACCAAAATTACACATCACATACAAGTAACTCGTTCGATTTGTTGGGCCGTGCTGGCGGAACTTTGTCCGCAGATTCCTCGACTCAGCCAAATCTGTGGATTTTTGGTGGAAAAAATATAAACGGAAGTGCAAACGATTTATGGCAACTAACAACATCTACATTTCTCGCTTATAATGTATCTGGATCTCCCTTGAGTACCGGACTCATAACTAGTGACATACCCGGGTCGAGATCTGAATTCGCTTCTTACAATGATGGTGAGAACTTGTACATTTTCGGAGGCGAAACTGACGCATCCGTTGGTCCCTTTCAATTTAGTGGGAACTTAATCAAACTTTCCAACCAAATGGAGGGTGAAGAATCAGTTGTTTTTTGGGAGGGGGATGCCAGTGTGAAATTGTACCCGGTGTTCACGAAGAAGAGTGCTGTGCTTCTGGACTCGTCTCAAGTCGTATCAGCTGAAGTTTCAGATGGGATTCAAACTTTCAACATCTTTCTTTTTCCAGAAGATGACCAAGCGACTCTGGGCTTGAATGCATTCACAAGATTAAATTCATCAGACGAATTACAAGATTTGAATTACAATCTTCATGTTGAAGTCCGTGATGCAGATATACATTCGGACTTCTGGAAATATTCCATTAATTTGGGATCTTGGGAATTATTAAATCAGGGTTTACCCCTGAGGTCAGTTTCTCAGTCCAATCCTTCCCCAGGAGCTAGATCAAAATGTCATCTACATTATGACCATGAGACAACTAAATTTTATCTGCTACCGACACATTCATCACAATACAAAGGACAAGATTTATGGGTTATTGACGAAGCAACAAATTGGACATGGAAACTTTCGCGTGAATACACAGATTCTGAACATCCTCAACTCACACCCATACCTGAAAATTATTCTCATAACTGTTTCCCGGGTTCAGCGCCCGCTCTTTATTGGCAGGATCAAGATGGGTTGCCAAACTTGTTAACGACAACTGGACGTGTATTCACAAATCAATTGACTGGAAGAATTCAAGAAGAGAATTTACATCATTGCATTGCAATCAATGGATCTTTTCAAAACGACTTAGAAAATGGTTCATTCGTTGAGTTTATCAACAGAATAACACTGCAAAATTCATCAATATTTCCGGGAATATTAGATGCTGAATCGACCACAGCAATGGGATCTGGATCCTTCTTGATTACAACGCCATCAAAACTCATTTTTGCTCAAATGTCACAACCAAGCACGGCATACGATCCATCACAATTGAACAATAGTGCAACTGAAGTCATACAAACGTTGCCTTCAACCTCAACAACTTTGGAGTTGTTGCGAGGAATAAAATATGTTTTCCCTGGAATCGATTCAACTCAAATTAATATTGACAGCATACAGGAACTCGACGGAGTGAGTGTTGTTGCACAAGAAAACTTCAACATTACAATAGGAACAACGCAAATCAACTTTCTCGTGAAAGAGTTCCCCACGACAAATGCTGCGTCTGCAGAAGTACCAGAATTGCTTACAACTCATAGCACAAAGATAACTGACTTGATTACCTCATCTGCCTTTTCAAATTTCGACACAATGATTGTGCCAGAACTTACTGGAGGAACATCAGCTAAATTAAGATTCTCTTATCAAAATCAACTTAACAATAGATTTGGTGAAATATCCACAATTGATTTCGACAAAAAATCTGGATTTTTCTCTCTTATCAACAATACTGTATTTTCAAATACAAATCCAACTAGCAACATCAAATCATCAAATGCATTGTTCGATAGAACCGCACTTGTTTTTCTAACTGAAGATGGGGTGAGCTCATTAATGTGTACAAATGACGAAACGAGTCCTATCTGTCTGCAATCTGAAGTAAGAGCATCAAATTTAAATATTACGCTTCTTAATGACCTTGAAATTAATCCATCAAATGCAACATGGCTGGTGTTTTTTCTGTATAATGATAATTTGAGAGTATGTGGCCAAAAATCCACCAGCAATCAACTAAATGCACCAGTTCAAAATCTTGTTGGTGAGACAATACGATACTCAGAAAGTTTCTTGTTACAGAATGTTAAATCTGATAAAGTTAGGATTTGTCGCCTTGAGTCCGGAATACTCAATGGTGAAGTCGTGACAATTTACTCTGATGATACGGACAATCTTTTTTTTAAAGATGCAATTGTAAGCGTATGCGATCCTTTAAATGAATCCACGCCACCCACTCAGGCGACTGAAACTTTTAGTCTTGTAAGTCAAGTAAACTTGGTTACAACCGACTTTTCGGATTATGAAGTTATTAGCATTAGTGAAATCAGTAGCACAAATTTCATTGTGGTGTTCTTATCGAAAGACCGACTTAAAGTTCACTATAAAATTTTTGTTCGAGAAGTCGGCACGTACTTGTCCGAAGAAAAATTACTTTTTACCTTCAATGAACCAGTACGTCTGTCTAAATTAACTAAATCCAATGACACTTTTGACATGCATTTCACTTCGGATCAAAAAGTCATCATTTTATTTTGTATTTTACAAGTTGCAGTCGACCCAACAGGAAGTTTGATCATTCCTATTTCCATCATAAACCAAGTAATCGATAACAATGATAAGATCAAAAAAGCATCATCTATCTTTCTAGAATCAGATCATCATCATCATATCGTGACTTTTAGCGTTCATGAAAATACAACCAGTCAAGTATGTCCAATCACCACTCGAGTTTTGCTCCAAAGTAAACAGGAAATCATCGATATGTATCAGATTGATCAGCAGCTCATCAATCAAACACTTATTCGAACTTCATTCAAAGCTAGATTAACATCAGGTGACTACAACGTAGCATCATTATTTGTTGACGAAATAAGAAGTAAATTACAAACAATTGATGAAAATTTCGATTGTTTGTATGACGAAGCAACAACAAAAATATCTATTACCAACGAGTTCTCTTCGTTTATTCTATTGTTGAGTGACCAGCGGTTGATAATAGAAGATAAAAGTGCTAGTAATGGACTTGGGTACATACTTGGATTTAGAGATTTCAAAGATGTGGTATCACAATTTGATGGCACTCGTAATCGCATTGATTCCACAAATAGAATCGACCTTTTTGGAAGACAATATTTATATCTATTTCTGTCTACACCTGATGGTCCGATCAGCTCCGAAATCACAACAAGAAACAAGGAGAAATCATTCGGACGCATCATATTGTCGGTGAAGAAAGGAGAAACTATGTTTTTTACATCAAATATTTACGAAATATTCGCTGACGTCTCGATACCAGTAATGACACAATTGAGAATCAGATTAGCGAGATTCTCACAGGTAGATACTCAGATGAATGATGGTCGAGATGTGTTCTTGTATCAGCCACAAGGAATGGAGCACTCGTTTTCGTTAAAAGTGCACTGCGCCCTAGATAAAGTTGGCTCAGGTCAGGCATTGACATTGTTAAAGACATTACCGACATTAAATGATGAAAGTGACGATGATGATAATGACAACTTTTATGATTAAAAAAATATTTGCTGTAATTATTAGAAATGTTGAACTCCGCCATTTTCATGCGTCCAGTATCGAGTTTAAAAGCCTGGGAATTATACACAGGACAAAGTCTTTGGTTTTTCTTCATTGGAATTGTTTTCTTTTTGCTGCAAATGTTAATTGGTAAGTTGGTGACATCTACATCTTCGCCTCAACTAAAATATGCTTACGATGTCATCGAGACCATTGGATCAGGTCAAGCTAAACCAGGTGATGGCGCAAAATTCGCTAGGGATATTATCGGTCAACGAGATACTATGTAAAGTTGGTGACGTAACTCTACTATTCAAGCCACCTGCTCGGCCTCGCATACCTTCTCGACCACGTTGGAGATCGTCTTGAAGATCGCCAACACTTTCTGACGCTTATCATCAGACTCAGCAAGCTTCCTCTCCAGCTCCAGGATGCGAGCTTTCGCCTTGACGAGTTCATTTTCCGGGTCCTTCGCCACTTCTTCGCGCACTGTTTCTGCCGCCGCCGCCGCCACCGCCCTTGCCGCCGCCGCCGCCGCCCGTGCCCCCGCCCGCATGTTCTTCATCTCATGTGACCGCGCAAGCTTGGCCTGCTCGTTTGCGGAATCATTGTTCGGATTCATCATGGCTGACAGAATTAGGCAGTTAGTGCTCTCAAAGAAGCCGGGGGTGACCACAGGGGACGACAGGGACGGTCTCTTATCGATCTTCCTAGCGACCCTTGATTCCTTTTTTGGAAACACCTTACAGTCCACGTGTGGACCTGCACGTGGAGATTCAGAGGTGGCCATGAG
>TARA_B100000674_G_scaffold166618_1_pt1 | contig 10256 bp, 8 predicted proteins | sample TARA_B100000674 | Tara Oceans TARA_B100000674 (sample SAMEA2622759) | marine metagenome | biome: marine biome (ENVO:00000447); feature: surface water layer (ENVO:00002042); material: "saline water (ENVO:00002010), including plankton (ENVO:xxxxxxxx)" | depth 5 m
CACTCCATGCTCGTTAGCCAACGCCACGATACGATGCACGTCGTCTTCGCTTTGTGGATATATGACCATATCGACATAACGCTCTAAAGCCTCACCGTATAGAACACGATACACTTCGTTTACACTAAGTTGACCGTGGCTGTGACGAAGTCTTTCGGAATCAGACACCTTAATCTGTTCGTCAGTTATTGTCTCCTTTAACGCATATTCAAATTTGGTATTAATGCGAGAATCAGGCAGTTTTTCTGGTTCTTTCTCGGATAGCATGTCTTGTGGACGAAATGACAAACCGAATATTTTTTCTGCAAAAGGAATCAGATAGGGCATGGTATAGCCACAAATTGGATACCGATCGCCCGTAACCCGGACACTCCGCTCATCTACAAACTCAAAACGCGTATCGGCATAGCCCCACCCATGAGCATGACGTTCACCAGCCTCGTATGAATAACTCTTATTGCTTTTCATCGACTTGCTCCATGCTAAACTAACTGAGTGAATTTCGTTTCAGAACGCGGGCAACTCGGTCAGTGCACTACCCGCTATGTTTTCGCCCCGACCGTGCCAAACCCTATGCGTTGGATTCCGTTCAGGAAGTACCTTTGAAGTCAAAGAGAAGTACCGCATAGTATACCCGCAACGGCGCACGACACTCTCGTTGGCAGTCGCTCCGTGTATGATACGCGCATCGTGCAAAGAACATTCGTTTGGCTCTAACTCAAAGTACACGGCCTTGGTCTCATCGCGTTGTTCAGCAACGATTTGACGGGAAAAAGTGTTATGCGCCTGATCTACTTCTTCGTATTGAGAAAAACCGTTGACGTGCGTTCCCGGAATAACACGCATACAGCCGTTGGCACGCGTAGAGGGGTCAATCGCCAGCCAAACAGTTATGATCTGATCCATGCGGTCCAAACGCCCGTTCCAATAGGCCGAATCTTCATGCCAAGGCGTTGCGCGACCAATCTGAGGCTCTTTACAAATAAAGTGACTGCTCCACAGACCGATATTCGGACCTATAAAAGGCTCGACCAGATCAAGCACTTGGTCAGCGAGCAAAAATTCAAAGAAGGCCGGATACCTAAAATGCGGTAAGTCAAGTTGATCAGCACGCCGACCTTTGTCTTGATCGGCTAGTATCTCTTCAAAAAGAGTACACAGCTGAGCAAACTTCTCATCGGTAAAAAGCGGCTTTTTGTGCAGCCAGTAGCCGTTTTCTGTGTAAAATCTGGCGGCCCTATCTGTAGACACGTATGCTCTTCCTAATGTAGTTTAGCCCGAGCCAATCCTGAGATAAGAAAGTATGGCTCTCACCGCCGGCCTGCAAGCGATGCGTCTTCGTTCGATTGGATGATTGAAACGCTATTTACTACTTTACCATGCAGCATATATCCCCACTTGTCTAAGGCAATAGGAGTTACTATGCCTAAAAAAATAACTACCCCCGATGTAAAGCGTCCTGCTAAGAAACTGATCAAAGCACTGCAGGGCATCAGCGCTGCAACGGCTGCCGGCGAGTTGAGAAAATTAGGTATTCGCGACCCGAGCTTTGTTGGCCCCGTGCCGCGCACGCCAGGCAAGAAGGTTATTGGACCGGCCATCACTTTACAGTTTATGCCCATCCGAGAAGACGTCTACACCGTGGGCGAATACACCGACCCCGAACTCCAACTCCATCGCCACGCGCTGTATCATACCCAACCCGGTGACATCGTGTGCGTAGACGCGCGGGGCGATATGCAAAGTGGCATATTTGGCGAAATGATGCTCACTTATTTCGCTGGAGCCGGCGGTGCTGGTATCGTCATAGACGGCTGTATACGCGATTTTCCGCAGGTCGTAACAGACCTTGACATCGGCTTATGGATAAAGGGAACGACGCCCAACTTCCATACGCAGACCAATATCTTCCCCTTTGCAGTCAACGTGCCCATTGCCTGCGGCGGCCAGTTTGTCATGCCTGGCGATATCATCATTGCCGACGACGACGGTGCAGTGCTCGTCCCAGCCAAACTAGCGCCGCAGTTGGTCACCGCAGCACAAGCCCATGCCGAGTGGGAAGTCTTCAGTAAAATGCGCTTAGCTGAAGGGGGACACCTGCGTAAATACTATCCGTTGAGTGCCGCTGCGCGCGTCGAGTATGAAGCGTGGAAGAAAGAGCAGATAAACGACGACAAACCTACTCCCCCAAAGAAGAAAAAGCGCACAAAAAGATCTGAAAAATAAACTGATCGAACCGTCCAGCAGGTAAAGCAACGACTCCTAATTATTCTCTGCCCTATTTGCCAGAAGCGCATTTTCCCCATTTTCCAGAGAGCAAACCATGACAGCGGACCCTCGACCCAATATTGTCTTTGTCCTCACCGATGACCAAGGCTATGGCGACCTCAGATGCCACGGCAACAGCGCGATTGAAACACCTCACATCGATCGCTTCCACAGCCGCTCTGTGCGCTTTAGCAACTATCACGTAGGCAGCACCTGTGCCCCAACTCGCGCCGGCCTGCTGACCGGACACTATTGCAATAGTGCTGGAGTTTGGCATACGATTGGAGGTCATTCACTGCTACGAGCCGACGAGTGGACCTTAGCAAATGCGCTTAGCGAAGCGGGCTATCGAACCGGTCATTTTGGCAAGTGGCACTTGGGGGACAACGCACCATACCGCCCGCATGATCGCGGTTTCGACAGGACGGTTTACCACGCCGGAGGCGGCATAGGTAATACGGGCGATGCTTGGGGGAATGACTACTTTGACGATACCTACTTTAAAAACGGCGCCCCCACGTCCTTTAGCGGCTACTGCACAGACGTATTTTTCCGCGAGGGCATGCGCTTTATAGACGAGGCTAAGGACGAACCCTTCTTTTGCTATATTGCGACGAACGCTCCGCACGGCCCCCTCAACATAGAGCCGCGCTACGTTAAGCCCTACCTCGAATCGACGCCCCACGAAGACCGCGCGCGCTTTTACGGCATGATCACCAACATAGACGAGAATTTTGGCCGCCTCGAAAACCAACTCGAAGCGCTGGGCATCGCCGACAATACAATTGTGATCTTTATGACCGACAACGGCACCGCGACCGGCGTCGAGTTGGACGCAACGCAGTTCCCACTTGAGGGTCCAGGCTCTTATAACGCGGGAATGCGCGGCAAAAAGGGATCGCCTTACGAAGGCGGACACCGGGTGCCTTTCCTACTGCGCTATGCCAACGGCGGCTTTGAGCACGGACGCGATATCGATGCGTTGACGTCCTACGTTGATTTTATGCCAACCCTGTTGGATCTGTGTGGCGTCAAGGCCTCCGGCGAACGCTCTTTTCACGGGGAGAGTTTGACTCCCCTGCTGCGCGGGACGCAAAACGCGCACTGGGCAGAGCGCACGACGTTTTGCGATACGCAGCGGGTGGCTCGTCCCGTGAAGTGGCGCCGCAGCGCGGTGATGCGAGATCGCTGGCGGCTGATAGACGGTTGCGAACTATATGACTTGAGTAGCGATCCCGGTCAGTGCAACGACGTCGCTACACTCTATCCGGATCGCGTAGTCGAACTTCGCGCAGCCTACGAAGACTGGTGGCAGCTCATCTCAGCCCAGTTTGATCGCGACAAGCCTATTGCGCTGGGTTCAGACGACGAGGCAGTAAAAATAACGACGCACGACCTGCGCAACGAAAGCTGCAGCGTGGCGTGGAACCAGGGCCAAGTACGCGCCGGACAGGTGTGCAGCGGGTATTGGGCGGTAGACATCAAGCGACCGGGCTGCTACGAAATCGAACTCAGACGCTGGCCAGAAGAAACGGGATATGCTCTGCAAGCGGGCATTGACGGCGATGACAGTAACTGGCGGCGCGACAGCATAAAGCCCAGCGATGCCCACTACTACGAATCAGGCAAAGCCATTACCGTGCAGTGGGCACAAATCGAGATCGATGGCACGGCGCAACAGTGCGAAGTTGCGAGCGACGATGAGCAAGCCCATTTCACCTTAGAACTGGCAGCGGGACCAGCGCAGCTTTTTGCGGCTTTCTACGACACCAAAGAGCGCTGCATGGCGCCCTATTATGCCTACGTCCGCTATGCTGGAGACGCAATCGATCGCGGCGATGTATCTTTGCTATAAGCTGCGCAGATAGGCTTCGACCTCTGCGATATCAAGCACGTCGCCTAAGTCGATATCAATATCAAGCATATTGACCTCGTGTAGCAGTTCACAGCGCTCTCCAACGGCCTGGCGCGGGACCACTACGCGAAATGTGTGTGCCGCATCGCGGCAGGTCGCGTAGACGCAGTGACTGGTGCTCACTCCGGTGACAATCAGCGTATCTACGTCCATCGCCGCTAGCATATCAAGCAAATTTGTCCCCTTAAAGGCCGACGCATACTTCTTGCGCACAATGCGCTCGTCTTCCCGCCGTTGGACACGCGGATCCAGCTCGAAAAACGGCCGGTCTTCCGGGTGTATATTGTCGGCACACTTACCGTCGTGCGGCGTAGGCGGATCAGCCGGGTCGTAGTCATACGTCGTAAAAATAATCGGGATACCAGCGGCGCGCGCGGCGCCCAACATCTGACAGGTGCCCTTTACAACGGAATCAACATTGCTCCCCATAGGCGGCTGGCCCGGACGTGTCCACCACAGCGCAAGATCAATGACAATCAGAGCCGGACGCGAACCAAATCCTCCTCGCGTACCCCATCCCAGCTGTAAATATTGCACTTTTAACTCTGCCATATGTGCCTTTAAAGGGCCTCGAAGCGCGTCGGGCAAACGCAGCGCCGGCGAGCCAAAAGAGGGCGGCCCCTCTGAATCGCGTGTCGTCATGAATTTTCCCCCTTTCTGAGAAGTAAAGATATAAGAGACCACGACTGGTCATAGCACCAAACAATAGGTCGCACCTTTATGGGTCGCAGCAAATATAAAACATGCGTGCAGCTGACACAGCACAGATCAAGAAAAATCAAGATCCGAAACTCAAAACACACTGAGTTGTCTACAGCACACGAGGACGGCACATCGACATACATTTTTTCTGGGAATGTATTCGACATTGGTTCTGTCTAACCTCACAAGAACACGGCCTGTTCGCACACTGAAAAAAACACAGGAGACCTTGGGAAAATGAAAATAAAATGGACCCATATCGTAATCGCTACACTGAGCATAGCAACAGTGGCAGCAGTAGATGCACAGCGCGGTACGTTGGGTAAGATACGCAACGCTACGGTGGCAGATGAGTTGGGACTAAGCGACGAACAAAAGACGCAGATGAAATCCCTGCGCAAAGCACACCGCGACGCAATCAAGTCACTGCGCGCAAGCGGCGAACGCCCGAACCGCGAACAGATGAAAGAACTCTTTTCCGCTCACCGCGAGCAGATGAAACAGATACTTACGCCCGAGCAATTTGAACAGATAAAAGGGCGGAAAAGTGGGGTTCATGCAGGCCGCAAAGAACGCTATCAAGGCGGTAAATCCTCTATGCATTTCAAAGGGAGACGACGCGCTGCTCTCGTTGAGCAACTGGGCCTAAGCCAGGACCAGCAAAGCAGAGTAGAAGCAGTACACAGCGATTTTGCAGCGCGCATGAAGGAGCTCCACGTCGCGCACAAGGCAGATAGGAAAGCCCTGCTCAGCCAAAATCAGCTAGACGCTTTGGATACCCGTAAAAGCGAAAAGGGATCTCGCAGAGGTAAAGCCGACTTAGAACTCAGCCAAGAACAGCGCGACGCGTTAAAAAGCCTAAAGTTTGCCTATAAAGAAAACTACAGCGCACTAAGACAAGAGCATAAAGAAGCATTTACAGCCATACTGACCGATGAGCAAGTCGCCGCTCTTGAAACCTTTCGCAGCGCGAATTCAAAGCGAGGGCCACGGCGTGGCAGAGCAGGACAGGACGCGGGCGTAGACGCTGACGCGAGCAGCCAGATGAGCGAATCGTCTCTACAGTGGTTCGACGGCAGTGCTCTACCAACAGCAGTGGAAAACAATAGCTGGGGCCGTATCAAGAAAGATCAAGCAGAATAAACACTACTCCGAGCGGCGCAAGCGCGGCGTAGTAAAAAGAAATAGGGCAGCGATGCACTTTTCCTCTGCCCTATTTCTTTTATGCCATTCCCTTTTTAGCCCCGCCCTTTTGCGTAGACCGTTTACTCTAGAAGTAAACCGCCTGGTTTTTTACCTATTTGTAAGAATCTATGCATGTGTGCTTACAACCAGGCCGTGCTCTATCGCAGCCAACCTGTATACACACTCACCGACCAGCGGCTACCGAATGGACCGCCTGCATGATCGCCTTGATATAACCGAATTGAAACGCAAAAGCTTGATCTTTATGCCCAGGCGCGTTATGCCCAGGCGCATGATCGGGCACTACCATATGCGGATATCCAACTTCCCAGAGCGTCTTCATAAGCACATACATATCCATTACGCCCTCATCTGGATAAACCTCTTGGAAATTACCTCTACCACCAAAAATATTGCGAAAATGTATTAGGTGTATTTTTTTGCGCTCTCCGAAATAGCGAATGATTTCCGGTACATCAATAGCGGGATTTTCAACACTCTCGGCCATACAGCCCAGGCATAGGTTCAAACCATGGTAAGGACTAGGACAAATTTCTATAAAATGCTTGAACCCCTCGGCGCCTCCTAGCACGCGGTCGACGCCCTTAAAACCAGGTGGCAACCAAGGGTCACAAGGATGACAGGCCATCCGTACCTGAGCCTTTTCTGCCACTGGAATGACGCGCTCTAAGAAAAATGTGATGCGCTCCCAGTTTTGCTCAGCGCTAACAGGATCCTCATAGCGCGGTGTAGCGGCATCGGCTTTCTCCAAATTAAACGTCGAGTAGCTAACATCTCCACGTCCCAAGGGCACACTCTCTGTGCGCTGGTTTTCCATTTCGCACAGAAAGTATTTGATCGCGGGAATGCCCGCGTCTCCAGCCGCGCGCACCATCTTACACACCGTTTCTACCTCTAGCTCGCCCTGCTTAAAGTCTCCCCGCATGAAGGCAGGTATACGCGACCCGTCCGTATTCAGCGTCTGCACCGGCAAGGCGACCATTTCCAACTCGATTTCGTACTCAGCACATTTAGCTTTCTGATCAGCTAGCCATTCCACATCCCACCCAATCTCCCGATCAATGGGCATTTTATTAATCGCCATATTGGCTACCCCCTGGCGATTAAGAAAACCGAGATCTTCGTCCGAGTTAGTAAAGCGCTGCGTACCGATATGCATTTGAGCTGCGTGAGGTTTCCACAATCCGTGCGGATCATCCATCCCTACAGGTCGTTCATCGTGCACGATAGGCTCCCATCAATTATCCGTTATTGCTTCCGTTTTCGATCATCTATGGACTATCAAAGAACGGTATCAGATCCTTCAGACGTCTGTTGGTCATTGTCATCTTTTTCCCATTCTAAGTGCTGGTATTCTTCCGGCGTGTTGTCCTGGCGCCACGAATGGAAATCGGCTTCAATTTCGTCACTCCACTTGCTGTCCATCTGATGCGAATTATAAACTCCTTCGTGAATGCGCTGAAACTGAAACGTCTCGCGTAACTGCACGCGCTCAGCACGAATGCAGCACTCTTCGGCCAGGTGTGGCGGTATAAACAGGATGCCGGCAATTGTACCCAACACCACATCGCCCGGCATGCAAATCGCTTTCCCTATTCGACAGGGCACATTGATTCCCGTAAGAGTGACATCGCCGATGCCCGTTGGATCATTGCCGCGATAAAACGTCACTAGATCATTGATATCTTTTATCTGCTGCACATCGCGAATACCGCACCACAGTACCTGTCCCTTGCCACCGCGCGCAGCGATCGCGTTAGACAGATTCCCGCCTGAGTAGGTGCCCTGAAATATCTTGTCGAACATATCGATTACCATGACGTCGCCCGTCTTTAGCGTCTCGATAACCCAAGAATTAAAGAAACCGGCACGGCCCTCTTCCTTTTGTCCATACTCCAGTAACGTGTCGTGCAGATCGGGACGCTTCGGTACCATAACGCCTGTCACCGCCCGACCAACGAGCACCTTATCTTCCGGGATAACTTTCCATTCATCTTGAAATTGGTGATTATAACCATGTCCCGCTAGTACGCCCCAGGCCTCCTCGAGGGCCACGTGCTGCATACGCTTGAGTATATTGTCGGAAACGCGCGGGCGACCATTATCATCGCGATCACCCTCCCAATGAGGTGTCAATTGCAGAATGTCTTCTCTATTGTCGTATTTCACGGTGTGGGTCTCCTCTACAGTGGGAACAGATATGTATTTAGAAACAAAGCTAGGGATATATCGCAGCTATGTCCACGCAAGAAGGTGCGATATTTTAACCCAGGTTAGTATAATTGGAGTGTGGCGAAAGAGCGCTCAGCTTGCGCGTCGGTAAGAGGCTTCGAGTAAGATGTCGCGACCACGCTGCGTGTTAATGGTAGGTTTTAACTGCATCAACAGAGCATAGAGACCAAAAAGGAGGCGGTTGACAAATAGAAAATGTTCCGAAGCGCGAATGTCACGCCATTGCATCGTAGCACGTATATACTCAGTGAGTTGGCGGCGAAAGTCCGTATCTCCGAAGTCAAAGCTGTCACTCATATAGGGCTTGAGAACGAAGCAGCCAAACTCGCGCAGGAAAGCAAAAAGCTCATCCTGTGGACCAGAAGAACGCTCATCGAGGATGCCCATTTCGTTGTAACATGCACGTATGTTTTCGATGTCGCCCCTGATGTGCGCAGCAAGTAAGTAAACACAGGTATCAAGAAAATCACGTGGAAACTCTTTCACACAACCGAAGTCGATTATTCCTAATCGGCCATCTTCGCGAAAGAGAAAATTACCTGGATGAATGTCAGCGTGGAATGCATAGACGCACCGTTCAACCTGAACATGTAAAAAATCCCACAGCAATTGTCCAAAGTGATTGATGCTGTCTTGATCAGGGTTGCTATCGAGAAAATCTCCTAAATGCATGCCATCCACGTATGTCATGGTCAAAACACGTTCACTGCTCAGGTCTTGAACCCATTCAGGCATAACAATCCGCTCGTCGTCACTGTACAGCTCAGTGAATGACTCTATTTGACGTCCTTCGTTCAGATAATCCGTCTCTTCCAATAACTTATCGCGGATTTCCGTAAAATAGACGTCGATATCTTGGCCCTTGAATAACGGGCGAAAAAGAGTGCGTGCTATAATCAAATCCGAGTTAATCGTCTCACGCACGTTGGGATATTGTAGTTTTACTGCCAACTGCTGACCATTCAAGCTCTCAGCTCTGTGTACTTGACCAATTGAAGCAGCAGCAACGGCCTGATCGTCAAAGCGGCTAAAAAGCAATTCTGGTGCGCCTTTTAACTCACGACGAATCTGACTACGAACCAGCGCTCGATTCATAGGAGGCACGCGATACTGTGCATCAGCCATCACCTCGATAAACTCGTCAGGCAGCACGCCCGTATCCATGCTCAACGACTGGGCTAGTTTAAGCGCCGTCCCTCGCAGACGGGTAAAATCCTTAAACACTTGAGAGGCATTGTCGTAGTTAAGCTTGCTACGCGCTTCGCCTCCGCTGTTGCCACTCACCGAACGCTTTGCGTAGTAGCGTGCGTAATTTGTCCCCACCTTGAGCCCGGTGCTGGCCAAAATCTTACCGCGTTCGAGCTTACCTGAAGGAAAATCGCTCACCGCATCCATTCCATAGTTCGGGTGAGAAATGCCTTGCCGAACGGAACCTTAATCACGTTGTTGGCAACCAAATATTTGAGTAGATCCCCGCCTGTATAAAAAAGTTCGTTTGAGCGCATCGCCTGACCGATAAAGGCGGCGATTTTGTCGACGAGAGCCATAGTCCGCTCGCTGCCGATGCTATCGTCTGCAATCCAAAAACGAATCACATGCATGTATTCTTTAGCAAAAAATGCGGCCAGTTGCTCAGATCCACAGGTGCCTGCTAAAATCTCGGCAAACAACGATTCCACTTCACGCTGAAAGGCAGAAGTCCCGGAAGCGCGAAAGATTTCTTCGACAAAATGCTCCTCGACAAACTCGCGTTGTTCTTGGAGCAAATCGAACATAACATAGGCGAAGTTGGACATCTTTTCGTCGACTGGCCAATCGGCATAGCCGTCTATCTCAGCAGCCATCATTTTGTAGCGCATGACGCACAGGGGATAAAAATACTTCAATATGGCACCACGCGAAGGAAAGAGGCGGAGTATCTCCACCTTTTTTA
>TARA_B100000674_G_scaffold143928_1_pt1 | contig 10232 bp, 8 predicted proteins | sample TARA_B100000674 | Tara Oceans TARA_B100000674 (sample SAMEA2622759) | marine metagenome | biome: marine biome (ENVO:00000447); feature: surface water layer (ENVO:00002042); material: "saline water (ENVO:00002010), including plankton (ENVO:xxxxxxxx)" | depth 5 m
ATATTGTCCATCTATAGAAGATAAAATAAAAAAATTTGCAGATAAAGAGCGACACCAAATTTTTCTAGAGCCAGAGGGGTTAAATGATAATACAATTTACCCAAATGGTATATCGACTTCTTTACCAGCTGATATTCAGCAAGAAATTTGTAGTAAAATCAATGGTTTAGAGAACGTAAAAATTATAAGGCCTGGATATGCAATTGAATACGATTTTATTGATCCAAGAGAACTATTTTTGACTTTAGAGACTAAAAAAATTAAAAATCTTTTTCTTGCAGGCCAGATTAATGGAACAACTGGTTATGAAGAGGCGGCTGCTCAAGGATTGATTGCCGGCATAAATGCTGCTCTAGCAATTAAAGGAAAAGAACCGTTCATTCTTCAAAGATCGGATGCTTATATTGGAGTAATGATAGATGATTTAGTTACTAAAGGTGTAGCAGAACCTTATAGAATGTTCACATCTAGAGCTGAATATAGACTTACTCTTAGAGCTGACAACGCTGATATAAGATTGACTCAAAAAGGTATTGATGCAGGAGTGGTCTCAGTAGAAAGAAAAGAAATATTTAATGAAAAAAATACTCAATTATTAAAAACTCAGTCAAAAATGGATAAATTAATGATTACACCATCAAAAGTTGCAAAATTTGGTGTAAAGATAGCTAGAGATGGTGTTAGTAGATCAGCAAACGAGATTTTAGCACAAAAAACAGTAAATATGAGCAAAATAAGAGAAATATGGCCTGAAATTAAATATATTTCACGTGAAATTGATGAGCAAATTGAAATAAACTCTCATTATAGAGGATATTTAAAAAAACAGGATTCTGATATTTTGGCTTTCAAGAGAGATGAAAATCTAATTATACCAGATAATTTGAATTATGATAGTTTTTCTGGTTTATCTAATGAAGTTAAATCAAAATTTAAGAAAATTAGGCCTAAAACAATGGGTCAAGCTTTAAGAATTGATGGCATAACCCCTGCCGCGGTGTATATTTTGTTGTCTCATCTTAAAAGAAAGTCTATTAAGAATATAGCTTGATCGATTCGAATATTATAAAATTTAAAAAATTATCACTTCAAAATGTTTCACGTGAAACGTTGAAAGAGCTCAAAGAATATTCAAATGAGATAATATTAAAAAATAGACATATTAATTTAATTAGCAAAAGCACAGAAAAATCAATAAATACAAGGCATATAGAGGATAGTGCACAAACTATTGATTTTATTGATAATAAAGACATTAAAGTGTGTACTGATCTAGGATCTGGAGCTGGGTTACCTGGTATAGTTTTAGGTATTTTGATGAAATCAAAAAAACCAGTATTTAAGCTAATTTTCTATGAGAAGAGTTTTCACAAAAGCAATTTTCTACAGGAAATGAAAAAAAAATTTAAATTAAACTCTGAAGTTCATCAAAAAAATATTTTCAATGAAAAAAATTTAAACACTGACGTAATTATTACTAGAGCGTTTAAGCCTTTACCAGTGATATTTCAAATAGCACAATCAAACTTTAAAAGTTTTAAGTACATCATATTGTTTTTAGGAAAAAGTGGAAAACAAATGTTGAAAGATGCTCTTAAGTTTTGGAAATTTGATTATGAAGAAAGAAAAAGTTTAACAAATGATGAATCTATTATCGTTAAAATTTCAAATTTAAAAAAAAAAAATGTATAAAAAAATTATTTCAATAATAAATCAAAAAGGTGGAGTGGGGAAAACAACTACTGTTATAAATTTAGCAGCGGGATTATCAATGAAAGGAAAAAAAATATTGGTAATAGACTTAGATCCGCAAGGAAACGCAACTACAGGTCTTGGTTTATCTAATGATGTAACTTCAGATAAAACAATTTATAATGTATTAAACGGGAACAAGAAAATTTCAGACGTAATACAAGCAACAAGTTTTGAAAATCTAGATTTAATAACTTCAAATGTTGATTTGTCAGGTCTCGAGGTCGAAACAGCTGGAGATAACCGTAGAGCATTTAAACTAAAGGATGAATTGACCGCTATTTTAAACGATTCTAAGGCATCATACGATTATATATTAATTGACTGCCCTCCATCTTTAAGCCTACTTACAATTATGGCATTAGTTACATCTGATGCTTTAGTGGTGCCTCTTCAGACAGAATTTTTTGCTTTGGAGGGACTTACACAACTAATGAAAACTATAGATAGAATAAAATCTAATCTAAATCCGTCCTTGGAGATAAGAGGCATACTTCTAACCATGTTTGACAAGAGAAATAAGCTTTCAGGACAAGTAGAATTAGAAGCAAGAAATTATTTTAAAGAAAAAGTTTATTCTACAGCCGTTCCAAGAAATGTCAGATTATCAGAAGCACCTTCACATGGGATACCAGTACTAATTTATGATAAGATTTGTCCTGGTAGTAAAGCTTATTTTAAATTTACCGATGAATTTTTAGAACAAGATAAAAAAGTGGAGAGTGCTGCATGATAAATCCTTTTAAAAGTAAGAAGGGCCTCGGTAGGGGATTATCATCCTTAATAGGTGATAGTGACATTAAAACTTCAAACGACAAAATCTTAATAAGCTCTATAGTTCCTAATAAAAACCAACCAAGAAAACTATTTGAAAAGAATGCTTTAGAGGAATTAACTAATTCAATTAAAGAAAGGGGCATAATACAGCCTTTAATAGTTAGAAAATCAGATGACCAAGATAACAAGTTTGAATTGATAGCAGGTGAAAGAAGATTGCAAGCTGCGCAATCATCGGGTTTACATGAAGTACCTGTTGTAATAATCGAAGCTGATAACTTAAAATCATTAGAATTAGCAATCATTGAAAATGTTCAAAGAAAAGATTTAAACTCAATTGAAGAAGCTGAAAGTTACCAAAATTTAATCGAAAACTTTGGTTATGATCATGAAAAAGTTTCTAAATTTATTGGAAAAAGTAGATCTCATATATCAAATTCAATTCGCTTGTTATCGTTACCTCAGAAAATAATTGAAATGATAAGACAAGAAAAAATCTCTCAAGGACATGCAAAAATATTAATTGGATTGGATAATGCTCTACTTTTAGCAGAAAAAGTAATTAAGAAAAAATTATCTGTTAGACAAACAGAAAGCTTAGTAAGACTTATGAAAAGAGGATCAAATAAGGTGTCGAAGTCAAAAGATGCAAATACTATTTCTACAGAGAATGAATTAACAGAAAAGATTGGAATGAGAGTTTTTTTAAAAAATAAAAAAAATAATTCGGGAACTTTAACTTTTGAATATAAAGGATTGGATCAATTGGACAGGCTAATAAGTATCGTAAAAAATAATTATTAAACGTTAATTACAAAATCTGAGACTATATTTAATGAATTATTAGCATCGCTTTTCGCAAGAATTTCAATATTTCCAATTTCATAAATCTTTTTTTTCAACTCCTCAATTTTCCATGATTTAGCTTGTAATTTAACATTTTCTTTTTCTTTCCAAAATATAGGTGGTCTAGCTTTAGAAATCACAGAGTCAATGTTATTAGAAATTTTATTTTGTTCTATTATTCCTAAAAGTCTCCTTGATTTATTAAGTATTGTTCTAAGTATTAACATACAATCTTCGCTAGAATAATTATTTTCATTTAATATTTTTGCAATTCCTCTTTTATTTTTTAAAAGAAAATCGTCTGCTAATTCACCTACAGAATAATTTTCGACTAAATTCGTCAATTTTTTTATAGTATCAAATTCAATTTTATTATTTGTAGCAGAGTAATTCAGTATTTTTTCTAACTCTGAGTTTAAGTTACCCCTGTCACCGCCCGATCTGGAAATTATCAAATTTACAGCTTCTCTTGAAATTTTTATTTTTTTTTTTGTAATAAATTTCTCAATTTCATAAGCAAGACTTTTATCTGTATCTTCATAAAAAGGAGTTACTACGAGTCTTTTACTTTTTTCAAAAAAACTTCTTAATTTAGATTTTTTGTCTAACTGACTACTCTTTAAAACTATTTTTAAATCTGTTATTTTTTTGTCAGATAATTCTTCGATATACCTTAGAATCTTATCACTTACTCTTGAAACTATAATTAATTTTTCATCTTCAAATAAAGATTTTGTTAAAATTTCAGAAGCTATATTTTCATAATTAACTATAAATTCTTGCTCATCATATTTAATAACCTCCCCTTTAAAATTTATAATAAAATTTTCTTTTAAAGTTTGATTTTGCAATCCTTCATTTTTGCCATAAAGCAGAAATATATTAAACTTATTTTTATCAATTTTAATGAGTTCGTAAAATTTTATTATCATTTATTTATTCTACTAATAGATATTAAAATTTCATTTGATATATTATTTGAGATATTTCTGACTACATTCTCCTTAAACTTAGACAATTCAAATTTATCCTGTATGTTGTTATAAGTAACCTTCTTTTTTATATTTTCTGTTAAAATAACATTATTCTCATAAATAACACTATAATCAACACTTATACTCATCTGAAATACAGAAGGATCACCTTTTTGATTATTAGATAAAGTTTCAATATTTTTTTTAGAATTGAAAGTTAAGTTATAATTTTTTCCTGACCCACTACTTGTGATTAAATTTTTTTTAATATATTTATTAATCTTTTCGTTTCCAGAATATTTTATTTCACTAATCGTATATGCTAATTGTTTATTTGTAAGAATAGGTTTAAATCCGCATCCAAATAATAATATAAGTGATGCTATAATTAATGGTACTTTAATCATCTATTAAAATATTTATTAATCTATTTTTTATAAATATTACTCTTTTAATTTTTTTTTCACTCAAATATTTATTGATTATCTTATCTTTTTTCACAATTTCTAGAAGATCTTTTTCAATTATATCTTTACTTGTTTTCACCAAACCTCTTTTTCTACTATTAACTTGAACAACTATATTTATCTCTTCTTCTTCGAGTAATTTTTCGTCAAAAACCGGCCACTCTAAATCATCACTTATATCCAGGTCTTCTAAACATTCATTAGTAAAATGTGGAATTACAGGAGAGAAACATATCAAAATTTTCTTATAATTAGTCCTAAGGTTACCTAATTTTTTTTCTGAGAATAAAAAATTTGTTAAAAAATTATATGTTTCATACATGTTAGCAATAATTACATTATAATTAAATTTCTCAAGATTATTTGTTATTTTAGCTATTATTTTGTTGGTATACTTTTCCAATTCATCGTTGGTGTCAGTATTATGATTTTCTTGAATTTTATTTTTAATATCACAATGCAAATTCCAAAGTTTTTGAATAAATTTATAAGATGATGCCATTCCTTGTTCTGACCATTGTACGTCTTTTTCTGGTGGACTATCAGATAAAATAAATAATCGTACAGAATCTGCACCATAAGTTTCTACAATAAATTCTGGATCAATGACATTTTTTTTTGATTTTGACATTGATTCTGATGCACCAACTTTTACTTTTGAATTTGCATCACCCTTTTTTACATAAACATTATTTATCTTTTCAACTTGATCAGGACTTAACCAATTATTATTTTCATCTTTGTAAGTTTCATGACAAACCATGCCTTGAGTGAATAAACTTTTAAATGGTTCAACAAAATTAAAATCTTTATTCTTGTAATTAATTGCCCTCATGAAAAATCTTGAGTAAAGAAGATGGAGTATAGCATGTTCAACTCCCCCGATATACTGATCCACAGGCATCCAATAATCAATATCATCTTTTTTATATCCATAATTATCTTCATTAGGTGAACAAAATCTTAAATAATACCAGGAAGAACACACAAATGTGTCTAGTGTATCTGTCTCTCTAATTAATTTTTTCCCATCTAATTCTATTTCTTTCCACTCTTTCAAATCATCTAGAGGATTTCCTTTAACGCCCAAATTAATATTTTCTGGAAGTTTAACCGGTAGCATCGATTTTGGAATTGGGTAAATTTCTCCTTTTTTATCGTAGGCTATTGGAATAGGGCATCCCCAGTATCTTTGTCTTGAAACTCCCCAATCTTTGAGACGATAATTGATTTTCTTTTTTCCAATTTTTTTTTCTTCTATTATTTTTATCGTTTCTAAAATTGAGTTTTCAGGTGCTTTTAATCCATTTAAATATTCTGAATTAATAATAACCCCAGGACCTGAATATGCCTCGTTTTCCACTTTAAATTTTTCATCTTTATCAATAGGTCTAACAACAGTTTTTATTTCTAAGTTATATTTTTTGGCAAAATCAAAATCTCTTTGATCATGAGCTGGACAACCAAAAACTGCTCCAAATCCGTAATCCATTAGAACAAAATTAGCAAAATAAACAGGTACTTTATGACTCTCTTTAAAAGGATTAACTGCTTCTAGATTTGTTTTAAAACCTATTTTATCACCCACAGCAATAGCCTCTTCTGTTGTTCCAGTTTTAGAACATTCTTCTTTAAATTTTATGAATTCTGGATCATTTCTATAAAATTCTGCAATTTCATGATCTACTGAAACTGCAAGGAAAGAAAATCCAAATAATGTATCAGGCCTTGTTGTAAAACATCTAATATTTTTTATTGGTATCGGACCAATTACTTTGAAATTAATTTCACATCCAAATGATTTACCTATCCAATTTTTTTGCATAGTCTTAACTTTGTTTGGCCATTTTTGTAAATCATCTAAACCATCTAAAAGATCTTGTGAAAATTTTGAGATATTAAAAAACCATTGATTAAGTTTTTTTCTTTCAACAATAGCTCCAGATCGCCAACCTTTTCCATCTATAACTTGTTCATTAGCTAAAACAGTTTCATCTACTGGATCCCAATTCACATAATTTTCTTTTCTATATACAAGTCCTTTTTCGTATAATTCCAAAAAAAAAGTTTGCTGGTGTTTATAGTATTCCTCACTACATGTTGAGATTTCTCTTTCCCAATCAATTGAAAGACCTAATTTCTTCAACTGTTTTTTCATTGTATCTATATTTGAGTTTGTCCAGTCTTTTGGATCTAAATTATTGTCCCTTGCAGCATTTTCGGCTGGCATTCCGAATGCATCCCATCCCATAGGATGTAATACATTAAATCCTTTTAAAATTTTGTATCTAGAAAGAACATCACCTATTGTATAGTTTCTTACATGCCCCATATGAATTTTCCCAGATGGATAAGGAAACATTTCTAGACAATAGAATTTTTCTTTTTCTCTATTGACTTGAGTTAAAAAACTTTTGCTTTTATCCCATTTAGTTTGCCACTTTTCTTCTACTATTTTAAAATTATATCTTTCCACAAATTTAGTAATAATTTAATCTTTTAGGGCTTCGTTTATGTATTTTTTTTTATTTTTTGATTTATTTTCCTCTTCATAAACGGCTGCTTTTGTAAGAATTTTTTTGTTTAACTCAGCTGATAAATCTCCAGACCTATCAGTTATTTTACATGTTTGTTCTATAGAACAATTTTTGTAGAATACTTTTATAGCTAAAGCGTCAGATCTTATTTCATTACTTAAAAATCTTACCGAAATTTTCACTGACTCGTTACTCGTATCACTATCGCTGTACCAATCAGTTACTAAAATACCTCCGCTGTAGTTAGCTAATGCTAAAGGCATAAATTCTAATGTATCTAAAGATGCTCTCCATAATTCATTTGAACTAGCAAAATCAAATTCACCACCTTTCTTTTTACCTGAGCCCATTAATCTGAAACCTCTACCTTCCTCCATATTTTTTTGAACTCTTTCTTCTGGATTGGGGGAAATTTTTCTAGCATCAGCTCCAGGTATTTTTCCACCACACGAGTTAATTAAAAGAAAAAAAACGAGTATGCTTATGGATCTAATTATCATTTTTAATTAATACGATATTTCTTGGTAAATTTTAAATACAGACATTTATATTAAAAAAATAACAAAAAACTTTAAAAATAAACACTTTTTATGATGTATATTTGCAACACTTTTGTAATAAATTTAAGTTCTGGTACAAAACTTCAGTGGAATTACATAATTTTTGGTAAAAAACTCATGTTTAATATTAAACAATAAACAAGGAGTACTTAATATGAACAACTTAAAAAAAGTAGGGTTAACAGCATTAGCTGGTTCCCTAGTTGCTGGTTCAGTATCAGCAGCTGACTTATCAGTCACTGGTTCAGCTACTATGTCGTACAACGGCGGTGATAGTAAAAAAACACAAGGTAACGGCTGGACAATGGCTGACTCAGTTACATTTTCTGCTTCAGGAGATGTAAATGACATCGGAGTAACATTATCTCTAGAATTAGATGGTGATGGTGCAGATGGAACTAACCAATTAGATAGCCAATCAATTAAATTTGATTTAGGTGATGCTGGTACATTAACGTTTGCTGGTCATGGTGGAAGTTCTGCTATGAGTGCAAAAGATGACGTTATGCCAACAGCAAGTGAAGAGCCATGGGATGTCTTAACTGGAGCTGAGACTAATGTAGTAGGTGGAACTGCGGGTAACGACATGTTCACTTATTCATATTCTCATGATTCAGGTTTAACTTTCACAGCTGCATACATAAATGCGTCTGCTGCTGTAACAGCTGTATCATACTCAGACTTTGGTGTTGAGTATACAGGTGTTGATGGTTTAACTATCGGATATGCAACTGGTGATTCAGAAGTAACAGTTGGTGCAGAAATTGAAGAGCACACTATGTACGCTAAATACGCTATGGGCGGAATAACTGTTGGTGTTCAAGTATCAGAAGCTGATGCTAGTGGATCTTCACAAGACTACGAAACAGCTGGTATGGGTATTTCATACCAAGTAAACGATGATCTTTCAGTTTCTTATGGTTCACATGAGATCGAAGCAGTTGGATCAGGTAACCCAGACCAAGAAACATCTGCGGTATCTGCATCTTACACAATGGGATCATTGAGCATAAAAGCATCTGTACATAACGGTGATAATATTGGAAACAGCTCTACTAATAATAGAGAAGCGTACAATTTATCTCTAGGTTTTGCATTCTAATTGCAAAATTTGATTATTTAAGAAAAGGCCCCATTTTGGGGCCTTTTTTTTTACTCAAAATAACTAATACCTGAAAAACCTAAACACCTTGTGAATTTTATATACTTTAAATTTTTCTTCGAAACTCCACCTAAGCATACAATTTTTTTTTCAGTTAGGTAACTTAGATTATTAAATCTATATAATCCAAGGTAGTTTTTATTTTTTTTAAATAAGGATGATAAAAATAAAATATCAACTTTTTGTATTTCTTTTATATTAATTTCTTTCTTAGAGTGCGCTGAACCCAAAATTTTAAAATTTTTTGGCAAACTGTAAGAAAGATGTTTTAAATCTGTGTTAAAAGATGGAAAATATGCACCATTCAAACCTAAATTTAAAGCTAATTTAATATTATTTGATAAGTAAAATTTTATATTTTTTTTTCTACAATAATTCCTAATATTGAGTATTTCTTTTTTGTTAATCTCATATTTGTAATTTCTGTAAATAATTGCTGTATTATTACCTAATTTATCAATATTATTTTTCTTAAATTTATTTATAAAATAAAATTTCTTATATTCAGAAATATGCATGAAACAGTTAAAAACTTAATTAACATACAAAATGAAGTTAATCAAAATTTTCCAAAAAATGAAAAAAAACCAACGATAATAGCTGTTTCTAAAACTTTTCAAATTGATCATATAAATCATCTAATCAACCATGGACACAAAGACTTTGGTGAAAATAAAGTTCAAGAAGCAATTGAAAAATGGTCTATGGTTAAAGAAAAAAATGAAAATATTAAATTACATTTGATTGGAAAATTACAAACAAACAAAGTTAAATTAGCTTTAAAAATTTTTGATTATATACATTCTTTAGATAATGAAAAATTAGCTAAAAAAATTTCTGATATTCAGCAAGAAAAAGATATTTCAACAAAAATATTTATTCAAGTTAACATTGGTGATGAAGAACAAAAATCTGGTATTAAGAAGACTCAATTGATCGAATTTTACAATTATTGTATAAGTTTGAACTTAGATATAATTGGCCTAATGTGTATACCCCCTTTTGAAAAAAATAGTGATATTTTTTTTGAAGAAATGAATATTTTAAAAAACAAACTTAAACTTAATAATTTAAGTATGGGTATGTCCTCGGATTACATCTCCGCAATTAGCTATGGATCAACATATTTGAGAATTGGATCAAATATATTTGGTAAG
>TARA_B100000674_G_scaffold111364_1_pt1 | contig 10215 bp, 7 predicted proteins | sample TARA_B100000674 | Tara Oceans TARA_B100000674 (sample SAMEA2622759) | marine metagenome | biome: marine biome (ENVO:00000447); feature: surface water layer (ENVO:00002042); material: "saline water (ENVO:00002010), including plankton (ENVO:xxxxxxxx)" | depth 5 m
TGTTTGAGTAACATCTCCTGTACTCCACAAATAATCCGCGCCCAGATTACCCGCGTCAAACGTTACCGAAGGTGATGTTGTGCATATCGAAACATCTGAACCTAAATCTACTACAGGTGATAAGTTAAAAATAACTTCAACAGTATCTCGACCTTCACAACCATCAGCATCAACAACATGAACATCAACTACTGAAGCTTCAGTAACCGTAAAATTTAATGAAGAAGCCGTATTGCCTAAGTTGTCTTTCCAATTGATTACGTTAAAGTTATTAACTGAAAAAGTAATGGAATCATTTTCACACAAAGCCGTATCGGAACCAAGGAAAATAGACAATTCGCCCCCAATTGTCAGGTTAATACTATCTGTGTAAGAACAACCATTATCGGTAACAACAACCCAATAATCACCTGTTGAATCTGCTGAAAAAGTTGGGTTTGTTGAATTATCCTGCCATAAATATGAAGCTGTTGAAGTGGACGTCGCATCAAAATCAACAGGACCAGCACATACAGTTAAATCTGCTCCTAAATCAATAGTTGGAACTGAGTTCAATACAATTGTTAGACTATTTGTCAATGTATCATTTAAGCAGGATGCATCTCTCAGAGAATCTAAAGTTAGTGTACCTCCAATCCAGACAGGAATTTCTAAATAATCCAATGAAATATTGGTTGTATTTAATGGAAGCCCATCAATGTTATAATACAAACTGTAATCAGCTGCTCCTGTTATTTCTAATCGAACAAATGCAGTATCTCCTTCACAAATGGATGTATCTGGAGTTAAAATATCAATTTGTGGCTTTGTACATTCAGAACAAAATGTAATGGTATCATTAATGGGTGTACCACATGAATTAGGAGAAATAGTAGTAATTATATACTCTCCCGCTGTCACACCTGAAGCTGAAGCAACAATTTTGGTTGTTTCATTAACTCCAATAATTATATCCGGCTGAGACACACCATCAAGCGTATAAGAAATTGTTACAGATTCGGTACTCTCATCATTTTTAGTAACAATTAAATCTCCGGAACTGCATCCCGTACTGATATCAATATTAGATTTATCCCAACCAACTACACTTCCATTTTTACTTTCAACCGTAATCGCGGCAAAATTACAATTGATATCTCCTACCTCATCAGCATCTTCAAAGTAAACAACCTCATAATCACCTGGATTAGCTACTTTTATGGTATAGGGAGAATGGTCAATATCGGTATAACTTTTAACTGAACCATCTGGGAATTTTATGTCTACTCTATAATTTAAATCACCCGCTAACCAAACCTGGAGCTCTGCTGAGTCACCTGGACAAATTGTATCATTAGTTCTGAGAGAAACACCTATTGGATTTCCTGGGCAAGTCTTTGAAGCACCATATTGAGTGGCAATATATGAAGAGGGATCATGCCCTCCCATCTGGATAACAATTTCATCGATAACTGGCCCCAAATTAGTAAACATAACATCGTTACCACCGTTTAATCCATCGAATACAGCTTTAATATCTGCCTGAACTGAAGCATCCATCACTTGAGGATATAGAATCTTTATTTTGTCCAAATAAAACAATATATCGCTCCACTTTATTGCCTCCTCATAACAACCATAATATTCTTGAGTTCCATCAACGTAGTCGGAGTCGTACAAGTGACCATCACCTCCATCCAACAACGATGTAAAGTTTGCTACTTTTCTACTGGAACCTCCACCCAAATTAATCCAGGTTCCTCCAGTTGAAATAACATCATGCATATCCGTAGCATTAATCGCGGCAGTATAGTTTGCATCAATATCTGCCAACAAGGCTAAACCTGCATTCGGGCCATCATGAAACGCATGGTAAAATATCTTCTCAATTGCATATGGGTCTTGTGCTTCCTTGTAAAATTTATTGGCATTCCAGCAATAAATTTGATTCCAATATCGTATATCCTGGTAATGATATGCCGTTACCGCCAAAGCCCCAGTTTCCCATGCTCCTCCAGCAATAACATTACTAAAACTAGCTGTTCCATACGCGTTCGTTTGAGCAAACAAATCCGGTTGATTATTTGAAATTTGAACATAACCAATATTTAACACCTGAAAACAATTGTCTGTTCGGGTATCAATTCCTGTTCCTGTATTTGCGCCTGAATTGATTTGCCAATGGTTTATTTGATCTGCAACAATCGTTGGATCACAAGTCATTCTTGACTCATTCAAAGCGGTTGCGGTCCAAAAATTAGGAGATAACATTTCAACTCCAGCTAAGTTGGTAAACAACCTATGCGCCACCATAATCGCTATTCCCCAACTGGGTCGATCAACAGGAATCATAGCATCAAAAACCCCTTCCCCTTGCCAGATTTCACTTGCACCCTCGCCCAGGCACATATTGGATTTTGGAGACTCAATAAAACAGTTGCGATCAAACTCTACCTTAGCATCGTATAGCTCATAAGGGTTTGTTGTCGCACAATGAGAAACTCCAACTGTATAAGTTTTACCACCTTGTGTATATGTACCTGATGTTGGAAATTGAAGAACCCCTGCAAACTTAGCATTGTTAAAGTTTTTTTGTGCTGTAGCGCTTACAGCAAGAGTACCTGGGTAGTTTAGTTGAATCTTAAACTCCCAATCTATTCCATTTTGTACTCCATCGTCAAAAGGATACGGTAATGAAACCAGAGAAGGCCATTCCATTTGAAAATTATTATTTGCTAAATCGAGAACATCACTTGTGTTGTTTCGAATATTCAACGTTGCACTAAAACCTCTATCAGCTTGAGTTTTTGTTACTGGACAAAATTCCAGAACAATATCCTGAGAATACAGAAAAGATGTAATGGTTAGGAAAACAAGTGTTAGGCAAACTCGATTTCTCAAAACATAAATGGGCATATTAAGGTTTTATGAATAACAATTTTTCATGAAAAAAGTTACACTGAACAAATATATATAAATTAAGGATTTCGGAAGGTTTTGTCGCATTAAAATATACCAGTAATATCACCCAATCCTTCACGAATTAATACGGGATCATTTCCAGTACAATTTATAACAGTGGAAGGAGCGTTTTTTCCAAACCCCCCATCAATTACAGCATCTACTTGATTTTTATACCGCTCATAAATATTATATGGATCTGTTGTATACTCAATTAGCTCATCCTCATCTTTTAATGAAGCACTCATAATGGGGTGACCCAGTTTTTGAACAAGAGCCTGTGAAATCTTGTTATCTGGAACTCGAATTCCTACCGATTTTTTTTTTGACTTAAACAACTTTGGTACGATTGAACTTGCATTGAGAATAAAAGTATAAGGTCCAGGCAATACCGATTTCATAACTCTAAAAGTAGGCGTACTTACTTGTTTAGCGTACTCAGATAAATGAGATAAATCACTACAAATAAATGAAAAGTTTGCCTTTTCAGGTTTTATACCTCTCAACTTACAAATCTTCTCAACAGCCGTTTTAGAATTTATATCACATCCAAAGGCGTATACTGTATCGGTTGGGTAAATAATAACGCCTCCTCTCTTTAGGCAATCAACAGCCTGACTAACCTGTCTATTGTTTGGATTTTCAGAATGAATTTCTAACAACATAATTTTATTACATTAAAAAAGCTCAAGAGGTTACTCTTGAGCTTTTTAAAATTGTGAACATCATTACGCATTTACTTTAGCGTGATCCTCTAAGAATTTTGCTAAACCAATATCAGTAAGTGGATGTTTCAACAAGCCAGTTATTACAGAAAGAGGCCCCGTCATAACATCCGCACCAATTTTTGCACAATCCAACAAATGTGTTGTATGCCTTATGGAAGCAGCAAGAATTTCAGTTTCAAAACAGTAGTTATCGTAAATAACACGAATTTCTTCTATTAAATCGACACCACTATGCGATATATCATCCAACCGTCCAAGGAAAGGAGAAACATAACTTGCACCTGCCTTTGCAGCAAGTAAAGCTTGACCCGCTGAAAAAACTAATGTACAATTTGTTCTAATGTTATTGTCTGAAAACCATTTTATCGCTTTAACCCCATCTTTTATCATGGGAACCTTAACAACAATATTAGGATGCAAATCAGCCAATTCTTTTCCTTCTTTTACCATGGACTCAAAATCAGTAGAAATTACTTCGGCAGAAACATCTCCTTCCACAATGTTGCATATGTCTAAATAGTGTTTTTTAACTTTTTCATCCCCACTAATACCCTCTTTTGCCATTAATGAAGGGTTTGTTGTAACGCCATCTAAAACGCCTAAGTCTTGCGCCTCTTTGATTTGCGCAAGATTTGCTGTATCAATAAAAAATTTCATATGCAGTTATACTATTGTGTTTCCTCAAATTTAAAAATCATTCCCGAACAATATCTTAAATATTCAATTCACTTATGAACAATTCGTTTTATAAAGTGAAAATATTCCATTGACACTATCTTAAGAAACTCTTCAACTCTGATTTGCGTAACGCAATTGAAATAAAAAGTATGTCATTACCAAAAACCTTATGGAGTCCTCGTGAATCATTCAAAAAAGCGTCCAATATGAATGCTTACAAGGTTTGGTTAAGCAAAAACCAAAATATTGATTTTGATAATTATCAACAATTGTGGAACTGGTCGATAAAGCACCAAAATGAATTTTGGGAAAGCATTTTAAATTATTTTCAAGTTGATTATTCGGGGGAATATAACGCAGTAAATACCGCCACGAAAAATATGTATGAAACTCGATGGTTTGAGGGAATTGAAGTAAGTTATGCTGAGCATATTTTTAAAAATATCTCTAAAGAAAAAGCAGCTATTGTGTTTAAAAGTGAACACCAACGGTTTGAAAAAATAACATGGGATTCTCTTCATTCACAAACAGCCAAAATCGCTAACTATTTAAAATCTTGTGGAGTAAAAAAAGGAGATAGAGTATGCTCTATGTTACCCAACTCTCCTGAAGCAATAATTGCATTTTTAGCTACAAATTCAATAGGAGCTGTTTGGACAAGTTGCTCACCAGATTTCGGTATCAAAAGTATACTTGACCGATTCACCCAAATAGAACCAAAAGTTTTTATTACAACCAACGCCTATCAATACAATGGAAAAATATTCAGCAAAATCGATGAAGTCAAAGAAATTGCATCTGCTATTCCCAGCATTACGAATGTTTTAATGGTTGATTACATTGAGGGTATTGAAACAGATTACCAACCTGATTCCTGGAAAAAGGTACTATCAGGAGAGGATATTGATTTGTATTTTGAACGGGTTGATTTCAATCACCCAATCTGGATACTTTATTCGAGTGGAACTACGGGTAAGCCAAAAGCCATAACTCACTCGGTGGGGGGAATCCTAATTGAACATTTTAAGGCTCTTGCCCTTCATCAAAATGTAAAACCGGGAGACACCTTCTTTTGGTATTCTACTACCGGTTGGATGATGTGGAATTATGCGGTATCTGCTTTATTAGTTAAGGGAACAGTTGCCATATACGACGGTTCTCCAGCTTTTCCTAATGCATACGCACTTTGGGATTTTGCAGAAGAAGCCGAAATAAATCATTTTGGTGCAGGTGCTTCGTACTATTTGTATTGCATGAAAGAAGGAATGGATTTCACAAAAAATGAATACATAAAAAACATAGAGTCATTTGGTTCAACAGGCTCTCCTTTGCCTCCCGAAGGGTTTGATTGGTTTAATAAAAAAGTGAACCCTAACGCTTGGATTATCTCATTGAGTGGCGGAACAGATATTTGCAGTGGCTTTGTTGGGGGAAATCCATTTGAACCGGTTTACGAAGGGGAAATACAATGCAGAATGCTTGGAGTAAACTTAAAATCGTACTCAGAAGAAGGAAATCCCATAGTAAATGAATTGGGAGAAATGGTAATTGAAAATGCTATGCCCTCAATGCCAATATACTTTTGGAACGATAAAAATAATAAACGGTACAAATCCAGTTACTTTGATATGTATCCAGGGAAGTGGCGACATGGAGATTGGATAAAAATAACAGAAAGAAACACTTTAATCATATACGGCCGTTCTGATGCCACTCTAAATCGAGGTGGAGTAAGAATTGGAACAAGTGAAATATATAGTGCAACTGAAAGCGTAGAAGAGGTTGCTGATTCACTAATTGTATGCATAGATCAAGAAAACGGATCTCAAACAATGCCAATGTTTGTTCAACTGAAAGAAGGGTTTGAATTGGATATGAAACTTAAACAAAAAATTAAAAAGAAAATAAAAACGCAATACAGCTCACGACACATTCCAGATAAAATCTTCCAAGTTTCGGAAATTCCATATACGATAAGCGGAAAAAAAATGGAAGCACCGGTAAAAAAGATACTATCGGGAATTGCAATTGAAAAAGCCGCAAGTATTGATGCTATGAAAAATCCAAAAGCTTTGGAATTTTTCAAAACTTTCAAATTCAAGGAATAAAAAAAGCGGTAAGTTATTGCTCAACCGCTTTTTTAAACTTTATCAATGTTTCTTAAAAATCCTCGAGCTCATTGAGCACCAGAGATGCTGCACCAACTAATCCTGTATCCTCTTCACAACCTGCTGGTAAAAGTTGAAATGTATCAGCGTAATAGGAAGAAAAATAAGACAAAGCAGCTTTTTCAGCCGAATCTTTAAACAACTCGAAAGCTTTTCCTACTCCACCTCCAATAATAAATTTAGTTACATCGAAAGAATGAGCTAAGCCGACTACGGTTTCTCCAATAAGCTCACCAACATAATCCCACACATTAAGAGCCAATTGATTACCATCCTTTGCCGCATAGTAAACACTTTCAACCGTTAAATCTTCCACAGAGTGTAAAGAATTATCTGCGTTTTCTGGTTTTGAAAGTTCTTCTTTAACATAATTTGTTAAATGCCTCTGTCCCAAATAGTTCTCTAACACTTGTCGCTTAGGACCAACAACAAGAAAACCTACTTCACCAGCATTTCCTTTGGCTCCAATAAATAATTTTCGATGAACAATAACTCCACCTCCAACACCTGTGCCCAAAGCAATCATAATAAAATCGTCTTTGTCATGACCTCCAAAATACATTTCACCCAAAGCCGTGCAGTTTGCATCGTTTTCCAGGCGAACGATTAAATCAGGAAACGCCTCTTTAAGTAATGGGACGATTTTAGTTCCATTTAAAGAACCTAAATTATTGGCTTGAACGAGTGTTGATCGATCTAAAGACAATTGACCCGGAACTCCTATACCTATTCCTTTTACCTGTGGGTAACTTGCAATGTATTTTCTGGAAATATCAACCAAAAGGTTAATAAAATCCTCTGGATTTTTTGTGTTTTCAAGAGTATCATGCCTTTCTGTAGCAAGTATCTCTCCTTTTTCTGTTACAATTCCAAATTTTATTGTGGTACCACCTATATCAATTCCTAAAATCATGAGTCAAAAATAGTATTTTTTTGCTGTTCAGCCATCTCGTTTAACGAGCAATCCATTCAATTCGAATACCGTAAAATAGATTCTCAATTTTTAAGTTTATATTAATAGGTAAACGACATAAGCAAACAAAGTATGAATTAAAATTAAAAATTATCTTGGTTAAACAGGTATATGCATTATTTTTAACATGAATTAGGTACGATATGAAAAATCTTTTTTTCCTTTTGATTTTACTTCCATTAGTGAGTCTCTCTCAAAACGACTCCGTAAAAACTGTTGTTAAGATAGCAGGGGTTACCGTTACATCTGACAGTTTAAAACCTGTACCTTTTGTAAATGTTTTGATCAAAGGAAACTATTCTGGAACAATGGCTGATTACACCGGATTTTACAGCATAATTGCTAAAGCTGGCGACACCCTTATTTTTTCAAGTATGGGGTACAGAAATGAAGAATACGTAATTCCAGACACATTAAAAAATGAACAATACTCTCTTATTCAAATCTTAAATAAAGATACTGTTGAATTACCAGTCACCACTATAAAAGTCTGGCCGAGTTATGAGCAATTCAAACAGGCCTTCCTTAATGTTGAAATTAAAGATGGTGATTTAGCAAGAGCCAAAAAGAATCTGGATCATGACATCTTAAGAGAACAGGCATTAAATCTCCACCTTGGAGAATTGGGTAATCAAAAATATATGCTTGACCAACAGAAATCCCGACTCTATTCTATAGGGCAGCTACCCGCTAACAATTATCTCAACCCAGCCGCTTGGAAAAGATTCATCAAAGCCTGGAAGGATGGTGAATTTAAAAAAGACTAACTAGGCAGTTTTTTCTGATTTGAGAAGCTGATCAGCAATGAAATATAGTTTATCCTCATAATAATTTGCTGAATTTTCACCTGCTAATTTCAAAGCATGAAGATTTAATTCACTAACACTATCCATATCCTGATCTGACGAACCCATGCTTGGCTCTATACGAGTATACTGATTAGGAACGTCCTCCGAGTCGAAAATATGTTTCAATTGAAAATCGATTGTTTCAGACGAACCCGACATCATAATATCAACTAAAGGCTTTATCCACTGAGTAACACCCCAATCTTTAGCAGAATCATACAAATATGGTTTTTCAATCGAACCTGTTCCCAAAGAAACCATAAGAATATCCTTCGCGCTTATTTTTCTATTTAGTTTCTTTTTGAAGTATTTACGTGCTTCAGCATAAGCACACAAGGAAGGGTTATTCGCAAAAACCCCACCATCAACTAAAGTAAATTTTTCACCTTCCTCATTTGTTATTTGAGCAGCTTCAAAATAAGTTGGAGCGGCACTTGTAGCTCTGGCTACCTCCCAAACTTTAAAATTACTCTTTGGTCGGTGAGCATCTGCCTTATTAAAAAAAGTTGCCCTACGGTTTTCAATATCGTATGCAGTTATTAAACAAGGCTTTAAAAGGGATGATAACCACAAATCTGAACCAAGTTTTTCTTTTAGAATACTTTCCAGGTTAGTTGCTTTGTATTTTTCATCTGTTATCCCGCCGGCAGATATAATAGAATGACCAACTGACTTTTCAAATATCGCCCCTCCTTGTTTGATATAAGTAGAAACAGCCTCTTTTGCTGTATATTTCGCTTTTCCATCAAAACCCGGACACAATAAAAAAGCAGTTAAAATACCCCCTGTACTTGTTCCGGCAATCATGTCAAAATAATCCCCGATCTTAGCATCAGAGTCCCCTGATTTTTCCTTAATAATTTCCTCGAGTCTGGTTAAGATTTGTCCAGGAAGAATTCCTCTTATCCCACCTCCGTCAATAGTTAAAATTCTAATCATTCAATAAAAATAAACAATACTTCCAATAATGTATTGGAATTTAAATTGCTTTTTTTACGCACAATTCACTCGGTATTTCAGAAATTAATAAATCAATATGTGCCTCAAGAACACTTTCTTTCCAACGCAATTGAAAAGCGTATTTCTCCTGCTTCAATAAATAAACAAAATGAAAATCTTGATTAATTTGATTAAAAAGCCTTTTCATATTCTCAAGATATACCGATTTAGACTTTTGGAATTTTTGATTATAAAAAGAAGAAGGGATATTTGATAAGATCAAACTTAACTCTTCCAAACTGTCCACCTTTATTAACTGTTTGATTTTACTTAACGAATAATTCATAATGAAAATGTTTTATTTTGAAGATACTAACGCCAACCGTATTCAGTTTACGGTTAGCTTTTTAGTACTTCAAAAAATCATCATTAATCATAAAATCAATCACCATACCAAAATTTTTCAAAAACGAATCATTCAAAAAAAACAGAAAATTTAACTTATTCTGCCCCAGCTTATTTTTCCTCCCGCTGCCTGCTCAAGATTTTGATAAATGACCTGATTTTTTGGGTCTATTAAATCCGGATCAACTTCCAGAATCTCCAATGCTTTTGCACGAGCAAAAGAAACAATTTTAGAATCTTGAACAATATTTGCAATCTTCATCTCCATAAGTCCACTTTGCTGAGTACCTTCGATGTTACCGGGGCCACGCAACTTCATATCAACCTCGCTGATTTCAAATCCGTCGTTTGTTTTTACCATCGTCTCCATGCGAGTTTTACTCTCTTTACCCAGTTTTTGTCCAGTCATTAAAATACAATAGGACTGCTCTCCCCCTCTTCCTACTCTACCTCTCAACTGATGCAGCTGACTCAAACCAAATCGCTCAGCACTCTCAATAACCATAACGGAAGCGTTCGGTACATTAACACCAACC
>TARA_B100000674_G_scaffold144815_1_pt1 | contig 10174 bp, 9 predicted proteins | sample TARA_B100000674 | Tara Oceans TARA_B100000674 (sample SAMEA2622759) | marine metagenome | biome: marine biome (ENVO:00000447); feature: surface water layer (ENVO:00002042); material: "saline water (ENVO:00002010), including plankton (ENVO:xxxxxxxx)" | depth 5 m
AAAAAATCCCATTTGCGATAAATAGACTAGAACAGAAAATAGAGGCGAAAAATTGATCCTCATCCTTTGATAAATTAATTGAATTAAGAATGATGTCATAAACCATCCAATGTAATTTTTTATTGGAGCTATACCCCCTTCAAATTCCCAAAAGTTTAAAACGGGAGCCAATGGTTCAATCAATAGATCCAAAAGAACCATAAGAAAAGAAGCAAAAAATATTCTTGGTAAAAGTTTGTTAAACATCATGTCGGATATTCCACCACATGCAATGGATAAAAAGAACCAATTAACTCCTATCATCAATGGAACATTTAAAACTTTGAAACCCAAAACTGAACCATATGTATAGTTGCCAAATATAATTCCATAATTAACTCCGATCACTTCAACCAAGAATCCTATTGAAAATGCAAAAATAAAAAAACGAAGCATTTTAATTTTGTCTTCATAAATGAAAAATATAGAAAAAGTTGTCACTAGTAAATTTTGAGGGGTTAAGCTTAAAGTAAGATCTCTATTAATGAATAGAACCCCAATTAAGCCACAAATCTGGAAAAAGGCTATTAGAAAAAATAAACGTATTTCTTTTCTGGGTGCATTTAAAAACATATCTTAATCTTTGCTTGAAATGATATCATCTACTATTTTTGCTGAAAGTAAGCACAAAGGTATTCCTCCGCCAGGGTGAACACTGCCGCCTACGAAATATAGATTTTTTAATTTGCTTGTAAAATTGGGATGTCTTAAAAAAGCAGATAATTTCGAGTTACTGGAACTGCCATATAATGCTCCTTTGTACGATAATGTGTCATCGCTAATATTTTTTGGTGTGATAATTTTCTCAGTTTCTATTAGGCTATTAATGTCTATTGAAAGCGTTGCATTGATTTTGCTTATGACATTTTTTCTTAATTGTGATTTTTTAATATCCCAATCTTGATCTTCGTTCCACGGAACATTTATCATTACATACCAATTTTCTTTATCTTTTGGGGCATGATCTTTTACATCCTTTTTCGAAATATTGATATAGATTGTTGGATCATCTGAAATGTCTTTTTCTCTAAATATTTTATCAAACTCTTTTTTATAGTTGGAAGAAAATATTATGTTATGTAAATCAAGATTTGGAAATGTTCCATTAATACCCCAATAAAAAATCAATGCGGAACTCGACCTTTCATTTTTGATAACGTTTTTTGGTGTGTCGAGATGAGGAAGTAGCTTGTCATAGGTATGATATACGTCCATATTTGATACAATTATATCAGAGGTTATTTCTTTTTTGGCAGTTCTAACTCCAATTACTTGATTGTTTTTAGTTAGAATTTCTTCTATTGCTTCATTAAAAAAAAACTCAACATCTAATTTATTAGCTACATTGTATAAATGCTTAGCAATGCTATCCATACCTTCCTCAGGAATAAAAGTTCCAAAGCTATGTTCAAGATGTTGAATAATGCTCATAATACCAGGGGTTTTATAAGGACTTGATCCATTATAAGTTGCATATCTGTCAAACATTTGAACAACATGTTGATTTTTAAAACTTTTTTGATTCAATGAATGAAGACTTTTGTTAATGTCAAGTCTGCCTAATTGGATCATTGATTTTATTGTTTCAAGACTTAAATATGTACTTAATTTGTGAAGAGAGCTTTCTAAAAAAACTTTGTTGGTTAAGTTGTACTTTTTTTTACTTTTTTTAAAATATTTTTCTACTGTTTTACTATCAATATCAAAAGTTGATTCAAACTCTTTCAAATATCTTTTTTTATCATCGTATGCAGTGAAGATCGTTCCGTCCTTCCAGAAATACACACAATGAATATCTTTTCTTTTGTATTTAAAATATCTTTTAGGGTCTAAGCCAGCGCATATATAGAGATCATCAATAAGATTCGGCAATGTTAATAATTGTGGTCCATAGTTGAATTTGAAACCATCTAACTCGATAGAATTTATCTTACCACCAGGGTAATTATTGTGCTCAAAAACTTTAACTTTATAACCTTTACTAGCAAGCCTTATACTTGTAGCAATGCCTGCAATTCCACTCCCAATAATACTAACATCTTTCATGGTAATTATTCAATTATGTCTGATTTTACTAGGAATCGAGCAAATAGGTCTTCTTTATACCAATTTTGCTCTTTTGCTTTTTTAACAATGTTTAAATGAAGATCATCCTTATATGCAAATTTTTTTATGTGATCAATGCTGTCCCAAATGCTAAATGTTGCCTGTTCAAAGAGGGGAAGCTCTCCCATGCCCTTATAAAATCTAACCCCCTTGGCACGGGATATTGATTTGCTTGCAGGGCTTATCGATGTCCAGAAATTTAACGCTTTGCTTATTTTTACCCCCCCTCTAGTTATAACAGCAATTTTACTGTTCAATAAATCATTTTTTTTAATATTTTCATTTGGGATAAATGGTTTTTGATTATTCCATAATCCACTACAGCTAATGGTTAGTAGTTTGATATATCTAATTGAATTACATTTAATTTTAAATTCTTTAAGATAACTCTCATCCATAAAACTATCACAAGCTTCTTCCGATTTCCAGCTGGTAAGCAAAGCATACGTTTTAAAATCTGGCGTGACTCTGAAACCTGGGTTTTTGCCTGTCCCAAGAAGTTTATAAAATAACAAACCGTCAGTATTTTTTAAGCGGTTATGATAAAGACCCATCTGTTTAAACGCCCAAAATAGGTTTTTAGTATAGCTAAAGAATATAATTGAGTTAATATTTTGCAATGATTTGAACTAAATTAATATGTTAAAATTACTTATTATGTAAATTTTTAACACAATTGTTTATTAATGGAAACAATTTAAAATTTTCGAGGTAAAAGCTTCATGATAAAAACCAAATTATTCATTCTAGGTGCAATCTTTTGTGTGCTTGGATTTTCCCAGAAAAAAGAAAAAAAAGCAGGAGCTATTTTTATGGATAAAATTTCGAAGACAGATCAAGAATGGCAAACATGTCTAACACCTGAAGAATATAGAATTTTAAGGGAAAAGGGCACGGAAAGAGCTTTCACCGGTGAATACTATAATCACAAGGAAGAAGGAACATACACTTGCGCTGGTTGTGACAATGAACTTTTTAGCTCGGATACAAAATATGATTCTGGCTCAGGATGGCCTGCATTTTTTGATGCCATTGATGAGACAAAAATTAACACAAAAAGAGACTTAAGTTATGGTATGATTAGGACAGAGATAACATGCGCTAAATGTGATTCTCACCTCGGACATGTTTTTGAGGATGGACCTAGGCCAACTGGCTTGAGATATTGTGTAAACTCATTATCTCTTGATTTCGTACCTAAGAAAAAAACATAGGAGTTTTTATGGAATTCACATTTTTTATGGTAGGATGGGTAGTTTCACTTTTTGGTTTTTATACACTTTACAAAGTAATGAGTAAAGCCGAGTAGTATTAAACTTACCAATTGTGAAAAAAATTAAAATTTATACAACCAATTGGTGTTCATACTGCGATCTAGCCAAAAGATTCTTTGATGAAAAAGGATGGGATTATGAGGAAATAAACATTGAAGAACTGGGATGGGGGCGAGAAAAATTACTTGAAGTCGGAAAAGCAATGACAGTTCCACAAATAGTAATTGATGGCACTCCTATCGGAGGATATGAAGACCTTGTCAAGTTTTACTAATTACCTCTTTTTATGAAAGATTCTGGACAGAGATTTTCATCAAGATTCACATTTTTGCTTAGCGCTCTAGGAGTTGCTGTTGGTACAGGAAATATTTGGCGTTTTCCAAGAATAGCAGCTTCCAACGGAGGAGAGGACGGTGCCGGCAGTTTTCTTATAGCATGGATAGTTTTTTTGTTCTTGTGGAGTATTCCGCTCATTATAGTTGAATATGTAATGGGTTCTAAGTCTAGGCAAGGAACTATCGGAGCTTTTGCAATGTTTATAGGAAAACCTTTCGCTTTTCTAGGCGGTTTTGTTGGTTTTGTTTCTACTGCGATTGCTTTCTACTATTCAGTTGTGGTAGGCTGGAATATTTATTATTTCTTAGTTACCTCTTTTAGTGAATTACCTGATAGCTCAGTTGCTTCTCTCACACTTTGGAATAATTTTCAAAGCAGTTATTATCCTGTTTTGTTTCATGCTATTGCAATGACGGTAGGAGGTTTTGCGATTTACAAGGGTGTTTCATCAATTGAAAAAGTAAATCGAATTCTTATCCCAACGCTTTTACTCATTGTTTTGATTTGTGTCATAAGAGCAATCTCTTTGCCCGGTGCCTTTAATGGAATTATCTATTTATTCACTCCACAATGGTCTCAGTTAACTAGTCCTAAGCTTTGGCTAGAGGCATTAACTCAAAACGCGTGGGATACTGGCGCCGGATGGGGTCTTTTCTTAACTTATGCTGTTTATATAAAAAAAAGATACGGTATCGTTAAAAATGCATTTACTACTGCTGTCGGCAACAACATTGTCTCGCTTCTATCAGCTGTTATGATTTTTAGCACCGTTTTCTCAATACTTGGCAATGAACTAAATATGCCTAAGTCTGAAATTTTAGATATCATGAAAACTTCTGGTCCTGCTGCTACAGGGTTAACATTTATTTGGATGCCACAATTATTTGAAAAGATGATCTTCGGCAAAACTTTATCCATACTCTTTTTTCTTGGTTTATCGTTTGCTGGATTTTCATCTTTGATTTCTATGCTTGAATTAGCTGTTAAAAACTTGATTGATTTTGGCTTGAAAAGGAAGCAGGCCGTTATTTGGATTGTAATTGTATGTTTTGTTATGGGGATTCCATCTGCAATGAACATCAATATTCTTGCAAATCAAGATTTTGTTTGGGGAGTTGCGTTGATGATATCAGGAATTTTCTTTGCTTTAGCTGCATCAAAATATGGAATTGAAAAAATCTTAAAGGAATACAATAACTCCCAATTTGATTGGCAATTTCCAAAGCTTTGGACTCCAATAATAAATTATCTTGTTCCTCTTTTAGGGCTAGTATTAATTGTTTGGTGGATGTCATTATCAGCTACAAATTATGCTCCAGATGATTGGTATAATCCTTTTTCACCCTTTAGTGTAGCAACTTGCGTAGTTCAGTGGTCCGTAGTTTTAGCATTTTTTTCATATTTCAACACATGGATAACTGGCAGGATATATAATCCACTTAACAATAATTAAAGGAATTTTATGAAATACTTAAGCTTTATTTGCTCATTTGCTTTGTTTCTCTGTAATGATATAAAACCTCAATCCAATAAGAAAGAGATTCAAAGAAACATAGATTTACAAAAAGAGAAATTTGAAAAAATAGCGAAATCAATATGGACCTGGGCTGAAGTTGGCTATCAAGAAGAAAAAAGTACGGCTCTACTGAAAAAAACTCTCTCTGATGAAGGGTTTGACATTAGATCTGGTGTGGCAGAAATACCAACTGCATTTGTAGCTGAATATGGATCTGGTTTTCCTGTAATTGGAATTTTAGCAGAATTTGATGCATTGCCAGGCATTTCTCAATCGGTTGCTACAAAAAGGGTTCCGATTGAAGATAATAATGCTGGACATGCATGCGGACATCATCTGTTTGGCACAGCATCAACTGCAGCAGCTATCGCAATAAAAGACTATTTAAAATCGTCAAATCAAAAAGGAACTATTCGTTTGTATGGAACACCTGCTGAAGAGGGAGGGTCAGGTAAAGTCTACATGGTGCGAGCTGGATTATTTGATGATGTAGATTTTGTTTTGGATTGGCATGCCTCAGATAGAAATGCAGCAAACCCTGGAACTTCGATGGCGAACAGATCAGCAAAGTTCAAGTTTTATGGTTATTCAGCTCATGCAGCGGGTGCACCAGAAAAAGCTAGATCATCACTTGATGCTGTTGAGGCAATGAATCATATGGTAAATCTACTAAGGGAGCATATTCCTGATGGATCTCGCATTCATTACGTCATTACTAAAGGTGGAAATACTCCAAATGTTGTTCCAGATTTTGCAGAGGTCTTTTACTATGTAAGAGATTTTAATGTGAATATTCTGGAAAACATATGGTCAAGAGTTGTTAAAGCCGCTGAAGGAGCAGCTTTAGGCACTGAAACAAAAATGGAGTATGAAGTGATTCATGGCAATAGACCTGTACTTGCGAATGAAGTTGGTCAAAAATTAATGTATGAAAATTTACTTGCTGTTGGAGGTGTAAAATATGATAGAAAAGAAATGAAATTTGCACAAGACATATATAAGACACTGAACAATCCATCTCTTTCTATAAAATCCTCTGAGGATATACAACCATATGAATTTGTCAAAGGGAAGGGCTCAACCGATGTTGGAGATGTGAGCTGGATGGTACCTACAGCTAGATTAAGAGTCGCTACTTGGGTTCCTGGGACTTCGGCTCATACATGGCAAGCAGTGTCAGCAGGAGGAATGAGCATAGGAATGAAAGGGATGATAAATGCTGCAAAAGTGATTTCAGGAGCTGCATATGATATTTACAATAATCCAAAGATAGTTAAAGACGCAAAAAAAGAATTAATTGAGAGGAGAGGCCCAAAATTTAATTATTACTCTATGCTCGGCGATAGAAAACCTCCTTTAGATTACAGAAAATAAATGAAGATAATTAACTCTTTTCTAAAAGCTTATGTCTAAAGAAGTCGTAGTCATTGGTTCTGGCTTAGCGGGAATGTCTTGTGCTACATACCTTGCCAAAAAAAATTACAGAGTCAGGGTCCTAGAGAAAAACTCAACCTATGGCGGTCGTTTGCAATCCTTTTCACAAGATGGTTTTACTTTTGATGCTGGTCCCAGTTGGTATTGGATGCCTGATCTATTTGATTCTTATTTCAATGATTTTGGAAAAAAGACAGCTGACTTTTACAAGCTAACCAGATTAGACCCAGGCTACAGAATATACTTTAATGAAAATGAGTATTTAGATGTATCTGAAAACTTAGATAAATTAAAAAAAAAATTTGATAAAATAGAAAGTGGAAGTGGAGAATCTTTACAAAATTATCTAGATGATGCTGGCGAAAAGTATAAAGTCGCTGTAGAAAAATTTATTTATAAACCAAGCCTCTCAGCTTTGGAGTTTATGGAGCTAGATTTACTTAAGCGTTTGGGCAGATTAAATCTCTTTAAACCAATCAGTAAACATATTAGAGAATATTTTAAAGACCCAAGGCTTATAAAATTACTCGAATTTCCTAGTTTGCTTTTAGGAGCAAAACCTTCGAACACACCAGCACTTTATAGTATAATGAATTACGCTGACCTATCTTTAGGCACATGGTATCCCAATGGTGGTATAAGAGCAATTGCAACGGGTCTTTATCAAAATGCTTTGGATCATAATGTTGAATTTTTGTTTAATCACCCAGTTAGCAAAATTGAAACAAAAGAAAATATTGTTGACCATATTTTAGTTCATGATAAAAAAATAAACTGCGATATCGTTGTTGGAGGCGCAGATTACCATCACGTTGAAAATCACTTATTAAATAAAAAAAATAGGAACTACAACGATAATTATTGGGACAAGAGAACCATGTCACCAAGTTCACTATTATTTTATTTAGGCATAAATAAAGAGTTAGATATTCCTCACCATGCTTTATTCTTTGATACTGATTTTGATAAGCATGCTGAAGAAATATATGATAAGCCCCAATGGCCTAAAAATCCTCTCTTCTATGTATCATGCACATCTAAAACTGATAATAGTGTTGCTCCAAAAGGCTCAGAAGCGGTCTTTATTTTAGTTCCAGTTGCACCAGGATTAAATGATAATGAAAATTCTAGGGAGATAATTTTTCAACAGATTGTCAAACGTCTTGAAAATGCTCTTGGAACAAATATTAAAGATTCCATTGTTTTTAAAAGATCATACGCACACAAAGAATTTATATCAGAATTCAACTCCTACAAGGGCAATGCTTACGGGTTAGCAAATACCCTTTTTCAAACTGCCATCTTTAAACCAAGAATAAAAAATAAAAAACTGAATAACATGTATTATTGCGGCCAATTGACTGTGCCGGGTCCTGGAATGCCACCCTCATTGGTTTCTGGGAAAATAGTCGCAAAGCAAATCATTAAAGAGCACGCATGAGCAATGAGCGTAGATACTTAGAATCTTGTTATCTTGCCTCTGAAAACTTAACAAAAAAATTCAGCACATCTTTTTCTTTAGGCATTTTCTGCCTTGATAAAAAAATAAGGAAATATGTTTACGCAATATACGGTTTAGTCAGAGTTGGTGATGAGATAGTTGATACTTTCTTTGATGTAGATCAAAGAAGTGAGCTCGATCTTTTTGAAGCGCAAGCCATGGATTCAATAAAAAATAAATATAGTTCAAATATGGTTTTACATGCATTTCAAGATGTTGTAAATAAATTCAACATAACTGAAAATCTTATCAAATCTTTTTTTGAAAGTATGAGAATGGACCTAACTGATAGATCGCACAATGAAGAATCCTACAGGAAGTATATTTTTGGCTCAGCAGAGGTTGTAGGTTTAATGTGCCTTCATATTTTTACAAATGGTGATAAAGATGAGTTCAATTCCCTTGAAAAACCTGCTAAAAGACTTGGCTCAGCATTTCAAAAAGTAAATTTTTTGCGCGACATAAGTGAGGATTATCAAGATAAAGGAAGAAGTTATTTCCCGAATTTAGATCTAAATAAGAAACTAAATGAAGATGACAAAAAAATAATTATTAAGGATATTGAAGATGATTTTTCCGCTGCTTATTTGGGAATAAAAAAATTGCCCAAGACCTGCAGGTTTGGAGTTACAATGGCTTATAAATATTACCTTCAATTGCTTTTAAAAATAAAAAAAACATCTCCAGAAAAAATTACAAGCAGTAGAATACGAATCAGCAATTTGTCAAAATTATTGCTTTTAATATCTACTTCGTTAAAGTCGATTTTGAAAATAAATTAATTTTTTTGATTTGTTAATTGATTGTAATTTTAACACTTATAAGGTTAATAAATGTTTCAAGTATCAATTGTCTTAATCACATTTGTTTGTATGGAATTTATAGCATGGGCCACACATAAGTATGTTATGCACGGTTTTTTATGGTATTTGCACGAGGATCATCATGTTCCATCAAATAAACAATTTCAAAAGAACGATTCTTTTGCGCTAATTTTCGCTATCCCTAGCGCATCAATGATTATACTTGGCAATGTATATTCTAATGAAATTATGCTCTATTCTGGATTTGGGATATTAGCCTACGGCTTAGCATATCTTTTTGTTCATGATATTTTTATTCATCGTCGTGTAAAATTATTTTCTGCTACCAAAAATAAATACCTCAAGGCAATAATGCATGCCCATCGTCTCCACCATGCAAAGCAAGAAAAAGAAAATTGTGAATACTTTGGTATGCTCTTTGTTCCTTTAAGTGTTTTTAAAAGCTTAAAATAAATAATGGATAAATATGCTTATCTATTGATAAATATATTTACTGTTCTTGGCCCTTTAGCTTTATCTCCCCTTGCTCCAGCTAATCAAAAAGCTTTTTTAAAAAAAATATTTCCCTCTATACTAATTATAGCAGCTATTTTTATTATCCACGATATTGTGTTTACAGATTTGGGCGTCTGGGGATTTAATTATTATTACCTAACAGGAATGAATATTTTTAATCTCCCAGTTGAAGAGGTGCTTTTTTTTATATGTATCCCTTTTGGATCGCTTTTTATTCATGCTACAGTAACTGTCCAAAAACCTCAATGGAAGATTGCTGATAGCTTTTTAAATATTTTTTCTTATTCTTTAGTTGTATTGCTGATGGTTTTAGCATTTACTTTTAGTGATAGAATTTATACTTTGCATTCATTTGCTACCTCTGCTGTCTTAATCATAATTTGTCTTCTTAAGTATAAAGATTTGATCGCAAAATTTTATGTCAGTTATGCTTTTATACTTATCCCATTTTTAGTTGTAAACGGTTTGTTAACAGGATCATTGATTGAGAATGAAATTGTCTGGTATAATAGTATGGAAATGATTGGAACAAGGATTGGAACTATCCCAGTAGAAGATTTTTCATATGGTTTTTCGCTACTTTTGAGCATATTAATCGTTGATAAATATCAAATTTTTACTAAAAAAA
>TARA_B100000674_G_scaffold333762_1_pt1 | contig 10174 bp, 9 predicted proteins | sample TARA_B100000674 | Tara Oceans TARA_B100000674 (sample SAMEA2622759) | marine metagenome | biome: marine biome (ENVO:00000447); feature: surface water layer (ENVO:00002042); material: "saline water (ENVO:00002010), including plankton (ENVO:xxxxxxxx)" | depth 5 m
TTTTTCCGCCTCGGAGGTTTCGTCTTCGGTCAGGAAAATTCTTGGTCGAGGCTCGATCTCGACGCTCTTCCCCATGATCGTAAGGAAATCGAGCGCCGCAAGAGCAACGTTCCTGTCCTCCCGGAAAGCCACGCATGATTCACACCAGCCGTCTCCACCCGCATAGCCTTTGACTCCAAATCGGCGAGGAATCTTGGCCCTCCTCATGAGCCAGGATCCCTGTCGACTGCCGAGTACGTCTATCCCTCTGGAGAAGCACTCGGATTTCAAGCGTCTAGCTTCCCCCGAAAACATTACGTAAAGCAGCCCCTCTAGAAAGGTTTTCGGGGAGTTGGCCGGGTATCTGCAGTTGCTTTTGTTGTGCCAAGGCGCGTTGCATGGAATCACTTGGTCGATTTCGGGGTTGTTTTGCAGCAGGGAGAACGCCCACTTGCCCACGCCCATGGACAAGCTGGCCCCGGGGAATGCCTGCCTGAGCCCTTGAATCAGGGGGGTGGCAACCAAAACGTCTCCCAAATCGTTATTTCGGAGGATGAAGATTTTCTCTTTGGGTCGATTATCCATTTTCCGCGACCGCAAGAACGTCGGTCGCAAAATGCGGAGGGTATTCGTGCGCCCTGAAGGAGGACACAACCAGAGGGCCGTTGGCGAACCGCTTTTCGGATGGCTCTTGACCGAAGGCTCCAAAGTCCTCTGCCTTGCAAAGAAAAAGGGTATAGCCCATGGATTCGAGGAAGGTGAGTGGGGCTTGGCTATCGAAGTCGTATCTTGACTGGTTTTCCGGAATAATCTCAAGGTAGATTGCCTTCGCCCTTTTCTGCTCCAGAAATTCTTTCCAACCCCGCAACGTGGGCAGTTCGTGTCCTTCCAAGTCCATTTTTACAAAAGCCACTTCCTCAATTGAATTCTTGGCGCAGTATTGGTCCAGCCTAAGGTTTCCGACTGCAACACCGCCTTCGCTTTCAAGGGCGACGCGCGATTGCCCTGATTGTTTCTCCTCCAAGTGAAAAAGAGTTGTTCCGTCGACTTCGGAAAGACAGGCATGAGTGAGATACATCGGTTGTTCCGGATGCAAACGGATTGATCTCTCAAGAAGATCGATCATCATCGGGCTTGCCTCAAAGAGGTGATAGGAGACTCGAGGTCGATAGGGCACCAGGCCGAACGAACAAAAACCTACGTTAGCTCCCAAATCAAAGAAAACACCATCTTGAGGTGTCAAGGCTTTGGCAATATCAAAGAAATGAGGCTCGAATTTTCGTTGGATAAAGACGTTTCTAGGTTCGGGGTCCGAAAGATCGATGACGGTTCTCGCACCGTTATTAAACTCAACCACGCTCACCCGGTTCTGCAGACCGATTTTGCAGAGGAAATAGATGGTTTTGTGTCGGAGCAAGAACCTAGGTAGCCAATGAAGAGGTTGCATGTAGGTAGAAATAATCCCCTTCGATTTGCGTGTCTTGTTTAGGGTCGTAACGGGGAAACCCTTTCTCGATCTTCCGGAATGAATCGTAGCCAAGGCTCTTCAGGAAATCGATCAATTCGAACCTTTGCTCTCGAGGGAGGGTGATTTCGAGGGAAATTTGGGGGAGATGATTGGCTAGCGTGTCCTTCATTCCTGTCAATGCCTTAAGCTCAAAACCTTCGACGTCGCATTTCAGAAAATCCAATCGCTTTAGTTGGATCTCTCGAGCATATATGTCGAGAGGGAGAATCTTGACCATGCGGACCGAATTCGTGGAATCCGATTCCCGAAGAAGAGTTGCCTTCTCGGAATCTTCCGGGTCATAGGAAATTTCCATGCTTTTCTCGGAGTCTCCCGCAGCGAAATTGTTTGCCTTTGTATTTGAAGAATTGACCAACGAATCAAGCAACAACTGAAATGTTTCAGGAACCGGTTCGAAGCAGTGTACGAATCCCTGTTTTCCACAAAGTTTAGAGAATAATAGGGAGTAATAACCAATGTTTGCGCCAATGTCGAAAATGACATCGCCTTTTCTGATTGTTCGAAGGTAGAGCTGCTTCTCGTAATTTACGGATTTTCTTTTGGCTGATAGCCAAGCGTAGATGCGTGGAAAACTCAGGAGCCAGGAATACTTAGTCACTGCTTTACTGACCGTAATGAAAGAAATGAAGACATGACAGCCTCGTCTTTTCTTGGAAACCGTTGCGGGTATAGACTTTGATCGCGCCTTTGTTATGAGACTCCGTCGTCACTTCAACCCGCGGTATTTTTCCTTGGGAAGCTTGGGCAAGGGTATGTCCGATCAGTCGAGAGCCCACGCCTTTTCTTTTTTCAAGGACGGAGACGAGGTCTATTTTGAGAACGTCTTGCTTGAGGTGCGTAATGCAAAGTCCTGATTGGAGGGAATAAATGGTTTTGCCGGGAAAGCTAAATGAGTTTGAAATCCATTTTGTGTAGAATCGTTTTATACTTGCACACGGAATCCGGGAGTCGAGTGAGAGTCTGTCATCCTTGAAATTATCTGCATGAAAGGATATTTCAGCCTCATCCATGTCCATTAATTCGACTGCCTTGACTTCAGGTACGAATGTTGAGCTTCCGGGTGCAATGCCATATGTAATCTGATCGCATACATGAATGAAGCCTTCCTTTTGCAATTGAATTAGGCTCGAGTCATCGGTGGATGAAATTTTGGCGTCACAACCGAAAGCGGGAAGGTTGAGGTTTCGCAAGATTCCGAGGTCTCGATAGAGGTGATTTCCTGCATCCGTGATGAGCCTGAAAAAGGGCAAACCGAAGACTTCGCTGTCAAAAGGCATATAGGTCAGAGCCTCGAGTCGAGCGAAAGCGTTTTCTTCTTCAGTTTCCAATTTCAGATAAAATTGATTTTATGGTTTCGACCACGTATTCCTGCTCTTCTTCGCGAAGGGCGGGGTAGAGCGGAAGGCTAATTGTCGAAGTCCCAATCCTTTCGGCCAAGGGGAAGATTCCTTGCTCGAAACCAAAGCGCTCGACATAGTATGCCATAAGGTGGACGACACGGAAATTGACTCCTACTCCTACGCCGCGAAGTGACAACTCGGTAAGTATCCGGTCTCTTTTGTAAGGATCAACTCTTATCGTATACAAATGGCAGGCATGAATAGTTCCTGCGATCTCCGGAATGATTTCGATCGAATCCAAACCTTGGAGAAGCTTGTCATAGCGCTTGCAAAGTCGCTCTCTGCTTTTTCTTGTTTCTTCAATTCTAGCCAACTGGGGCAAAAGAAGCGCTGCGGAAAGATCGTGCATGTTGCATTTGTAGCCAAGCTCCGTCATGTCCCAGTGCCTGTAGATGCCGTCCTTTCTTTGGTCCATGGCATAGGTGTCCACACCGTGAAGCCTGAGAGGACGAATTCGCTCGAGGAGAGACTGGTTTTTGGTGACGATTGCTCCGCCTTCCGCACAGGTCAAGTTTTTGGTTGCATAGAAGCTAAAGACAGCTGCATCACTCAACTGACTCGGGCGTATTCCATCTCTCACTCCTTCGACGCAGTGGGCACAGTCTTCGATCAAGAATACGCCGAATTCCTTTGCCAGTTCGGAAAGCGCTTTCATATCGGCCATTTGTCCGTACAGATGAACCACGATCATGGCCTTGACGTTCTTGTTCTCAGCCAATGCTTTTCTTGCGGCTTTCGGATCAAGGTTTCCGGTGACCGGATCCACGTCGGCAAAAACAGGTTCCGCACCAGCGTGAAGGATCGTGTTGGCAGTCGCCACATAGGTAAGCGGCGTCGTTAACACCTTGTCTCCGGGTCCTATGTCCAAGGCCTTGAGCGTAATGAAATTGCCCATGGTCCAGCTTGTCACGCCAAGGCATCCGTCCACCCCTAGATAGGACGCAAATTTTTGCTCGAATTCTCGGGTTTTTGGTCCTGTAGTCAGAAAAAGAGAGCCCAAAACCTCCTTTACCCCGTTGAGTTCTTCTTCTCCAAGTTGGTGTCTGTAGAATTCTACTTTCAAGTAAATCTCCTTATTAGTGAAATTCCTTCTCGCCGTCCTTGGTTACGATTGGAACCTTTCGTAACCAAAGTATTCTTTCCCACCATTCTCTGTTTTCGCTGTACCATTGGATGGTGCGAGAAATACCTTCCTCGAAGCTGACGGATGCCTCCCAATTCAGCAACTTCTTGGCCTTCTCGGTTGATGAAGTATGGCGGGAAACTTGTCCCGGTCTTTCGCCTACCTTGCTTATGAGCGAACGGGGTTTGCCCATGACGTCGGTAATTTTCTCGGCAATGCTCATGATGTCGATATCCCTTCCCGTTCCGACGTTTATTACTTCCCCGTCCAAGTTGTTGCTAGAGTGAATGGCCGTATCCACAGCTCTAGCCAGATCCTCAACGAAGAGCCAGTCGCGCTTGGCGGTTCCTGCTCCATGAACGGTCAGGGGTTCGTCAAGAAGGCATGAGGTAATGAATCGCGGAACAACTTTTTCCAAGTGTTGCCTTGGACCATAATTGTTGAAGGGCCGGATGATGGTGGCCGGAATCCCGTAAGTCTGATGATAGGAGTAGACAAGCCGGTCTGCGCCTGCCTTGGCGGCGGCGTACGGACTCATTGGGTTGAGGGGATGTTCCTCGTCCATTTGATCCCCTATCGCAGTTCCATAGACCTCGGAAGTGGAAATGTGTATGAAGCGTTTAACGTTGTCATTTTTCAAGACGGCGTTGGCAATGCACTGGGTTCCGAGAACATCGGTCTCGAAAAAGATTTTGTTGTCGAAGATCGAGCGGGTTACGTGAGTTTCGGCGGCGAAGTGAGCGACTGCATCAACCTTTGGCATAAGTGTGCCGATCAAATCGGCATTGCGTACGTCTCCATACCAAAACTCTATCCGTTCATGGTCAGGCACGTTTTCCATCGATCCGGCGTAGGTAAGGGCATCCACGATAATGATCCTGTAGTCGTCGTACTTGTTTAGTATATGGCGTGCGAAGTTGCTGGCCATAAAGCCTGCTCCTCCGGTTATGAGTATTGTTTTCATGGGGTTAATTCTTGCTGTTGGATTCTAATTGTTCGGAGAATTTCCTTAAGAAAGAAGACGGTGCTGAGAAGCGAGCAAGCTTACGCTGCTCTTCAGCGGTTTCGTTGACCTTGTTCATTTGGTTCTCGATCATGCGGGAAAATTCACTAGGGGAGTCGGACAGGCGTGCGAGGCCATCAAACTTACTGATGCCTGGCAGGGTTGTGCTGACCACGGGTTTGCCGACGGCACAGTATTCAATGAACTTTGTGGGGCAAGTACCTTTGTTCTCGTCATTCACGTGATAGGGAATCAGGCAGACGTCAAAGGATTTGATCGCTTGGGGCAACTGGTCATATTCCATATCTTCAACAATCCTCACGTTGTTTCTTTGTTTGAGCTCGTCTATTTTTTCATCGGTACTTGGCAAACCATCGCTTTTGCCAATTAACTCGAAATCTACCTTCGGCATCCTGTCAACCACCTCGGTTAGAAGAGAATAGTTGATTCTTCGATCGGACAGAGTGCCGACGTAACCGGCAACTGACCGTGAGACCCTATTCTTGCTGGTTTTCGGGTCAATCGGTGTTGAGTTTTCTCCTTCCTCCTGAAAATCGAACAGGGATAGATCGCAACACATGTTGAAGTGAGCTTTTTGACCACTGAAATGATTTGGGACGGCTTCAAACTTGGGTGGAGTCAGGCATAACAGAAGATCAAAGTCTTTATACGAATCGAATTCCTTGACAGGGTCGAAAAAGTCACCAGACCAAAAGATCGAACAAGATGGAGCGAAGTCCTTGAGAAGATGGTAATAGGCTGTTGAGATTGACCAGGCTGAACTGGGTTTCCCAAGAAAGGACGAGGTAAGGAGCTTGACTTGCATTCTTGCTTCCGGACGGTCGAATCCAGAACCTCGGGATGGGCGCCTGTATATCCATGGTGTCAGGACCATAAGGTTGGATTCAGGTTTGGAGATTCGAAACTTTAGCGGATTTCTTGAAGGAGGATTTACCCAAATCGTTGGGCCATGATTGGCCAACTCCCAAGCGTAGAATTTCGGACAGGGATGAAGGTAGTAATCCCATGGTATGTCGCTCAGAATCAAATTGGACTTCCAAAGGCTCATTTTCCTAAAGACCAATTATGGCGGAGGATGAGAATCATGCCTTTCAGGGTAACCAGAGCTTGAAAGAAGAGGATATCGATGCCTCGAAAACGATAGCTGCGGGCACAGGCAATCAAGTCGGTCGTTAGCATCCGGGCTAAGTTCCGAGCATATCCCAGAAACGAGAATTCAAGTTCTTTCGGGTTATGTTTTTTTAAGAATCGGACGAAGTCAGCAGCCTCGTAATCTTTTGATTTCCAGTTGTTTAAACCTCCTTGTCTGACCGATCGCCAGGGGTGGCATGCGGCCGCTCCATAAACAAAAAGAGACGGAATGCCTTCATCTCGCAGCCGGCGGGCGAAGTCGACGTCCTCGTAGGCTACCTCAAACTGTTCGTCCAATCCCCCTAGCTTCTCGAAAATACTTTTCCTCACGCAAAGGTTGCTAGTCCAAAACAAACCACCATGTTCGTTAGCAGGACATCCTTCAGCCCAGGTTTCCCTTTGGCGATCTGGAAAGACCCTTCCCTCTAGAACGCCAACTGAAGGGTTCTCCCTAATGGCCTTGGAGTAGGCCGAAAGGTAGTCTGATTGGGCGATGCAGTCGTCGTCGATAAAAACGATCCATTCACCTTGAGCCCTCGCCACGCCTGCATTACGGTTTCCGGCAGGGCCATTTTGTTTGCCTCTCCCCCACGAAACCTGAGGAAACTGCTTTTCCACGAGAATCCGACAAAGGTCGGAACGTGAGTCGTCGGTAACGATAAGTTCGTAACTTGGCGCACCACTTTGGCTTTCATGGGAAAGCGACTCTAGGCATTTCTCCAAGTCATCCGGTCTTTCGTAGGTTGGGATAACGACGCTGAAAAACAGATTAGATTGTATCATGTAGGTTTGATAAGTAGACCAACGAATTTCTCAACTTGAGTGTTAAAAGTCTTGATGACTGTCGGAGCCACTTGAATCAAGGTCGCTAAATTCCTTGAACGCAATGTTACCCGATATATCATCCGATATTAGAACCCCTTCTGGTCTTAGGTCTTTCCATATTTTCGGGTATGCCCACTTTTTCCAGCTATATGATTTGTCGCTGTCGTAATGGCAAAAGTCAAAAGGAGCGGAATTCTTAATTGCTTTCGGCAATCCTTCTCTATCTGGAAGTCATAAGAGAGTCCAACGATCCTTCTTCAATGATTCGGGAATGACGCAACCAATGTCTTCCTCTTTTTCAAACCCCATAAACGGCATGTCAACATTACAAAGATGACCTTTTTGCCGAGAGTTCAAACTTAGGAGTATACTTAGCGTGGACCATCCATATGCGACGCCAGTTCCCAAAATACAACTGGCGTCTATCGCTTCGGCAATATTGTAATTTAGCGATATGTTCACTTGTCCACCCCAATCAAAACTTTTCGACGCTACAATCCTGTGCGAATCATTCATGACTTCGGAAAATTTTTCCTCTACCTCTACGTATTGGTATGATGAAGAAAGCTTTTGAAAAACATCTTCAACCGACATCCCTTGTGATTCACATCATTTTTCAGCCTCTTTGGAGCGATCCAAAGTCAGATGATTTTTTCTTCTAAGAAAGGAAAAGATCTCGCGTAAAAATTGCTTGTAAAGATTGGGCCGGCGGGCAAACAAAGTAAAATATTTATTCGATGTTTGCTAAACATATTTTGTAGTTTGCCTTAATTGGTCAGTATTAACTGCAGGAACTCCTTTGCCGCGAGAACCCGAGAAAGGTCAGAATGTGGGTCTTTAGTTACGATGATTTCGTAAGTTGGGATTACTGCGCTGAAGCAGGGTGTTTATCTTCTTTTCGAAATTGCTCATTGCATGAGTTTCTTAAGGAAGTTGACGACATCCGCATCGAAACGTGCCGGAGAAAAATTTCTCTCAGTTACTTTTCGCCCCGTATCACCCATCTTGGCGGCGAGGTTTGGTTTTTCAATAAGCAGGTTCATCTTGCTCCTCCAGCCCTCGATGTCTTTTGGGCGGATCCAAAGTCCGCAACCTTCGTTTTCAGGATCAAGGCCAAGGCATCCAGACTTCGTCATGAGGACGGGCTTGGACATGGCCATGCCTTCGAGTAGGTTAGTGTATCCACAAGTGTCGTCTGCATCACCCGTAAGCGGAATGCAAACCCCAATACATTCGGCATACCACTTGCGCAGGGTTGGATAGTCGATGGCTTGATCGGGCGGATCGGTGGAAGTGTTGGTCCATCGGAGGTTCGGTGGAAGATTTGCGGGGCGCAAGGAGGCAGGACCAATAACGCGTATATCCGCGTTTACCTTGTTGGCAGCCTGCGTTAAGGTTTCGTAATCTCGTTCGGTTTTCCCCGTGGCGAGGAAGAAGGGTCGTTCGGGGTATGCCTCGGCGGGCTTGCCATCGAACAGTTCGAGGTCAACGCACCAAGGCAGAAAACGGGACGGGGCATGTTCCCTGAAAGTTTCTTCGGCCTTTGGAGTGAGGCAAAGGAATCCTGCGTGAGAGGATAACCGTTTGGGGCGGTAGGCTGCATGAGCCAAACGGGAACCTTTCCCGACATGGGGAGGTTCTCGGAAAACCCAAGACACAAGTTTGGCTTGTCGAAATCGACGGACGAGTGCGAGAGGTCCGCAGACGGAATAGATCAAGTCAGCGGTACGGGCAGCGCGGACGGCTGCGATTTCGGCCTTAGCCCCGGGCGACCCGCGAAAGAATGATTGGTTGAGTAGGTTTTCGAGGAGTGAAGGGATACGGACTGCGTCCGAGGAAATGATCGTGGATCTCCAGCTTTTCTCCTTCTCGATTTCATCAAGCCCCCAAAGGTGATTACGAGGATAGAGTCCTTGCTCGATTTCCTTGCGTCTTTCTTCGATATAAGGATGCAGGCAAGCGACAAGCGGTTTGTCACGAAGATTCGAGGGCATTCGATTCGGGTAATTCTTTAGTAATGTCTTTTGTTTTTCGTTTGGCAAAAAAGAGTGCTGGCAAACCAATCAATCCAAGCAACCAGTAAACGAGTGCGGTGTATAAAAAACCGGCGGCAATGGCGTTTTCAAGGGAGGTTAGATCCTGAAGCAAGTAGGCAAGGGCTCCATCCCTTGTTCCTACCCCCCAGAGCGAAACTGGAATAATACCGGCAATAATGGAGGGAGGGGTTGTTGCAAAGGCGTACGAAAGCGAAACGTCTCGGTCAAAGGACTTGATCAAAAGCCCCATTATGACCGAGTTGACCGACCAGCAAAAGCAACACGCTAGAAAACAGGCAAACAACCGTCTTTTGCGTTTTGCGGCGTGCTTGAGAACCTCTGAGAAATTTTCGGCTTTGCGACCAATTACTGGCAGGTGCCGTACGGTCGGAAGCAGGAGAAGGCCGCCGCAAGTCAAAACTGCAAGAATACATGTGACCGTTGCGGCATCCGGGAGTCCCAGCGCCAAGGATGCGAACAATCCGATAAGACTAAGGGCAAGCACGTCGAAGCCTCTTTCGAGCAAGGCGGCTCCAGCCAAAACGTCCCAAGGTGGGTTGCCGTCCTTGCGCAGGCAGGCTAACTTGACCAAGTCCCCTCCGCGGGCGGGGATTAGAAGGTTTAGTGAAAGTCCGCACCAGGAGGCCATCAGGCAACGGCTGAATGCAATGTGGATGCCGGTTGCGAAAAGAAAGAGTTTGAGCCGGGCGGAAGTGAACAGGGGCGAGAGAGCGGCAATGACGAAGGCGGGAAGAAGGAAGGCGATTTCGGCATCTAGGATCTTCTTGGAAAAAGTTGCGAAGTCGATGAACGAAAAGATACAAAATAGCGCGATCGCCAGTCCTCCCAAGCGGAGCAAAATCCCCCCGGGGAATCTTTTTCTCGACTTTTTGGGTGAAGCCTTCAGGAAGAGTCGTTCATTTTGCGGGAGACGTTCAGAAGATCCCCCACCAACCCTAGTCCGAGGAAAATCAGGCCCGTTGAAAATAGCGAAGATGCGGCGACGTCGGGAACTTCCCCGAAGTAGATCTTCCCGGCAACTCCCACCGAGATCGCCGAGGCGATGAGAAGAGCGGATAGTGTGCCGAAAACCTGCAAGGGACGGAAATACATGGTGGTCCTTAGAAC
>TARA_B100000674_G_scaffold108448_1_pt1 | contig 10167 bp, 10 predicted proteins | sample TARA_B100000674 | Tara Oceans TARA_B100000674 (sample SAMEA2622759) | marine metagenome | biome: marine biome (ENVO:00000447); feature: surface water layer (ENVO:00002042); material: "saline water (ENVO:00002010), including plankton (ENVO:xxxxxxxx)" | depth 5 m
AGATGCGATGAGGAGGATAAACGAGGCATCCGATCCCGACGACTTTATCGTGGCTTCCGGGCAAACCCACACCGTCCGAGAATTTTGTGAAAAGACGTTCGCCCGCCTTGATCTAAATTTCGAAGATTACCTTACGGTCGATCCTCGTTTTTATAGAGCTTCCGAAAAAACACCCCTTTGCGGGGATCCAACCAAGGCCAAGAGGGAACTTGGTTGGTCCATCTCTCGCGACTTGGATTCGATCATTGAGGAAATGGTTCAAAAAGAACTCGAAAACTCATTCGATCCAACAGGCTGACCAATGGGACGAATTCCACTCAGTTACCTTTTCTCGACCTTTCTTCTCTTTCTTTTTGGCATATCTTTTTTTTGCGTCGATTTGTTCATGCCGCATCTGAAACGATGGAAGTCGGAAAAAATGCTCCTTGAATCCAAAGTCTACCTTGATGATTCGTTAGATGGTTCGAGCGACCTGATTGATTTCGGAATCACGAAAGCCAAAATTGCGTACTTGCTCAATCCGACCAATGAAGAAGCCTTCGAAAACTATAGCCTCTTGCTCTTCCGATCAAAACCTTCCAATGCACTCAGGGCTTGGTTTGCATACCTGGGGGAAAGAGGCCCTGACGCCGGTAAGGGCGTGTTACTCCTGGAGAGGTGTCTAAAGACGCTGCGTAATGACGAACTGTCTATCAGAGCCCGCAGAGTTGCCGGAGAAATTGCCTTTTCTCAGATGCAAAGGCTCGCTCAAGTTGAGGGATGGATGGATGATCCGAAAAATGTTGTCTTGGTTTCTGAGCTACTGGCCGAAAACGGAAGGTTGCCCGAAGCATTGAGCATGATAAGAGCCCTCGTCGAAAAGCATCCCAATCACCCTCCTGCCATTTTCCTACTAGTCAGGTTGTCGGTTCACCTAAAAGACACCTCCCGCCTCCCTTGGATAGGTAACTCTCTGGCTATTCTATCGGCGAAAAAGGACGAAGTCGGCATTGAGGCCATCCGGCACATGAGCCTTCTTCACCTCATCCAACCTCTCGACCCGGAAAGCTTGAATAAGTGCATTAATCTTCTCAGTTCAAATGAACACGCCAAGCCCATTGATTTTCTGAGAATCAACGCCCTCCGGTTTGCCTCTACCCGAAACGAGGCGGAAAAAGACCTGATCATCAAGACCTGCTCCCAGCTTTTCGACTTGGAGAATCCAGAACAGCTTCTGATTTTCTCTAACTGGCTGGCCAAGTTGAAGGCCTTTCCTTCATTGATTGAATACCTACCCTCAGCCAAGGCCAAAACTGACGAAGACCTTTTCAAAATCAGGATGAATGCGCTTGCCAACCTAAAGGACGTCGCAAGCATTCACCAAGAGGTAAAGGGCGCCGTAATCATCCCCACCCAGTGGAGGATCGTCGTCGAAGCCAGGGCACTCGCCCTAACCGGCAAATTCAAGGAAGCCTCCATTGTGCTAGACCGTTTGCCTCCGATTCTTAGTGACGATTTCAGGAAAGCGATCTCGGTTTGCGAATACCTTGAAGTCTCCGGAGACATCATAGGTTTGGTCCATGTCCTGGAAATGCTTATCGAGGAGCCCATGCACCGGCGCTACGCTTTACAAAAACTCCTGAAATTCCGCTCCGCTTCCGCTCCGCTCGAGGACCTGCTCGATTGGATGTCAAAGCTTTCCCAAATGGAAGAGAATCCGGACTCTTTTTCAGAAACCTACCTATATTTAGAACTTTTGACGCCAGATCTGGCCTCGCCTTCCAAAAAGCTAACCGATTTGCTCCGCGAGGCCAAGGCGTTGCATGCCAGACGCGATTCACCTCAAACTCGCATAACACTAGCTTTGGCCTATCTACGAAACAACTCTCCGGATCAAGCTCTCGTGGCATTGGGCAGGCCGGAAAACTGGACCAAGTGGCAAGGCTCGCGTCCGGCCTGGGCCTTTATTTGCTCACAGGTGCTAAGACTTAATCACGCATCGGAAAAGGCCCTAGTGGTTTCAAGAAACATCGATTTCAGCAAAATGGATCGAGCGGAGAAAGAAAGCCTTGCCAAGCTGTTTCCCCAGCAAATCCCAATCGAACAATGAACGACCAAGTGCTGACGGACGTCTTGGACAAGACAATTCCCCCACCAGCACCCTCGCGAGCAAACTCGATCCTCGGCTCCTTGGCGATGCTCGCACCTTGGGCTTTGCTTCTTTTTCAATTGTCCACAACATGGGAAACCAACGAACAGTATTCCCATGGTTACATCGTGCCCTTGCTTTGCCTATACTTATTGCTAAAGGCAAATGTCCCTCCCCTTTCCTACGAAACCCGAGATCCGTCCCAAAGCCCATTTCAGGGCAAGGCTTTTTTGATTTTGGGCATTCCACTTGCCTTTGCCTTCGCTCCCTTGTGGGTCGTGAGAGGAGCAAATTCGGATTGGCGACTCTTGAATTTGGCTCTCTACGCCGTCGTGTTGGTTTTGACACTCGTGCAATGGTATGATCATGGCGGTTGGAAAAGGATACGACCTCTGCTCTTTCCCCTCCTCTTCTTTCTAGTCGCAATTCCTTGGCCACTGGCGACTGATCTAAGTCTTACTCAATGGTTCCAAGAGAGAATTTCTTCGCTGATCGTTGACGTCCTTCTGCTCCTTGAGCATGAGGCCAGGCTCGAGGGAACGGTGATCGACGTCGGGGTCTTCGGGCAAATCGGCGTCGACCAGGCTTGCAGTGGAATTCATGGACTGCAAGCCTCCTTGGTCGTCACGCTTTTCTTGGGCGCGTATTTTGGATTCAAGCCCGTCAAGCACTCGGTCTACGTGCTCTTGGGAACAGTGGTCGCTCTTTTGCTTAATCTTTTGCGGGCCTTTGCTCTCTCCTTCATGAAGGTTAAGGGCAAAGACGATATACTCGAGCAATCCTTTTTTTCATTGGGGGGTTGGGATTCTCCCAATATTCATGATCTGGCAGGTTGGATCGAAACCGGCCTCATATTTCTAATGATCCTACTTCTTGGACGCATGGCCTCACGAGGTAATAGAATTGATGCCATCGCCAATGCACCTTCGAACTGGTCCAACCTCGGATCCGCCCCGCCTCTTTATCTCAGTATTCCAACCATTCTCATTTTCGTTGGAACCGCAGTCGGAAGTGAGCTTCATTACAGGAATACGGAATCAGCCATGGAAACTCTACCCACCCTAGAGCTATCCCTCGAGGATCCGGAAATCTTCACCGAAAAGAACATCATATCCCAACAAGTAGCCGCGCAACTGCATTATAAGGATGCGAGGTCCGTTCAATGGCAAGACCGCTTCCGACTCAGGGTCGGGCCATTCGGCACGGAAGTATTAAATCACAACGCGGAACACTGGCAAGCGTTCGAGTGTAATTGGGAAAGTGGAGGAGCCTGCACGGCCGTGCTTTCGACGCATAGCCCCGAATCATGCCTCCCCCTTACTGGTCTTGTCCAAATCAAACCTCCTCGCGGCAGTGCTCCCCTGATGATCCCCGTTCGGATAGGAAACCGAGACGTTTTGTTCGAGATGTACGAATTCGTCCGAGGACCCCGAAAGCTTTTTGTCTTTCGTTGCTTTTGGCCCAGCATGATTCTCCCCGGCAAAACCAATGCTTTCCCCTCTGGAGGCTATGATTTCAAGGGACGAATCAAAGCCGCCATCGAAGGACGAAGAAACGTTGGAGGAACAATGATGGCACTAGCTTTGGCCAACGCCAATACCGAATCCTCTCAAACCGCCATCGACAAGCTCCAAATCATTGCCGATCAAAGACTCATTCTTTTAGATAAACAAACTCCTTGAACGGATGTTATGCCAAATAAGACAAACATGTCTTCACCTGTAGAAAAATCATCACTGCTGGATTGCCAAGGGAGCTATTCAGGCTGGTTGCAACATGCGAAAACCGTTTTCAAAACCTCGAGATTTCTTCTGAAGGACCACAAAGATTTTCATGTCATCGAATACCATACTCAACAAGTGATCGTTCTTCCCGTGGTTGCCAATATCGGGATCGTTCTCTGCAAGGTGCTCCGCCAACCCTTGGGGCAAGCAATATGGGAATTGCCGGCGGGCGGGTTGAGAGATGATGAATCACTCGAAGAAGGTGCACTTCGTGAATTCCGTGAAGAAACCGGTGTACAGATCAATGAACTTGCTCGGTTGGAATCCCTGCCATCTATCATTGTCTCCCCCAATCGGCTCCCCATGTTTCCAAAAATTTTTCAGCTTAAACTTTCTGCACAAGAGTTTGACGGTCGCCTTCAGCATGACGACGAAATTGAGTCCGTTGATCTTTTTTCTTTTTCACAGATTAAGGAAATGATCATGACCAACGAAATATTTGCCTCCATTCCACTCTCCATTCTGAGCAGGTTTCTTTTGCACCATTCATCTATTCATGCCCCTCTTCCTGCCAAGATCAACTCTCCATCATAAAGATTTACTCAGCCTCTTTTTTCGGTGAGCACCTGTCTTGATATCCTACGCATATTTGCGGCATTGGCCGTTTTTCTCGGTCATACCAATTTTCACTGGTTTTTCGGATCCAGTTCAATCGGACCACAAAATGGTCAGGACTACGTCATTATTTTCTTCGTACTCTCGGGCTTCGTGATCGCTTGGTCGGTCGACAAAAAAAAAGACCTATCATTCAGCCAATACATATTTGATCGTCTCACCCGTCTTTGGTCAGTCGTTCTTCCCGCACTTCTTATCGGATACGTTTTAGATTACTTCGGAAATCTGCTCCATCCGTCAAGTTACGGTTCCATTCTCGCCTCCAACCATACCGAAGTCAAATTCCTCGCTTCATCGCTCTTCTTGCATGAAAGCTGGTTTTTCAGCATTCGTCCTGGCACCAACGGGCCATTCTGGTCACTTTCCTATGAATTTTTTTATTATATGATCTTCGGTTCAATCATGCTTTTACCTCGTCTAGAACAGAAATTCCTAGTCGGACTAGCTTGGGTTCTACTAGCGGGCCCAAAAGTGCTTTTGCTCTTTCCATGTTGGTTGATAGGTTGGTTGGCTTACCTTGGCTGCAAGTCTTGGCGCTTGCACGTCTGCATTGCTCTTCCACTGGTACTATCCAGCGGCATTTTCCTCATATATAGAATGTTGGAGCGTTGGTCTAACTGGGATCCTTGGTCCCACCCAGGACTTGGAATGCCCCCTTTATTCTATTCAGCAAAATTCCTAGATGATTATGTCACGGCTGCTGCAGTCGGACTCTGGCTAGTATCAATACATCGCTGGTTTGGCTTGGAGAAAAAAACGAGTGGTTGGGGTGCCCATGTCATTAAGCAAATGGCGAGATGCTCCTTTTCTCTTTACGCCATTCACTTTCCTGCAATGGCTTTCCTTGGAGCTTTGTGGACAACTGGCAAGTTAACCGACTTGAACATTTTCTCGGGAATCATCGCAATCTTGCTATTTTCCTATTTGTTCGCATCAGTCTTCGAACACCCTCTCCGCATGTATCGCCAGTTCCTGCTCCAATACATTCCCATCCTCAATCGCAAATGTGGGATCAGTTGCTAATTTTCTTAGCCATACACCCTTTTCTAGCCTGCTTTTTTGCATTGCTAGTTTCCATTCTACTTTTTCAGCTTGGAAACAAATCAAATAAATTTCGATGGATTGGCGTAATGTCGCTAGCCTTGACCTTAGGTTTGGCTTCGATACTGCACCTTCGGTGGGATTCCTTTTCCATCCACTTTACAGATGTTAATCCTAAGGACGTTAAAACTAAGCAATTATTGTTCATCGGGGACTCCATCACATGCGAAGGCACTCGCCCGCGAGGATTCATCACCAAGTTGCAATCGCTACTGTCTATTAAAGCCCATGTTCTATGTGAGAGAGGAGCTAAGACCCATCAAATCATGCAGTTTGTGGAAAATTCAGCTGTTGAACTCCCAATCGACCTAATCATCGTTCAGTCAGGAATAAATGATTTTATTGATGGCAGTTCAGACGAACAAACACTTGATGCCCAGCGTAAACTCATTGCCAGCATTCGTTCGAAATTCCCGAAGTCCATCATTTGGTTCTTACCCATACATCCTTTTTACAAGGATGGCGAGCTCATCTCACCCAAGCCTTCCGCCCTGTCCTCCGATTTTGCCAATTGGTGGGAGTCATACAAATCATTCCCGCAGAATGCCCTTGTTAGTGACGGGATTCATCTAAATGCACGCGGCCACACTTGCTTGACAAGTAATCTGGCTAAAAAATTGGCGTCTTTTTCCCAAAACACTCTTTGAGTCCCACTAAACAAAAGACCTACTTGAATCTAGGTTGTGGACATACCTATGACTCAGGTTGGAGAAATTTAGATATTAATCCAGTTGGAACGGATGTAGAGAAATGGGAAGCTCAACTGGGCATTCCGGCTAGTACGGGAAGCGTGGATGCAGTCTACCACTCTCATCTGCTCGAACACCTAAGCCAATTAGACGGCGAGACCCTACTACAAGAATGTTTTCGGGTCTTGAAACCAAAAGGTATTTTACGAATTGCCGTACCCGATCTTGAGCAAATCTGCCATGAATATTTGAAGGCGCTTTCGAGAGTGGATCAAAACCAAGAAGATGCACATCTTGACGCATATTGGATGCGATTGGAATTAACGGACCAAATGACAAGAGATCGCTCAGGAGGACAAATGCTCGATTTTTTGCGTTCCAAACCTTCCAATAAAAGCTTCATTATAGAAAGGTGCGGCGAGCAGGTCAGACCTTTGCTTGGAGTAGAAGATGGAGATGCAAATAGTTCTCATAAATCCGAATCGCTGCCTCTTCATTTACATTTTAAGCAGATACTAAAGAAATGTACAAATATCTCCACGATTAAGAATTTTCTAAACAAGATCTTCTTGAATGCTTCCGATTATACTGCCTTACAATATGGACGATTTTATTTCTCCGGAGAATTGCACAAACACATGTATGATCGGGTTTCGCTCGAGGAGCTACTTTTGGAGATCGGTTTCACTCAGGTGACTGCCAAGTCTCACACATCCAGCCAAATTCCTAATTGGGCAAGCTATTGCCTGGACATCACCAAAAATAATCGTCCAAGAAAACCAGACTCTCTATACATTGAAACCATTAAGCCTAAATGAATCATGAACTGGAACGATAAAAAAGTCCTAGTCACCGGTGGAGCTTCCTTTATCGGTTCCCATCTAAGTGAACAATTGGTCCGACTTGGAGCAAAAGTTCGTGTTGCGGAAAACTTTTCCAGTGGGGAGAGAAAGCACTTGGAAAATATCGATTGTGAAACCCTTGAGGGAGACCTATTGGATCCCTCTTTTTGTGATCAGGCAACGATTGGTGTAGAGGTAGTCTTTCATCTGGCGGCCGATCATGGGGGGCGGGGGTATATCGATTCACATCCTGTGGAGTGCTCCACCAATATGATCTTGGATGGTCAGGTTTTTCGCCATGCCCACAAAAATGGAGCAGAAAAAATTATCTTTGCATCCTCTGGATGCGTCTACCCCACCTCTGCCCAAATGGACGTAACCAAAGAAGTCTTTCTTCACGAAGATATGGTCACTCCTCCATACGAAGCGGACGATTTGTATGGATGGGCAAAGCTAATGGCCGAACTCTCCCTCAAGGCATATCACCAACAGAAGGGCGTTCACACAGCTTCCTGTCGCTACTTTACTGTCTATGGTCCTCGATGTACTGAGAATCATGCCGTCATGGCGATGATCGCCCGTGGATATCTCAAGCTCGATCCATTTGAGGTATGGGGAGACGGCGAGCAAATACGCAATTGGACCTATGTGGACGATATCGTTTCCGGTACTATTGCTGCTGCAGAAAATATTCAGGACGGCACATCAATCAACCTTGGAACTATGGAGCGCATCAAGGTTAAGGATTGCGCACATCAAGTGATCGATACGCTTAATCCCGGTGCAACTATTAAGCTGCTGACCGACAAGCCCACCGGACCGCTCAATCGCGTTGCAAGCAATGCCTTAGCCGAGGAATTGCTCGATTGGACTCCTCGAACAAACTTTGCCGAAGGCTTACAAAAAACTATCGACTGGTACGTTGAATCCAAAACGACCGAGCAAGCAAGATCCGATCTTACTCGTAAACTCGTAGGTCGCTAAACTCGCGACAACCCTTCTCCCCATTTCATCAAGCGACAAAATAACCACTCTCAAGCCCTCCAGCGGATGGACGGGTTTCGATTTCGCAGGCATCTGGTGCTATCGAGACCTACTTTACCTGCTGGTACGCCGCGACTTTGTCGCTCAGTACAAGCAGACCATACTGGGTCCAGCATGGTTCGTGCTACAGCCTCTGTTTCTTACTATAGTCTTCACCCTAATCTTCGGAACATTCGCAAAAATACCAACCGAAGGACTCCCCCCCCTACTCTTCTACAATTCCGGACTCATCATTTGGAGTTATTTCTCGGGATGCTTTAACGGAAACGCATCAACCTTCGTCGCCAATGCCGGCATTTACCAAAAAGTGTATTACCCGAGGCTTATCAATCCATTGGCCAATTGCATTTCCGGACTTTTCGGGTTTTCCATCCAGGTCATCTTTTTTTGCAGCTACTATTTCATCTACAAGTTCTTTATCCCAGTAGACGAACCATTCGGTTTCACTTGGGTGATTGCTCTTTTTCCACTTCTCGTCCTATTGGCCGCCACATTGGGCTTGGGGCTTGGGTTGTGGATGTCCGTGCTCACCGCCAAGTATCGTGACTTTAGTCAAATCACTGGTTTTCTGGCCCAAGCCCTAATGTACGCAACCCCCATCATCTATCCACTTTCGGAGGTCCCTGAGAAGTACCGATTCTGGGCATCTCTTAACCCCATGGCACCCATTGTTGAAGCCTTCCGCTTCGGCTTTTTGGGTAAAGGTTCCTTTTCAGCCCCTCTCCTTCTTTATTCATTCCTCGTCGCAACTGTCTTGTTGCTCTGTGGAATGTATCTTTTCAAACAGACGGAGAAAAAAGTCGTAGATTACATATAAGATAAAAGTTTCAGACAACGATTATTACTCTACAGGTAAAAGCAAAATCAAATGTCATGGTGACATCTGATAAGTTTATACAATGAAACATTGATGCGATGAACAAACTAATTAATTACTATAAGGCATACAAACCTTTGCTAATCGATTTATTCAAAAGAACTTTCCCTTCGCATAGAAAAGCACTTAACGATTTAGATAAAAAGTTACAAAGATATCTAAACTTTAAAAATGGATTTTTTATAGAAGCCGGTGCATTTGATGGTGTAACCCAATCTAACACATACTTTTTAGAAAAAGCTAAGAACTGGAATGGTATTCTGATAGAGCCAATACTAGAAAATTTTGAAAAGATTTCACTCAACCGTAATAGTGGAGCTGTTAATGCTGCATTAGTTGGTGAAACTTATCATGATTCACATATTATAATGAATTATGCGGGATTAATGACTGTAGCTGACAATGCCATGGAACCAGACCAACTTGAAAAGCATGTAATTACCGGAAACAATCTCCATGGTTTTGAAAAATCTTATAAAATCAAAGTTATAACTCGAACCTTGTCTTCAATTATCGAAGAATTCGGTTCCCCAAAAGTTGACTTCCTGAGTTTAGATGTTGAGGGGGCGGAAAATATGGTTCTAGAGGGAATAGATTTTTCGAGGCATAGGCCTAGCTTTATTTTAATAGAGGAACGAGATCATGCGAAAACTAAACCCTTACTTGAAAAAGCAAAATACAGACAATTAGAACAATTAACCGAGCACGATTTTTTGTACTCAGATGTAAATCACTATCTAAAATAGTAATCCAGTTTCTCAAAAGAACCTGGGAAAAGAGAAACAAATATGTTATTTCTCGCCCTAAATAAAGCATTTGTATAATCTTCCTAATCATTTACTAAAACTCATTTGAAAAGATTAATGTCTATGTTCAAAGACATTAATTATTGCAACAAAGATAAAGCGAGCGTGACGGATACATCCTATTAGAGAACTCAGATAGGGTTGGCGACTAGGAATGTATCTTTTTAGACGAACGAGGAGAAGAGTCGTAGTTAACCTATAAGATAAAAGTTTTGGATTCCGAAACAGCCATAGAGGTCACCAACTTATCGAAAAAATATAGATTGGGCACTATAGGAATG
>TARA_B100000674_G_scaffold382381_1_pt1 | contig 10166 bp, 5 predicted proteins | sample TARA_B100000674 | Tara Oceans TARA_B100000674 (sample SAMEA2622759) | marine metagenome | biome: marine biome (ENVO:00000447); feature: surface water layer (ENVO:00002042); material: "saline water (ENVO:00002010), including plankton (ENVO:xxxxxxxx)" | depth 5 m
TGATTTCCATGACTCGAAAGAAAACTGGGTAAGTGGAGGTGGATGCACTCTTGGACTGAATGACAAGGGTATGGTTCTTAATGCAACCAATACTACTCCAATTGCAAGATCCGGAGATTTAAGCCAAGATTTGGCTTTAAATACCGCAAATTACAACAGGGCAAAAATAACTTTTAAAACTCCATACGCTATGGGAGGACAAGGATATGGTAAGTTTTATCTTTATGATGTAAATGGTGGAAACACACAATTTGCCACCTATGATTTTGTACGAGATGCGGCAAACACATCTACTTTCCAAACGGCAGAAATTGATCTTACTTCAAATGGATCTTATACAGGAACAATAGCAAGAATTGGTGTTAGAGCTCCTTGGGGAATTGCCGGTGGTGGTCAGGCTTTCATACAAAGAATTGAACTTTATAACGACATTGCAACAAGTATTGCAGAAAGTGAAATCTCTAGTTACCAGGTTCAATTATATCCTAATCCAACAACAAATTCAATAACCTTAAACTTGGATGGTGTTTCGAATGTTAATATTGAATTTATAGATGTTCAAGGCAAATTGATTTTCAGTAAAAATCAGGTACAAAGCCAGGAGCAAATCAATTTATCGGGAATTTCAAAAGGAATCTATTTTGTTAGAATCTTAAGTGACTTAGGAAACCAACAAATTAAAGTAAGGGTAAAATAATATAATACATATTGTAATAAAAAAGCATAGCTTTGAGCTATGCTTTTTTATGTTTCTCATTTCTAAAATCACTACACCTTAGTCAAAAGGTGTAGAAGTAAATAAAGTATATTCAGCTCCCTCTAGTGTTTTCTAAACGTTCAATTTGTGAGTTCTTAATCGAAAGGTTTTAGCTTTGTTTTAAATAAAAATTTTACGTTTTTTTCGTACCTTGTAACCTTTTACATTTTAAATGGTTTAAGCTTTCGATTTTTTGAAACTTAAAACATTGTTGGAACTTAAAAGAAATTGGGAGGTTCTTATATTAAGTTTCAAAATATAGAGTACTTAGAACATACTTTAACAAACCTATGAAACACCTCAAGCTAATATTAGCTGTAATAGCTATTTTGTCTTTTTTTTCATCAAAGTCTCAGTTCGAGTTTCAAACTTGCCAAATAGACATTGCTAATTTGGAAAAACCTTGGACATGGCCTGGTCATAACAATTGGTTCATAGGGAAATTTTCCGGTGCTTCAAATGTTACAGGTAAAATGCTCGATTTTCAAGCTGGTTTTACTTTTTCAACAACAGGTGCTCCTGTTATTAATCAAGGAACTCCATCTTATGAGGGTGTTACAACTGCAAGTAACGATTTAGGAGAACTTGTAGTTTTTACAAATGGAAGATGGGCTTGGGATAAAAACAGCAATAGAGTATCTACCGATCTACAAGAAGGTAATGAAGGAGGATCAAGTATTGTTGGATCTGCTTCGCAAGGTGTGATATGCGTTCGACACCCCCTAACTCCCAAGAAATTTTATATAATTACAACTGGTGATGTAATTGGAGGAGCAAACCCTCCTGTAAGCTACAATATATTCAATGAAAATGGAGCTGAAATACAAGGTGCTACCTCTTTGGGGGTAAACGCATGTGAAGGAATTGCTGCAACTTTCCATGAAAACAAACTTGACATTTGGGTCACTGTTCTTGGTTACAATTCAACCACTCTCTATTCTTTTTTATTAACCTGTGATGGATTTGTTGATCCACCCGTTGAAACAAACCTTGGTTATAACCAAACACTTGATGCAGGAAGAGGTGGTATTGCTTTCTCCCACGATGGCCAAAATTTTGCAGCTGCATTCCCTAATGCCTATCCAAATGCAGATAGACAACTTGTACTTTATGATTTTGACAATTTAACAGGAACTTTTAGCAACCGAACCAACTTAGGTCCAACAACAGCAAGTATAGGTCCGTATGATGTTATGTTTTCGAAAGATAATTCAGAGGTTTTTATTACTGGTGGTAATGCTGGAGGAGTTCACTCAATAAATTTGTCCACAGGTGCTCATACTAAAAAAACGGGCTTCAATGAACTTAATTTACATCACTCTTGTGAAATCGGAGGAGATGGAAATTACTATTTCAATGGTAAAGACGGGTTGTGGAGATGGTCAGGAAGCGGATCTTTCACTAAGGTTGATAATCTTGATGCACAAGGTCTTCCAACAATGTATATACCCCCCGCTGAAGAACCCGACATACAAGAAGTTGGACCTTTTTGCGACACTGTTAATGTAATACTACCTGACTTACACACCAATTGGATATGTAATGGTTTGAGCGCTGAAGATACTATTGGTGGAAAACCAATTGGTGAACAAAGACATCGATATTTTATTTTAGATTCACTTGACGAAACACAGGAAAACTTGCGTTCATCCATAATCATTGATGAAAAAACAGGTGTTTTTAATCCAAAAGAAGCTGGACCTGGTTTTCATAAGGTTGTTTTTGAATTTTGTGATGTTAACGATACCATTGAAATCGAGGTTCGATTTTGTCCCGCATGTCGTGCAGAAACACAAGACATTACCCCCAAATTTTGTGCAGGAAATGATTACTTGTTAGATACTTTAGTCACTGACGCATCAAGACAAGGAGTTTGGACAATAGACTCTTTTCCTTCCAGTTCAGGAAAAGATGCAGAAATTCAAGATGGTATAAGCGATACATTATTTGATGCAACCGACTTAACAACAAAATGGGGTACGTACAAAGTTCTTTTCAGTGTTACAGATGCAGGTGAAACGTGCTATGACTCTGTGTATATCGTAGTAGATTCAATACCCGACCCAATATTAACAGGAGACACAATTTGTGAAGGAGATGGTCCTGTAACCTTCGATCCAGGAACTTTTCATACTTACGAATGGGGACCTGACGGTGAAACTAGTCCAACAATTACTAAAAACGCAACAGCAACAATTTCAGTAGAAGTTACTACATCAGAAGGCTGTATATGGAGCGATAGCGTTGAATTTCTTGTCAATCCATTGCCTGAGCCATACATTGAAAGTGACACGATTTGTGATGGAGACACTTTAATTATTTTTGATGCGGGAGATTATTTTGAATACGATTGGTCAACTGGAGAAACCACACAAACCATAGAGCCTACTTTATCTGGAGATTATACTATAGAAGTAACCGACACAAACGGCTGTAAAGAAGACACTTCTTTTAATTATACCATCCACCCTAAGCCAGTAGTTGATTTAGGAACCGATCAAGTAATTTGTGCAGACGATCCAGCAGTAACATTTGATGCGGGGAACCCTGGTGTAAATTACAATTGGAGTAATGGTGAAACTTCACAACAAATCACAACCAAAATTGACGATGAATACACCGTTATAATTGTGGACGCAAATACTTGTAGCGATACAGACACCGTTGTTTTAACTGTAAACGCCATGCCAATTGTAGATTTAGGACCTGATTCAGCAATTTGTCAAATAGAACCTGATGTCGTTTTTGATGCAGGTAATGTTACTGCCGGATATGTTTGGAGCAATGGAGAAAATAGCCAAACCATCAGCACTAAAATTGAAGATGAATATTCGGTAATTGTTACAGACACCAATGGCTGTATAGGCTACGATACCGTATTCTTAACTGTTTACCCGATGCCTACAGTAAATATGGCGGATGACGAAATTTGTATTGGTGATGCCCCAGTTACATTTGATGTTGGTGCAGTATTTGATACCTACGATTGGAACAATACAGGTGCAGGAACAAGTCAAACGTTTACCACTGATGTAGATGGTGAACATACTGTTATATTTACCGACGCAAACGGATGCGTAGGTCATGATACTGTAATTTTAACAGTACACCCTCTACCTACTCCAGACCTTGGAAACGACTCAATTATCTGTGATGCTGATCCTGATGTAATATTTGATGCAGGGTCTTATGATGAATATTCATGGTCATCAGGCGAAACATCTCAAACTATTTCCAAGCATGAATCTGGAACCTTTGAGGTAGAAGTTACGGATGCAAATGGTTGTAAACAAACCGATGAGGTTGTTCTTCTTGTAATAGAGATGCCCACACCAGATGTTATTGGCGATTATACAAAATGCCCTGGGGCCAACCATACTTTTGATGTAGGACCTTATGATAATGGCAATGGGCCTTACACCTATGCTTGGCAAGATGGATCTACCGGATCTACTTACGCAACGACAGCAGCAGAAAATGTTTGGGTAGACATTACAGATAATTATGGTTGTACTGGACGTGATTTAGGTGCAGTTACCGATAATCCAAATTTAACAGTAGATATAACCGCATCCCCCGATGTTCACCTTTGTGAAGGCGAAAGTGCTTTACTTGTTCCTAATTATAAGTCAGTAAATGGTTATTTTTTCCAATGGTCAGGTCAAGGCTCTGGAACAAGTGAAACTGTAACTGCCACGCAATCTGGAATATACAACCTACATGTAGATAATGGTGGTGGTTGTGAAGGAGACGGTTCTATCGAAATATTTGTACATCCTAACCCTGTTGTTACTCCCGGAACAGCTGCAGTTTGTGACGGTTTACCCGCATCAATTGGGGACAACCAAGGAAACGATTACAATTATTTATGGAACAATGGTGAAACTACTGGAACAATATCTGTTTTTACTGGTGGTACTTACACACAAACCTTAACACACACAACAACAGGATGTATAGGTTCAGGGGATTTTGATGTAACCATTCATTCAAATCCAACTCCAGATTTAGGGGATGACATTAAAGTGTGTACAGGAGTTCCTGTAACCCTTCAAGATAATTCAGGACAAACAGTCGCTTCTCACGCATGGAGTTCCGGAGAAACTACCCCTCTAATCAACCCTACATCCGATGGAACCTATAGCCTGACGGTAACCACCGCTGAAGGTTGTACCGGTAACGATGACGTTTTAGTAGAATTCATTCCTATTCCTACAGTAGATTTAGGCCCTGACATTAATATGTGTGAAGGAGAATCTGCTATTGTTGATGCAGGAAATGCCAACTTAGACATATCATGGAATTCAGGTCAAACGACATCTACAATAAGTGTCAATCAAACATATTCTCATATTGTTACAGTAAGTGATTTAGGCTGTGAAACAAAAGATACTATTGATATTAACGTTGTGCCTCTTCCCACAAGTAGTCTTAATCAATCTTTAGCTTCAGAACCAATTTGTTTTGAAGAAGACGACAGGGGAGTAACATTGCTTGCTGGAACGAACCCCGCATATTCATACTTATGGAGCACTCAAGAAACCACTGCCAGTATTAACATTTATCAGGAAGGTACTTATTTCGTTCAAATAAGTGTTGGAAATTGTTCAATCGAAGATAACATTCAATTTAAGGCCTATTGTCCAAGCACGATATATGTCCCGAATGCTTTTACGCCAGATCAAGATGGGAAAAACGATTCATTTAACGCAAAAGGATATAACCTTGAAGATTATGAAATGTATATTTATAATCGATGGGGACAGTTAATATTCAAATCTGAATCGCTAAACGACGGTTGGGACGGCACTTACTTAAATAATGATTGTCAAATTGATGTTTACGTCTGGAAAATATATTATTCTGTTGAATCAACAGACGGAAGTGGTCACAGAATAAAAGAGCAAAAATCTGGAAGAGTTTCGCTCATTCGATAAATGAGAACTCTGTAAAATTAGAAGCCAAAACTTCAATACATCATTTTCTTCAATTGGTTACTTATGTTTAATCTGGTGTAAATTTTATTTAAAGTTATTTGATATTCGAAACTCTGACATGTAACCATTTATTGGATATTAACTTTTCTCTTGGAACTTAAGGGCTATTAATAAAAAAGGGTCGTCGTTGCCGACAACCCTTTCTTTATTTCTGCGTTCTGGACGAGACTCGAACTCGCGACCTCCCGCGTGACAGGTAGGCATTCTAACCAACTGAAATACCACGCATTAAAGCTCTCTTTCTTCATTATAGGGTCACAGCATAATACTCACTGCTACCTTTTTGCCTACCTTTTTTGCATAGACACTCCACCTACAATTTTGAAAGGGTTGGTTATTCTTCATTCTGAGGTTTGAGTGAAATTTCTTTTCTAATGTTATCAAAACTCAATTCTAGAGAATGTTCTACCATAAGGTGTTTAAACAATGTGGCTGACTCATCATTATCAATATAGTAAACATTGCCTTCCTCATCTATCACTCTTCCTTGAAAAGCAAACGGACCAACGTTGGAGGTGTGTTCCTCATCTATTTTAAACATAGCAATACCTTGTTCATTTATCAATTCAAAAACTTTTTTTGCAAAGTTCCATTCTGCTAATTTTTCTTCCATTATTCTAGTTTACAAATTCCAAATATCTTTTGCCTTATTAAAAAGGAATACTGCTCTTTCATCTATAATAGATTCATCCCATACATCTTTATTCAGGTAGCTATCTGAAAGTGTTTCTAATCCAGCGGCAAAATGTCTTAAGCCATGTTTATTCCCTTTGCCGTTTCTTTTATCATTCCAATTAGCATCTCTAATTGAACTGTTAAGAGAGCTTGTGATAATAGCCAAATTCCCAAGGGTTAGAAGCTTTCTATTTCTTTTAATTCTATCTTCTTCAGAAGCACATGCAGGCCAATTATTTGGCCATTTTTTAGGCATAATATGTTCTAGGCTATAGTTGGACATTCCTAAAAGAGCCGTTGAGTGTCTAGCCCTGTCCCTGATTTTAGATTCTAGCATGTATATAATTCCAAGAGTCTGTTTGTTCACAAGCCTTGAATTCTGAAATCCTTCCAATAGTTCATCATTAGTAGGCATGTAGTTAATTTTACCTTCCTGAGTTGCTATTTGTGATTTCAGTGAATCTAGAGAAGTGATATTGTTGGCTATTAGTCTTTCCGTAAAGAACTGGTTGTAATTCTTTGTAGACGCATGACATACCATTCTTCTCATTAGGTATGATTCTAGATAACTAAAAATGGAATCCCTATCATTTTGATCTGAGACATTCCTTAGGACATATAGAACATAAGGGATGATAGTAGTGGTCTCCAGACCAAACATTATAGCATTGATTCTCTCTACAGAATTAGTATTTGATAGTTCTCTGCCTGTGATTGAAAAATCTATGTTATCCCTATAGAGCTTGGCATATTCTTTTATCTCTTGAATCAGAGCGTCTTTATCTACTCCATAATCAGTGATGAAGTGCTTGAATGACTCAAACAAACCTTCCACCTTGGTGTACTGTTTCTTGTCTTCTGAAGAGACATCTAGTTCAGGCTCTTGCACCTTGATCTGAAGGAATGAATAAAAGAATAGATCTATATTTTCTCTTTTAGAACGCCCTGCTGTAATAGCCCTATCCCAAAAGTCTTTTGTTTCATCATCCTTTTCAAAAACATCCTTCCAATTTGCATTGTAATTGGAGATATCATCCCTATTGAAAAAGTAATTCTTTAATAGTTCTGCAGTTGTTAATCTAACTCCCAGAGAGTTTATGGTGTCAAAGATCTGTTGTTCATCTTCATCAGTACCCAAGTCAATCCCAACAAACATTATGTTTGTAAGGATATTGTTAAGGTTAAGTTTTGTAGGATCCGCATTTTCCTTAAAGAAATTATAAGCTCCCGTGATACTATCTTTTCCTTCAATTTCTTCAAGAGAATCAAGGTTTAGAATTTTATTAAATGTATCAATGTCATTATGGTTATGCCACAATGCTAGATCATTACTCATTAACCTGAATACTCTGTCAAAGCTGGCATTCTGATTATTCTTTAAGCATAATACCTTCATTAAGAGATTGAGTGTTGTGAGCCTTTGTTGACCGTCAATCAGAATTCTCTTATCACCAACTTGACTTCCAGCAGGGGTTGGTTGTTGTTTTAAAATCACAGAACCAAGGAAATATGGCTTATTTGATTGACTCACGTGTTCTAAATCCTCTAGTAGGCGCTCCCATTGTTCCTCGCCCCATACGTACGCACGTTGAAAAAATGGGATCTCTAATATTCTGTTCCCATTAAAAATGTCATTGATTGTTCTTTTTCCTGCCTCCATTAGTCAAATTTCAGTTTTACTAAGTTATCTCCCAGCTATAGGAGCGTATTTTATTGCAAAAAAAAGACGTTAAACTTCTGAGCTTAACGTCTTAATGCGGTCTGGACGAGACTCGAACTCGCGACCTCCTGCGTGACAGGCAGGCATTCTAACCAACTGAACTACCAGACCTTTTCTTAAAAACGAATTTTAAGAGGTTCGCAAATATAGTTAATTTTTATGGTCGAACAAACAAAATCAGTGAATTATTACTTAATTTATCCTGCTTGATAAAATTAATGTCAACGCATTCAAAGTAACCTGTAAAAAAAGATATATATTTGTTACAACATATTTGCATTAAGTACAATCATGTAAAAAAGAAATTATGAAAAAAATCATCTTACTCTTAGCGATTACTGTTTTCGTTGCCGCTTGTAGCAGTGAATCAAAAGACAATACAACCGAAAAAGTAGAAAACAAAACAAATACAACAAATTTAAATCCAATTGAAGGCAATACCATATTAACTGTTTCTCAAGATTCTTTGTCTGTTTTAAAATGGACGGGATCGGCACTGGGAAAATCACACTTTGGAACAGTTAATTTCAAAGGTTCGTTGGGAATTTCAGAAAAAAAACTTATTTCAGGGAATTTAGAATTTGATTTAGGAACAATAAATACGCAGGACTTGAGCGGTAAAAGCAAACAAAAATTGGATACCCATCTTAAAAGTGAAGATTTTTTTGACATTGATAAATACCCTAAAGCTTACTTGGTAATAAAATCTTTCGATGGTAATACTTTAAACGGTAGCTTAACCATAAAAGAAATTACTAAGGAAATTTCTTTCCCTGCAAAATTATCAGTTTCTGAAAACTCATTAACAGGAAGCGCTAATTTCAAAATAAACAGAACTGAGTATGGTATTGTTTATAAATCGGATAACTTTTTTGATTTAGCGAAGGATAAAGTTATATCAGATGAAATAGAATTTATGGTCAAAATATCAGCAATAAAATAATGCAATTACAACAGTAAAACCTCATAAAATTTAGATTAAATACGAACTATTTAAAATTTATGATTCTGTAATTGTATAAATTATTGATATTTGTATGAAATAGACCGTTTAACCATAATAAGTCTTAAAAAAGGCTTCAACCTAATCGCGTCGGTTTTTACTATCTATGCGTATTGACATACTTTCTGTAGTACCTGAACTTCTTAGTTCGCCTTTTTCTCATTCTATCCTAAAAAGGGCAATTGATAAAGGCATTGGTGAAATTCATATTCATAATCCAAGAGATTATAGTACTGACAAGCATAAAAAAGTCGACGATTACATGTACGGAGGAGGTGCAGGATTAGTAATGACCTGCCAACCTATTGCAGACTGTATTGATTTTTTGAAATCTCAGCGAGAGTATGATGAAATTATTTATATGACTCCTGATGGTGAACAGCTCAATCAAGGAATTGTAAATGGCTACAGTATTAAAAAAAACATATTAATTCTTTGTGGTCATTACAAGGGAATAGATCAAAGAATTCGAGATATTTACATAACTCGAGAAATATCAATAGGAGATTATGTACTCTCTGGAGGAGAGTTGGGAGCAGCGGTTTTGACGGATGCTATTCTTAGAGTTATACCTGGTGCTATAAATAATGAAGAATCTGCCCTCACAGATTCCTTTCAAGATAATTTACTCGCGCCTCCAGTGTATACTCGTCCGGCAGATTTCCGAGGACATAAAGTACCTGAGATTCTAACCAGCGGAGATTTTCCAAAAATTGTAAAATGGCGCGAAGAACAATCTTTTAAACGAACTCAAGAAAGAAGACCTGATTTATTAGACAACTCTGAAAGTTAAAGGTGCAATCCACACTCTGATTTACTCGAATTACTCCATCTACCTGAACGACCTTTTCCTTTAACGGTGCATTGAGCGCAACCTATTGAACTATAACCTTGAGCTTCAAGAGGATGATTTGGTAAGCTATTCTTTTTAAAAAATTGAGCGACCGCTTTCTCTGTCATGTCTACAATAGGATAAAACTTAAGTATACCTTCCTTTTCCTCGAATATTTCTAA
>TARA_B100000674_G_scaffold497331_1_pt1 | contig 10163 bp, 6 predicted proteins | sample TARA_B100000674 | Tara Oceans TARA_B100000674 (sample SAMEA2622759) | marine metagenome | biome: marine biome (ENVO:00000447); feature: surface water layer (ENVO:00002042); material: "saline water (ENVO:00002010), including plankton (ENVO:xxxxxxxx)" | depth 5 m
TATACCGCCAAAGTTTATTAATCAATCCTAACTGTGCGTCGACATGGCATAACCTTGGCGTTAATTTAAATGCGTTAAACCGACCACTCGACGCAATTGCTCCATTCAAAATAAGTCTACAAATTGATGCTTCAAATCCCGAGGTTTGGTGTAATTTGGGTTTAGCTTTTTATGGTGCTGAAGACTTTGTTAGGGCTGAGCGATCTTTTCGTCACACCATTGCACTTGATTCCAGGCACTCCCCCGGCTACCAAAATTTGGGAAATACATTGCTTAATGATTTGAGGGCTGAGGAGGCAATAGAGATTCTTGAGAAGGGTCTTGAGCTTGACTCAAGTTCAACTCACTCTCTGTGGAATTTGTCTCTCGCTTATCTTTTGATGGGTCGTTATAAAGAGGGTTGGCGTTATTATGAGGCTCGTTTTAATTGTCCAGATTTTGCTGATGTATCGCCTCCTACATCTGGTCCATCGCTTCAAAGTCTTACTGAGGCCCCTAGAGTTGGTGAAGAGGCACTAATTGTTTGGGGTGAGCAAGGAATTGGAGATGTCATTCAATTTTGCAGATATCTCTTTTTGCTTGACGCATTATCTATTCCCTTCGTTGTTCTAGTTCGTCCTTGCCTAGTTTCCCTCCTCCGTGATTGGACCAGTTTTGGCCAACGTGTGCAGCCGTTCGGGAGCTTTGATCCTTCAGTTGATCGTAGACAACATACAGCCCTAATGAGCCTTCCGGCACTCTTTTGTACTGAGCTGCACTCTGTGCCATCACATGTTCCTTATTTCAAACCGGTACAGCCTTGTCCTGAGCATCTTCGGCTTGAACCTCCTCCAGGAGGTTTGAACGTTGGTCTGGTTTGGGCATCCAATCCTGACAATAAGCAGATGTATCGAAATAAGAGCATGCCGGTTGACGTCTTGATGCCGCTTTTCACCGACTTACTTAACTTGGGGCTAATTGAGCTCCATTCTTTACAGTTTGGTCACGATGCTGATCAACTTAAACCCTGGCTTAACATGAATGGAGTTAAAGATTGGCGTCATGAACTAAAGGATTTCTCAGACACGGCACATTTAGTACAACAATTAGATCTTGTTATTTCTGTTGATACAGCTGTCGCTCATTTGGCAGGCGCCCTCAACCGACCTACATGGCTATTGCTCCCACGAAATGCTGATTTCAGGTGGCTGAAGGGAAGACCGGATTCGCCCTGGTATCCCTCCATGCGTATTTTCCGTCAGAGCCAGCATGGTGATTGGTCTGGCGTTGTCGAAGATCTTAGCCATGCTTTTCAGGATCTAACACTTCTTGACTTTAGTGCTCTAGCCACCGCTCTTCCTCTATATCAGTGACATCTTTTATTCAGCCACTTAGCGATTCAGATCTTCTTTCTATTGTGCGGAGAATGGAGCTTGAGTCCACCCTTCTTCGTCGCCACCTAGAAGAACAGATAATTTCCATTGTCCCGCTCGAGGAATCTTGGCTTGAAGAGGCCTACGTCAACTTTCTAGGCGGTCGTTCACTTGAAGAGTGTCTTCACGAGAAGGGTTGGACTAGTACTGATCTTGAGCTTCATCTTCGTCGACCTGAAGCATTACGCCGCTTCTCGCACCAACAATTCGCTCCTGGCCTTCAAGATCGCTTTTTGGCCTCTAATGGCTCCCGTGATCAAGTGATTTACTCTTTGTTGCGAGTCAAGGATTACGGCCTTGCGCGTGAAATCTGGATTCGCCTTGAGGAGGACGAAATCACTTTCCCAGAGGCTGCCCGTGTATTCGGTGAAGGCCCTGAGGCAGATAGGCAGGGTGTCATTGGTCCGATACCGATCGGTGCCCTGCAGCCAGTGCTTTTGCAGGACGTTCTCCGTGGCCTCAAAGCTGGTGAGCTATCTCCTCCGGTTGGTCTCGGTGAATGGCAGCTACTTCTTCGCCTTGAGAAGCTCACTCCTGCTCGCTTGGACGACGAGGTGCGTGAACAGATGCTTCAGGAGTCGTTGGATGAATTTTTGGACGAACGTGTTCGCAAAATCCGAGTCGGCGAGGGTGACTCCCTCGACCCTCTTCACTACGATGCGGAGTCATGACTCAACAGTCCACTGACACCTTTGAGGCCCTGTTCCGGCGCTTCTCCGCTTTCAGGAATCTTGGCGATGATCGATTGCGGTGGCTTGCAAGCCGCGCGCGTCCTTTTCATTGCACCGTCGGTCAGGAACTTCTCCGCCCCGACCGTATGCCGGAATACTGTTTCTGCATCGTTGAGGGTCGGGGAAGACTCCTTCATGATGATCCAGGACTCCGGCGGCCAGTAACGCTTGCCTACTCTCAGCCTGGGGATCTGGTTGGTTGGGCTGGTTTAGTTCGACGTGATCCCTGTGAGTGGCTAACAGCGGCAACACCTCTGAAGTTGATTGGCTTCTCTGCTGAAGATTTTTATACCCTTGAGTCTGAATCGGAGCCTTTTTCTCGCTGGCTTGATACCAGTAATTCGCCCGCTGAGTTCATGGCAGTTCTGGCCCCAAGTTTGCGATCCCGAGTCGTGGCTGATCCCCCGGAGAGAGAAGTGCTCCGTCGGTTACTTCCTGGATTGAATGTTGAGCCTGCGGCTGATTTGCATAGGCTTCCTGATGATGGTGCCGTTTGGCTTTGGAATTCTCAACCTATTCAGGGTGATCTGGTTCCTGTCGGAGAACCAGTTGATCCAGAGCGTCTCGCAGCTATGCCGTCTGGTCACCCTCTCCGCTTACTTCGCGTTGAACGTGAGCTATGGAAGAGATGCTTTGAGGTTGATGCAAGCTCCGCTGTTGAGTCTGTAGATCCTCCAATTGATGCTGAACATGATGATCGTTATGCCGATCTTTTGCCTGCTCCGCAGGGTAGTCAGCATCTTTCTGCAAGTGTTATCGCAGGAAGTCCATCGCCTCGTCGCAAGCAATTTGTACAAGTCACTGGTGAAGGTCCTATTGGGCAGACAATGGCCTGCCTTGAGATGCTGGCCCGCCACCACAACGTGCCTTTTCGCAGGGATGTCATTGAGAGAGCAGCCAAGGACAATCTTCGTGGTCAACGCGCTACAAGCCTGGAATTAATTGGCAATCTGTCCACATTCATGGGCTTCACAGGAACGTTGGTCGACCTGCCTGAAGCCCAGGTAGTTCGTGCTTCTTTTCCTTGTATTGCTGTCCTTTGCGGTCAGCCTTCGCTCATTCATGAAATTCGTCGTGGTGAGGTTTTTGCGGTGATTCCGGAATATGGCGGCGTTAGTCTTCCGCTGTCAGATCTTCTTGGTGAAGAAGGCGGAGCAAGGTTACTGCTGCTGAATCCAGGTAGGGATGCGCAACGACGCAAGCTTGGGCTTTCCTGGTTCTATCCCCAGATAAGGAAGTACCGCCGAAGTCTGATTGAAGTGCTGGTGGCTTCTCTAGTTCTTCAGCTGCTCAATTTGGCCCAGCCGTTGGTGATGCAGCAAATTTTCGACAAGGTCATCGGCCAGCAGAATCTCGATACTCTTTACACACTTGGTTTGATTCTTCTGCTCGTCAGTCTGTTTCAGGGTTTGCTTGGTGCTGTTCGTACCTATCTTTTTGCTGACACTACGAATCGGATAGATGTCACACTCGGTGCCGAGGTGATTCAGCATCTCTTGCGTTTGCCCCAGCGATACTTCGATCGTCGCCCTGTAGGCGAATTGCAGACTCGCTTGGCGGAGTTGGGTAATATTAGGGGTTTTTTAACAGGCAGCTTGCTCACTCTCGCACTCGATGCAGTTTTCTCAATTATCTACATCGCAGTGATGATGGTTTACAGCGGCGTTCTAACTGCTGTCACTCTCGGGGTAATTCCTTTATTTCTTGCACTTACGTATGTAGCTTCACCTGCGATTAAAGCTCAGTTGCGCAAGGCTGCTGAAAAAAATGCTGCGACCCAGAGCCTCTTAGTAGAAGCTCTTAATGGAGTGCAAACAATCAAGGCTCAAAATGCTGAAAACACGGTTCGTTGGCGCTGGCAGCGCAGCTACTCCTCGTTCATGAGTGAGAGCTTTAGAAGTTTGCTCATCGGTATCTCAACTGGCACTACAGGTCAATTTCTCAGCCAGCTCAGCGGGCTCATAACTCTTTGGGTTGGTGCTTTTTTGGTTATCAATGGTGAGCTCACCATTGGTCAGCTTATTGCCTTTCGCATTATTTCTGGCTACGTGGTGGGACCATTGATTAATCTCGCCACGAGTTGGCAAACATTCCAGGGTGTAGCCCTTTCAATTGAACGTTTGAGTGACGTTGTTGATGCTCAATCTGAGGGCTCTGATAACGAGCTTGATCAGCTGCCCCTCCCACCAGTTGCTGGCGAGGTGATTTTCCAATCAGTGGATTTCCGTTTTGGTGAGGGTACTAATCTTGTTGTGAAGAATGTCAGTTTTGAAGTTCCTGCTGGAGGCTTCATTGGCATTGTTGGCCGAAGTGGAAGCGGCAAGAGCACAATCATGAAGCTTTTGCCTCGGCTATATGAGCCTGAAAAAGGTCGGATTTTGATTGATGGCTACGATCTTGGGAAACTTCAACTGGGGTCTGTGCGACGCCAAATTGGTATCGTTCCACAGGACAGCTTGTTGTTTGAGGGTTCTGTTCGCGACAACATTGCCCTGACTGCGCCGGATGCCACAAGTGCTGAGATTGAAGAAGCTGCAAGAGTTGCTTGTGCTCATGATTTCATAATGGAACTACCTCAAGGCTATGCAAGCTCAGTTGGTGAGAGGGGCAGTGGCCTCTCAGGAGGTCAGCGTCAACGTATTGCCATTGCCCGTGCTGTTCTTCAGCGGCCGAATCTGCTTATACTTGATGAGGCAACTAGTGCACTTGATTATTTAACTGAGCGCCAGGTTTGTCTCAATCTTAAGAAGGCTTTTGAAGGTTCTACGGTTTTTTTCATTACCCATCGCTTGAGTACCATTCGTTCTGCTGATCGCATTTTGATGATGGATTCAGGGTCTTTGGTTGAGGAGGGTACTCACCAGGAGCTAATTCAACAGCAGGGTCGCTACTTTGCCCTTTATTCTCAGCAAGAGGCCGACCTTGACTGATCTTTCTAATTCTGATTCAAAGCCATTACCTTCAAAGTTCAAGGCTTGGGAGGGTAGTTCCGCTTATGTAGAGCAGGGGCGTCATTGGTCTTCAGCTCTTATTTGGTTGTGTGCAACTCTCTTTGGCGGTTCTTTGCTCTGGGCCTTCACTGCCAAAATTGATCAAACAGTCAGTGTCCGTGGTCGCCTGGAGCCATCTGGATCTGTTCGCAATGTTGAGTCTCCCAGTGCAGGAGTTGTAAGTAAGGTTTACGTAAAGGATGGGGTTGAGGTGGAACAGGGTCAACCTCTGTTTGATGTTGAAGCCAAGGGTCTTGCTAGCCGCCGTAAAGCGCTTGAGACCACTGTCACTTTATTTGAGTTTCAAGCTAAAACTCTAGCCAGTATTTTGCGTAGTGGGGGAGACCCCTCCCGTTTTGGCGATTTACCTGAAATCCCTGTGGCCGATGTACCTCTATTAAACGATCAGCTTAAAACAGCGCGTCAGCAGAGCCAACAATTTATATCTAGGTTAGAGCAAATTTCTGCGAGATTAGGTAGTCGTCGTTCAACGATGCAACTGAGAGAGAGAATCGCTGATGACATCAAGCCTCTCTTTGAAATTGGTGCTATGTCACGTAACCAATATCTTGTGCAACTAAATCAAGTTCAGGAAACCCGTGCAGAAGTTGCTAGTCTTGAGGAAGAACGCTCGAGAGTTATTGGTCAGATTGCTTCGCAGCTTCACCAGATTAATCGCCAGTTGATTCAAATCCGGGCAGAGCTTGTTGGCTTGGAAGAAACAATTAGCTATCGTACTGTCAGAGCTCCAATCAGCGGAAAAGTTTTCGATGTCAAGGTTTCGCCTCAGACAGTTGTGAATGCCGATCAGGAGGTTTTGAGGGTCATTCCAGCCAATCGCCTTCAAGCTAAAATAACTATTAGTGATGCAGATATTGGATTTGTAAAAGTAGGTTTACCTGTTAATGTTTCAGTTGACTCATTTCCTTCTGGTGAATTCGGTTATATCAGTGGTACTCTAGTCAAGTTGGGTTCAGATGTTCTCCCTCCTGATCAAGAGTTCCGTCAATATCGTTTTCCAGCCATAGTATCTCTGAAAGAGCAATCTGTTTTGTCTGGTGATCAGTCATTGAATCTTCAGAGTGGCATGGGAATCTCTGCAAATATTAAACTTCGCTCGCGTCCGGTGATATCGATTATTAGTGATCTTTTCACTAAGCAGTTGGAAGGTGTGAAGAGATTCCGTTGACTTTTTAGTCATGGAAATTTTTTGGGTCGCGTCTGCGAGTTAGTGACTCATTTTGGTCATTGAGTGCCAATGCTAATGGCGGAAAAACAATGTTTGCCTCTAATTCTTCGTAATTATTGTTCAGTACTCCGTCCAGTGTCTCGCTGAAATGAGTGGGAATTCCTCGTCCCATTGGGATTGGCTCGCTAACAATGGGATTGAGTTTGTTTAGCAAAAGTTCTGCAGTCTCTGGTGTTATTCGATATGCAGGAAGGCCGAAACAGCGCTTTAATTTGCATATAAGTCTTTTCGTTTCAGAGTTAACTAACTTTGTAAGCTCCTCCTCCACAGGGTAGGCAGGGTCAAACAGACTGATCAGTCCAAGTCCTGGTTCTAATTCTGCTTGCAGGATTGAGTCAAGGTTCCACCCGAGGAGCAAAAAAGGAGTCTTTTTTCTAGTTCCTTGGAGCAGCATGTTCAAGTTCTGCTTAAGTTCTTTCGCCAAGATGGCGTCATCCTCAGCGACGACCATTGGCTTTCCTAGTTGCAGGCATTGTCGCCAACTGATCATATGACTAAGTGCAGATCCGATTGCTCCTGGGCTCCACCTCTGAAGAACCTCGTGATCAACCAGTCGTGATTGCTTAAAGACTTCCCTGTGCTGCTCACCGTCAACACCATCAATTACATGTACATTCCATTGATTTAGGGTGTAACAATTGCGCCGAAAGAAATTGTCAAGGCGGTGAGGTGTTCGTTTGAGGCTTATCACGCTAAGGTGATCTTCGTTGTGTTGGTAGTTTCTATTTTTTCTCATTTAGAACGCGTTGATAGAGTTTTTCCGTTGTATCTACAGTCCTTTCCCAGTTAAAGCGTTCGAGCACTTTTCGTTTCATTGCGATTGTCCGTGGGTGATTGCGACCAGCTTTGTAGGCCAAGACCACCGCTTCCAGCAGGCTGTCTGCATCTCCTGGATCTGCATACCAAGCATCTCCCTCGAGATATTCAAGTTCATGTCCAAATGTGCTTCCTACTAGGGGTGCTCCAGCTAGTGCGGCTTCAAGGCTGACAAGACCGCAGGTTTCCATCCAGCTCGGTAGAACGTGCATGGCAGCAGCTGCATAAGCCGATGCCAACAATGGTTGGGGGAGATGGTCGATGATATGTAATCGATCACCGCTGATTCTTTTGCACAGATTTGCATAGGCAGGCCAGTGCTTGGATCCGCCAATCAAGACAATTTTGAAATTAGTCTCGCGCAGTGCCCAGCAGAGCATTGCCTGATTTTTTGCTGGTTCGATCCTCCCGGCTTGAAGTACGAATGGAGTGTTGATTCCTGTTGCTTTGAGGAACGTATTTGGGTCGGGATCCAGAAAAAGACCAGGATCAACTCCGTAGTGGGCAACTTCAAAGGTTTTGCCATGCCACTGCAGATCATTGCGTATAGCCTGTAGCTCCAGCCAACTGTTTGGAAGTAGGCCATCCACTTGATGAAGCAAGTCTTTGATATGTTTACGGTTTATTGGCCAACATTCATCTCCGTATCCTTCTGCATTGATAGGCCCTTGGGCCAAGTTCACTACCAACTCGCGGTTGCGTAGCTTGTTGAGGAGAGAGTCCACATTCGTGGCTGGGGTGCCATCCATTGCGTGTTGGAGGACGCTCATCGTCCCCCGGCTGCCCCACATGGCTTTAGACAGGGAAATCCAGATGGGTGATACCACTACAGGCACTCTGGCCTGTTTGCATGTGATCACTTGCTGCCGGAATGATCCTTCCACCCTGCAGTTGAATATATGTACTAGATCGAACCCCGTTACATCGGGTTGATCCGCATTGACTGCCTCTACGTGGTGTCCCCGCTGTGCCAATCGTTTGGCAGTCTCTCGGATTTGCACACCATCACCTCCACCCCATTCGCCTGCGGTGCCGTGATTGACGAGGAGAATTCGCATGTGGACGAGTGTCTCATGTCATTTTGGATACGTCGACTATGGATTTGACAGTGTTGGGTTTGGACGATGGCAGTCAGTTCTGATTTAGATCTCCTCGAGCAGTCGGGTCAATGGACGCAAGCCCTTGAGATGCTCCGGCATCGTTTCAGCTCCGGTGTTGCCGTCGATGCTGACCATCTTCACTTTATGGGTCGTTTGTACCAACGCCTGGGCTTCTTTGAGAGTGCAGAACGGGCTTATTTGCTTTCCCTGCGTATGGATCCTGATCGGGCTCTCACCTTCAACAACCTTGCTCTTGCAGCTCTTGATCGCCTTAAGCCTGCCTATGCAGATCAATGGTTGATTCAGGGGCTGGCATCAGCCAGAACACTCCACGAAAAGGATCTTTTGAATGCCACTGGTTGTTCCTTGCGATTGTTCCAGATGCGACATATCGAAGCTCTTGGCTTCGCTGACCAACAACTGAGCTTTCGAGAAACTGTTATGGCGCGCACGAATCGCGCTAGTTGCTTGCATCGACTTGGCCGCCTTCAAGAAGCTGTTGCTAATCAGGAACGAGCTATACGTCTTCACTTGAAGACATGTGCGCCTGATCGTGAACATTCCCCTTTGCCATCCCTTGTTGGAGTGGGCTGCGGAGATCTCCAGCAGACTTGCATGTTGCAGCTCATGTTGATGACGCAGGGCATTTTCAGGCTTTGTCTCCAACCCTCAGATTTGGAGGGCCTTCAATTGCTTCTGGCTGGTCAAACTGCAGATCCAAGATATTGGCTTGATCCCGTTCTCCAGGAATCCCGTTGGGATGGGTCTTTTGCCCCGGAGCTGTTGGTTTGGGATGACCAGGGATTTGGCGATACCTTGCAAAATCTAGGGTGGCTTCCCGAGCTTGCTTCCAGGGTTAAGCATCTGCGCCTCTGGCTACGCCCTGCATTGATACCTCTCGTGAGGCAGCGTCTCCACTTGCCGAGCAACTGCGTGCTTGAGCCGATGAATTCCCAACGGGAACCCTGGGCTCAGGGATTTCCCCAGGTTGGTATGTATTACCTACCGATCGTGATGCAGGCCTGGACAAAGTCCGCTCGCGATATAAGGCGACCTTACTTGTTGGGGCGGACACGAAGACAAAAACAGATGCCTCCGCGTATTGGCCTTGTTTGGAGTGCCGGGCGCCACAAGGCGCCTCAGCCGGAGCGCAGCGCCAGGGTGCGTGATGTGCCTCGGCAGTCTTTCTTCCAGTTGGCTCAGCAGTGGAGGAAACACTATCGAGCCACCTTGGTGAGTTTGCAGCTGGATGGGCATGAGGAGACAGAGGTAAATAGCCTGATCAGGAAGGGGATACTTGAGCAGGCGTTGCACTCGCCTGACTGGTCACAAACCGCAGAGGCCCTCGAATCCCTTGACTTGCTTGTGAGTGTTGATACCTCGGTGGCGCATCTGGCTGGAGCTCTCGGCATCCCTACTGTGCTAATTCTCAGCGCTCCCGCAGATTGGCGCTGGGGCCAATGTGGTTGTCGAACTTTTCTTTACGACTCGATGCGTTTGGTGCGTTGCGCCGCTCCGGGCAACTGGTCGCAGGCTCTTCAGCAAGTGGATAAGGAAGTGAATGGTTGGTTCAGTCCAACGTGTTCAAAGCATCAGTTCTCCAGCTAAGGCGAGGCTGGTGCATGCGAATCGTTGTTTCGCGAGGCGGTCAATTGCTCTGCGCTTGCGCCACAGCATCCGGTAAAGCCACAGCCTCTGCGGCAATTGAACCTGAAGAGCCATTTCGCTGCTTACCCAGTGGTGGGCACGCTCTACGAGTGCTTTTATTGCTTGCTGGTCGTTAGCCAGTTTGCGTGCATGCTCTACGACCTGTTCCGGCGATTCGGCCAGCACACTGAGGCCGCGAATTGCCTGGGCTCCATACA
>TARA_B100000674_G_scaffold489929_1_pt1 | contig 10156 bp, 9 predicted proteins | sample TARA_B100000674 | Tara Oceans TARA_B100000674 (sample SAMEA2622759) | marine metagenome | biome: marine biome (ENVO:00000447); feature: surface water layer (ENVO:00002042); material: "saline water (ENVO:00002010), including plankton (ENVO:xxxxxxxx)" | depth 5 m
GGCCGACTCTCCCGTCGCGGTCTCCGGCGCGCGTGGGCCTGGGTGGAGACCATTCGACGAGTCATGACTCACCGGCGAGTCCCGTTGATGCCACCGACGGACCGATCGCCGTCGCAATCGCATCGACGACGATCGCGTCGACACACCCCCGCGCGAGCGCTCTCCCCGCGATTCGCGCGCGCGACGCGGTCGGAGGACGCGTTCGCCATGCCTCTGACGTCGCCGCAGAGGAGGGCCGGCGCGGACGTCGGCGGTAAAGTCCCCGCCTACGCGGACCCATCGGCCAAGGAGTTGGAATCCATGGCGAAGATGCGCGCGTGGTTGTCTCGAGACGGACTCGCGGTGCCGCACACGATGACGAACGAAGCGGCGGGAGGTGAGACGCGCGCGCTGTTGAAGTTTATCCGAGCGAGACCGAAGAGCGCGGAGAAGGCGTACGAGATGTTGAAGAATACGTTGGCGTGGCGCGCCGCCAAGGGCGTCGACTGTTGGTTGAACGAACCGATCGAGGAGAAACATCTGAGACACGTGGAGAAGATACCGGCGTATTACGCGGGATTCGGGAAGACTGGGCATCCGGTGTACGTGGAGCACACGGCGGCGATTCCTTGGACGACGATTTTGGCGAATATGACGACGGATGAGTTTTTGAAGAGTCAGGTGCAGACGTTGGAGTGGCAAGCCAGCGTGGTGTATCCAGAGGCGTCTCGGAGGGCGGGAGAACCGATCACGCAAGTCATCAACGTGTGGGACTTGAAGGGGTTAACGATGAGCGGGTTTACGAGCGACGTGCGGGCGTTGGTGAAGAAGGCGAGCGCGTTGGCGCAAGACAACTACCCCGAGGGACTGTACGCGGCGTACATCATCAACGCGCCGAAGATCTTCTCCTTGGTGTGGGCGGTCGTGAAACAGTTTTTAGACGCGAAAACAGTGAGCAAGGTGCATATTTACGGTGGTGGGACGAAGATGTGGGAGAAACTAATGGACAGACTCGGTCCGGGGACGACGCTGACCAAGGACATGGTGTGCTGCAAACGTGCCGACATCGGCAAGGCTGAGGCGGCGCATGGGTTACAACCGGCGCACGGAGCGACGCAACAGTGGATTAAGGAGCGCCTCTACGGCGTCGAATCCGCGATCGGCGTCGCACCGGGCACGATCCGTCGCGAGAGTAGCCAGAAGGATTTGTTTGACGTCTTCTTCGACGCCTCGGAGGAGCTCCCGGATGCGCCGGCATCGCCCTCGGTCGAGAGTAAGACGCTCGATAGACTCTACACGGCGACACGGTCGTTCAGTCTGACGAGCGATCAACCCACCGCGCGCGACGCGTCGACTTCTCCCGATGTCGTCGACGTCTCCGCGTCTAAAAAGTGTTGTTGTTGCTGAAAAAAACAAGCCCTCCCTGTACCTACTAAACTCCCTTCTTTGTTGTGCATACATACATCCAGTTTCAAAATGTTTTTATTCTACGTCATTGACATCGGCTACGAATCTAAGAGGGTTATTACAGCTCACAATTCAACCTCCTTTTGTTGCGTCGGCAACAGATTGAATCTCTTTTTCAACGCCACGCGTTGCTTTGAAAACTTGTCATCCGGCGAAAATCTCGCCGGGTGCGCCGATTGCGTGGGCGTCCCGTCCGGTGCGGTTTTCTGCGTCGCGTCGTCATCGTTCACGTCGTCAGTCTCTCGATGCGCGTCGGCGTCGACCTCGAAATGCGTCCGTCTCGTCGACCGCGCGCGGTAGGTTTGTTTGTCGGGACGAATTCCCGTTCGCGCCCACGCCTCTCTCTCGCGCACCTTGAGCGTGTACACGCGCTCGCCCTTATCGTTGAGATAATACATCAAATACCTGCGCGCACGACCGTCTCGCGTCAGTCCCTCGCCTCGTCGTCGTCGTCGTCACCGTCGTTCCGCCCGCTCGAATCGTCCAGCCGCCGCCGTCTCGCTCGACGCGTCCCGTCGCCCCCCGCGCGTCGTCCTCGCGCGTTCCGTCCTCGCGCGCGCTCGCGTTTCATCACGCACATCGCGATCGTCCACTCGGTCGTCGAACGACCCGTCGTCGTCGCGCGCGTCGGTCGCGCGCGTCCCGGAGTGACGCCCCGCCCAAAAATGGCGCCCGAAAAACCGCTCGAGCTCGTCATTCGACGACGGCGCGGACGACGAGGATGCTCGCGAAAAGCGCGTTTCGACGGGCGATGGCGACGACGGCGTCGTCGTCCTCCGCGAGCGCGAACCCACACGCGTTCCTCCTGGAGAACCCGCTGAAACTGTACCGGGATTGCATGCGATTGGCGGACCTGTTGGCGCACACGCAGGGACACCCGAGGGAGACGCTGCGGGCGACGGTGCGCGCGCCGTGGCGCAGACACCTGAATGAGACGGATCCGGCGCGAGTCATGGAGTTACGCGAGGGAGCGGTGCGGGGATTGAGCAATTACATGATGTACGAGGCGAGCAGAGGGGCGATGGAGGGCGTGCCGGCGTTCGTCGCCGAGGAGGCACCGCGCGACGGAACGGGGACGTCGGAGTAGCGAACGAACGAACGACGTTGGAATATTGATTGATCAATGTACTGTAGGAGTGCTGTAAAGCGATGACCTTTTGTTATCCGTCCCAATCGCGATTGAGCGTTCGACAGAGAAAGCCGACGCCGAGCGCGAGCTGCGGATACGCGAGCGCGGCGACGCACAGACCGAACGTCATCGAAGACGCGTGCTTGATCCTCGCCGAATGATCACGAATCGAGCCCAGACTCAGACTAAACGCGATCTGGTGCGCCCCGAACGCGGAGAGCGCGAAGATCCACGAAAAGATTCTCGATTCGTGTCGCGGCACGCGCGCGCGTCTGAGTGGAAAGCGCCAGAAAATCAACGAAATCAACACCGAAAATGAGAAACACAGCGACATCCAGAGCGACACCAACGCGTCGAATCCGTGTAATACCACCATGGACGTCGTCACCGAGAGGTGTAACACCACGAACGCGCGCAAGATGTCCCCCACCGACGGTCCGAACTCTCCCGCCTCGTCGTCGTCGCCGAGACGAAACAACCGACACAACACGCCGTTCGACGCGCTCGCGACGAATCCATCCCTCGAGGAGACGTCCAACTCGGTGCTCACCTTGCACACTTCACACACATTCGATCCGCGCATCGCGTACCATCGCTGCGCGCACGCATCGTGCACGAAGGCATCCACGCATCTGCACCCGAGCTCGACGAGCGCGGCGTCCGCCGAGGCGGGCTGGAGACAAATGCGACACGCGGGGCGCTCGTCCGTCGGCGATGGCGCCTCGATGACGTCGTCGGAGACGTGCGGTGTTAGATCGTCCGCCATGACGCGACGGGACGGTGAATTGAGACGCGCAAGGCGAGGTGTGAGGTCCGTCATTTCCGAGGCGCGCGCGGGACGGTTGCGCCGCCGCCGCCGCCGCCGACGGATGCGCGGTCTCTACGCCGCGGGTTCGGTCGATCGCGCGTCGTCGTCGATGGATTTGGCGTGCATCGGTGATTCTGCCGTCGGCTCCGTCGGCTCCGTCGGCTCCGTCGGCTCCGTCGGCGTGTCCGGCGGCGGGACGTCGATGTCGTTCAATCCGTGCGCCTCGAGCGCGGCTTTCGCCTCGGCGGCTTCCTTGAGCGCCGCGCGCTGCGCGCGTTCCTCCACCATTTGCTTCGCAGCCGCCGCGTTGGCATCCGCCTCCTTGATGGCGCGCTTGATGAGCTTGGCGCACCCGTCGTGGCCCTTTTTGGTCGCGATGTGGCGAGGCGTCTTACCCTTGCCGTCGACAGCGGCGACGTCGGCGCCTCGGCTGAGCAACAGGGCGACGACGTCTTCGTCTCCGCCGCTGCACGCGGCGTGAAGCGGAGTCGCGCCCTTACCGTCGATGGCCTGGATATCCAGACCGCTCTCGAGGAGCGCGTCGACGACGTCGTCGTGACCTTTTCTCGCCGCGAGGTGCAACGCCGTGGCGCCGTGATTCGCCTTTTCGTCGACGACGCACCCAGCCTTGATCAAACGCGCGACGACGGCGGCGTGACCCTTGGACGCGGCGATGTGTAACGCAGTCTGCGCGTCGCCGTCCTTGGCCTCGACGTCGGCGCCGTGTTTGAGCAAAAGTCTCACCATTTCGACGTTTCCCTTGGCCGCCGCCGCGTGCAGCGACGTCGTCGCGTCGTCGTCCGATTTCGTCTGATTCACCTCCGCACCGTTCTCTATGAGCTCGCGCGCGTCCACGAGATCCCCATACGCCACCGCCCCGTGCAACGCACCGCGCTCCTTGGCCCTCGCCGCGCGTTTCTTTAACAACTTTTTCGACGGCTCCTTATCCATCCCAAACAGTTCCTCCGACGTCTTCTCCTTCGCCTCGTCGCCCTCCTCATCCTCGCCCTCCTCATCCCGCGGTCTCGGCGGTGGATTATCCCACGAATAACTCGTCGCGTACTTACTCTTCGCCCCATCACCGCGATCGAACGACGTCGGCGCCCCGCCGCCGCCCGAGCCCTCGTACGACGCGCGCTCCGGCGCGCGCGCCGGCGTCTCCGTCCGCGCGTCCCACTCCGGCGTCGGCGGTTTCTGATGCACCGCCGTCGGCGCATCACTCGTCGTCGTCGGCGCGCGTCCAAAAAACGCCCCCGCGCTGTCCGCGGCCGCGCGAACGGACGAGGTCAATCCGTCCCGGAGCGTTCCCAAGTCGAGCGTCGACGCCGCCGCCGAAGATCCGTCGGGACGTCGAGGCTTCGTCGCGACGCGCGCGCGTCGAGGTCAGTCATCGGTTCGAGAGCGCGAGAGAGAACGCGATGCGCGCGTTGGCGCGATCGCGAGACGCATCGCTTCGCGAGAGACCTCGCGTCGTCGTCCAATTCCCGCGCGGTGTCCCAACACGATTGCGATTCGATTCCATCGTCATCCGACCCTCCTCGTCGCGCCGTCGCGCGAGACGTCGCGCGTCGTCGCGTCATCGCGCACCTGATGCGTCTCGCTCACGTCGGCGTATCCCTTGGCCCAGTTTCGAAGCGCGTCCATGTCTCGGAAGGCGCGCGCGATGATGTGTGACGAGTCGACAGAATGCCGACTGGGACGCCGTTCGCGCGGTGCGTCGCGCGCGCGGTGCGCTCGGCGACGACGACGTCGAAGGCATCGTCGTCGTCGTCGTCTTCGCGCGCGTCGTCGTCTTCGCGCGCGTGGGTGGGCGAAACGGCGACGAATCCGCGGGGACGCGTGGCGGTCGTCGGCGGTGGGGCGTCGGGGACGGCGTGCGCGAGAGAGATCGCGCGACGGACTTCGCGCGAGGTGTGCGTGTTCGACGCGGGGCGCGCGCTCGGTGGGCGGGCGTCCGCGCGCGAGGCGTCGGTCGGGCGATGGGACCACGGCGCGGCGTTCGCGGCGGCGGCGCCGAGCGACGAGGACGACGACGAGGACGACGACGAGCGCGCGTGGCGAGCGTGGATCGAGGAGAAAGCGAGAAGAGGGGAGATGCATCGATGGTATGGACCGTTCGCGGCCGTGCGCGCGCGCGATGGGGTCGCGGTCGTCGCTGAGGAATCGGACGCGCGGTTCGTGTGGTCGCCGAGTTTCGACGCCGTCGAGCGACGCGCGTTGGAAAATGCGGGCGTGGACGTGCGCTCGAGCGCGAGAGTGGTGGGATTCGCGCGCGACGACAAAAATGGAATGGTGAGCGTGCGTCACGAGACGTACGGTGAGGGTGAACGCACGGAGGGTGGGTTTGAGTGCGTGGTGTTGGCGGATAAAAATTTGGCGACGAGACGAGACGGAGTCGCGGCGATCGATTCGCTCGATGTCGAGGACATCGCGACCGCGATGCGCGGCGTGTCGTCGACGCCGTCGTTGACGTTGATGGTAACGCTCAATCGCGCGCCCGCGGTGGATTTCGTCGGCGCTGAAATCGTCGACGACGACGCGTTGGGCTGGATGGCGAACGAATCGTCTAAACCGGGACGCGCGGCGAACGGCGTCTATTGGGTCGCGCATGCGACGGAGGCGTACGCGAAGTCCAAGGTGACCGAGCACTCGCTCAAGACGCGTCCGGGAACGCCCGAACACGCGGCGTGGATGAACGACGTCGAGCGAGACATGCGTGACGCGTTGCTCCGCGCGCTTCGCGCCGTCGAGTCGCCGTCCGACGAACCTCTCGAGATCGTCTCCGCGCGCGCCCATCGATGGGGCGCCGCCTTTCCGACGTCCTCCGCGACGACCGATGACGCTAAATTTCTTCGCACCGCGCGTTCGGGCGCCGCCGTGTACGCGGTGGGCGACTATTGCGGCGCCGCGCCGAACGCGCGGCGCCGCGGCCTTCGCGCCGCCGTGCTCAGCGGACTCGCCGCCGCCGCGGACGCGTGCGCCGACGACGAACGACCTCGATCTAAATTGTAACCGTCTCACCTAGCTCGTAGCTTGGGCGCGTCTCGACCTCGCGCGCGTCTTCGGTCGTCCTCAGTCGCCGCCGCGCCGGCATGTCCCCGGCGCTCGTCTTCTTCGGGCGTCACCCGACGCCCGGGAAGTGTAAATCCCGTCTCGCGCGCTCGGTGGGTTCGGACGACGCCGCGGCATCCATCTACGACGCCATCGTGCGCGTGGTGCTCCTGCGTGCGACGCTTTCGCGCGTCGACCGCGACGAGACTGATGAGGAACAGACTCGAGTCATCTTCACGTGCGCCGCCGAGGACGACGTCGCGCCGTGTCGCGCGCTGCTCGAGCGCGGTGGACGATGGTGCGTCGAGGACAGCGCGCCGTCGACGTCGACGGCCATCGACGTGCGCGCGCAGACGCAGGTTGATGATTTGGGCGCGCGGCTCGTAGACGCGTTTCGAGTCGAGCTCGAAAACGCGCGCGCGCGGGGCGCGCGATATCCGCCGCCGGTGTGCGTGGCGGGCACGGATATACCGGCATTTTCGTTCGAGCACGCTCGACGAGCGTTGGAGCGCGCGAGAGACGAACGGTGCGTGACGTTTGGACCGTCTCGCGACGGCGGCTTTTATTGCGTCGCCGCGACGGCGACGCCGGATAATTGCGAGAAATTATCGCGCGCCTTCGCCGACGTCGTCTGGAGTTCGAGCGAGACGTTGGCGCAGTGCGTGGCAAACTGTGAAGCCGAGGGCATGGTCGTGCGCGTGGACATGGAGACGCTTCAGGACGTGGACGACGCGCGGGACCTCGAGCGCGCGTTAGACGAGGGCGAGCGTCCCGAACGTCCCGACGACGCTCGGTACGTCGCGCGTCTTCGAGAGACGTACGACGAGATTCGAACGACATTCCGCGACGCGATTCGTTCGTGACATAGACTAGCCAACCTGTAGACGTAGCGCACATCATCTCTCGCGTCCAGTCGTCGCGCCGCCGCGCCCGCAGACGCCGCCTCGCGATGGACCCGCGCGCGCGGCCACCCCTCGACGCGCGCGCGTCGAGACACGCCTCCGCGCCGCCACCACCGCCTCCCCCGCTTCCGCTTCGCGCGCCTCCACCGCCACCACCGGTTCCGATGCGTCACCACCATCAATTCCATCATCACGGCCCGCCCACCTCGAGCGCGCCCGCGGACGTCGATGTCGACGCCGACGCGCTTCGATCGATGCCGAAAGAGGAGCGTCGCGCGCTCGCTCGAATCGCCAAGGCGCTCCTGGCGACGGAGGACGAGAGCGTCAAGGCGGAGTTGGCGGCTGAATTACAAAAACGGTGCGCGCGCGCGGCGGCGGCGGCGACCGGGACGACGACCGGGACCGGAGCGGGGACGGCGCCTGCGCGTTCGATGGTACCGACGTCGTCGGCGTATGTGTTCGAACCGTCCTCGCGACCGGTGTTCGGCGTCGACGCGCCGACGCGCGCGCGAGACGCCGCGGCGTCTCGCGCCTCGCGCGACTTTTCGAGCGCGACGACGTCGTCGTCCGAACGCGCGGCGAGGATGGATCGCGCGCAGCGATTCGCGCGCGAGGCGGTTCAATTTGCGAGCGATATCGCCAACGCCAAAGGTCGAGGCACGCCGACGATGCAAGAGATGAAGATGCGAGACGCCGCCGCGGTGGGAACCAACGAGTCGCTCGAAAAGACGTATCTTCGACTCACCGAGGCGCCGTCGATGGCGACGGTGCGACCGCCGCGCGTGTTAGCGCGCGCGTTGAACATGGTGAAGGCGAAATGGGATGCGAACAGGGATTACGAGTACGCCAAGGATCAGTTGAAGTCCATCAGACAAGACTTAACCGTGCAACACGTGCGAGACGGCGCCCTCGTGCGCGAGACGTATCAGACGCACGCGCGCGTCGCGCTCGAGTGTTCGGATTTAGCAGAGTATAATCAGTGTCAGGCGGTGTTGAAGACGTTACACGCCAATCTATTGGAGGACGCGCTCGCGGCGAACGCGAGACGCGGCGAGACGTCGACGTCGCCGTCCGGGAAGAAGAAGAAGAAGACGTCGTCGTCGAGAAAGCGTTTAGCGAGCGAACGAGACGGCGATGACGACGAAAATACAGACGCAAACGCCGACACGCTCGAAGACATCGCCGAGTTCGCCGCGTACAGACTCATCTACGCCGCCGGTGCGGGATCCAAGAGCGAACGAAGCGCCGCCCTCGCGCGAGAGCTTCGAGACGTCCCCGACGCCCTCAGACGCCACGCCTTCGTCTCACACGCCGTTTCCGCGTGTGAGACGCTCGCATCCTACAACTTCCACCGCTTCTTCGCCCTCCGCACCACCGCCCCGCGCATGTCCGCGCGTCTCATGGACATCATCGCGCCGTCAGTGCGTTTCGACGCCGCGCGCGCGCTGCTCCGCGCGCACGCGCCGCGCGTCCCCACCGCCTTCATCGCCTCCGCGCTCGGATTTCCATCGACCGACGCGTGCGCAGAGTATCTCATCGACGAGCACGCCGCGGCGTTCGAAGACGACCATCGCGCGAGCGTGGACACCAGGGCGACGCGCGCGCGCGTCGCCGAGAAACGGGTCGTGTCCCGTTAGGGTTTAGGGTTTAGACAGTAACCACCTCGGCAACCACCGCGCATTCTCGACCGCGTCGCGCGATCGCGTCCGCACACGCGCGCGCGACGGCGAGCGACCGAAGACTCGTCGACGCGTTCGACGCATACATTTTCACGCGCGCACGCGCTCGATTTCTCGATTTTCCACCATGCACGGCGTCGCGACGACGAACGCGTCGACGATGACGAGGACGATCGCGCCGATGCGATTCGCAGAGAGATCATCATCTTTTTCTCGAGCGCGCGCGACGACAAACGCGCGCGCGTCGCGCGGTGGCGATGAAGGCGGTGGGAAACGCGTCACCAAGGCGAGCGAGGAGCTGGCCGAGAAGTTCACCACGGGCGGCGGCGGTGCGGATGGGTTTTGCGATTACGACGACATTCGGGACGCCATGGAACAATGCGACGGTTTGGAGGGCGCCAAGCTCGACGCGTGTTACGCCGCGTACGGGTGTAACGTGGACGCGGTGACGGATCATTACGCGAAAGCGGCGGGGATCGAGGCGCAGAAGAAGACGAAGTGAGACTCGATTCGATGGAGGCGTCCGCGAGCCGAACGGAAGCGAATACGCGAAGCGACGGGACGGGACGGCGACGCGAGACGCTATGAATGTACACTTTTGTCGCCCTTTACTTTATAAAGTGACGACGTGTTGTAATGCAGAACAACGCGGGCGAGCGCCCTTTGTTTAAAACGCGCGTGTGTCGACGTCGAGGCGCGCGTGGAAAATCAATCAATCAATCAATCAATTGGTGGTAGAATACAACAACGCGTCGACGCGATGCGCGCGAATCTTTTCGTCTGATCGCGATCATTTGAAGAAACACATCTTCCCGTAGTGCATCATCGTGCGATAGAAGAACTTTTCCTGAAGGAGCATTCTGGAGAGCTCGCGGTCCTCGCCGGACGCACCCGGGACGGCGACCATGTGCGCGTATCCTCGCGCGTTGTGGTACCAGTTGATGGGAACGCCCGGTTGCCCGTACACGTCGACGCGCGAGCACCTGTTCGATCGAAGCAGGATGAGAAGGGCAACGAACGCGGGGGACGGTTCGCCGCGGTGTCCCCAACCGACGACGTTCGCGCCGAGTTGTAGATCGGCGGAGAGCACGTCGTGAATCAGTCGCCCGACGCGTCTCGCGCTCTCGTACGCTTGCTCGTC
>TARA_B100000674_G_scaffold417485_1_pt1 | contig 10153 bp, 7 predicted proteins | sample TARA_B100000674 | Tara Oceans TARA_B100000674 (sample SAMEA2622759) | marine metagenome | biome: marine biome (ENVO:00000447); feature: surface water layer (ENVO:00002042); material: "saline water (ENVO:00002010), including plankton (ENVO:xxxxxxxx)" | depth 5 m
GGCAAAGCACATCGGACCAAAGATGAAATTGCGATAGATGTCTTCCTTGAGCTGCCAGAACTTGTCCAGGCGTTTGAGCGATTCCGCATCAAGCTTCACGGCTGCTTCAAGCAGCAGACGCGGATGGCAATGCACATGGTTGGGATGGACATAAGTCTTGGTGCGGCTGATGCCTTCCAGCGTGTCGATATTGACCGGGCCGGAAAACAGGGCGGCATGCGGGTGATCGGACTTTTTCGACAGAAGGGCAATCACCGCGTCCGGATCCACACCATGCTTGACCAGCAGATGATTGACCGACAGGTCGAGATCGACCTCACCCGTGATAATCTGATTGGTCAGTTGGTGGTGATTGCGGTTAAAGCGCCGGGCAAATTCCGGTTCCAGCGTATGGGAAAACGGACCATGGCCAATATCGTGCAACAGGGCAGCAGCGCCCAGAAGATCGCAATCTGCATCCGACAGCCCCATCAAACGGCAATAGCGTTGCGAGAGTAAGGCCACACCGATTGTGTGGTCATAGCGCGAATGGCGGATATTGGCCGGACGCCCGTTGGGATGGAACAGATAGTCGATGGCACCCAAAAACGAGATTTCGCGCAACCGTTCAAAGGCGGGCGATGCGATCAGTTTTTTGTGCAGTGGCCGGTCAAAGGCCGAGGCGATCTGGGCACGCTTGAAATGGTAGTTATATTGCGGCACATCGCGAAACAGCAGTTCCCATTCGGCGATGTCGTCGGCATTGAAATTGGTGTCGAACAGATCGCCGATTTCCGGTGCCGGCTTTGCGGCTGCCTTGAGCGCGGCAGAGTCCTTTTGTGGCGCAGCGGGCTTGGGCTCCGCGCGCGGTGCAAAAAGATCTAGCTGCGGTTTTGGGCTCATCTTGGAAATAACGGAAACGCTTAATCTGTTACGAATGTCAGTCCCGAGACATAAACGGATTCACCGGTCATGTCATTGCGGTTTTTCGGTAGGGTTTCCCCGCGAAACACGTCATCAGACAAGGCTGTTGTCGCGATGATGCGAAACGGTGGTAAAAGCACATCGTTTTCACCATAATAATAGCTCATAAACACAAACGGTTAACAACACGTGACACGGCAAGCATCCGAGCAAGCTTCCAGACAGGTTGGAGCAGACAAAAAGGCGGTGGCGATTTTGCGCAGACTGTCTGATTTGTCGCGTTCTGCCGTTTGGCGGGGCGTGGGTGCGGTGTTTGCGTTGCTGAGTCTCTCCGTCCCCACGCATGCGCAGGAAAAGTTCCGTGTAAATTCCGGCGGGAATGGTGATGCGACTGCGGCCCAAGTGGCCCAGCCTGACGGGATTGGTGCGACGATCTTTGGGAGCCTTGCCGGGCTAAGTGATCGTGACTGGCTGGTGGTGGGGCTGGCGGCCGTTGGTGGTGCGGCAATTGCCGGCTGGGTCGGTTGGCGACTGTCGCTTCGGATGCGCCGCCATCTTGAGGAAGTTGAAGATCACGAACATGAACTGGCCGGTGAGACCGAGCTTTTCACCCAGCTTCTGTTTGCCGGTCCGGACCCTGTTTATTACTGGAGCCGCCATGGCTTTGCCGAGGGGGCCAGTCCGTCGCTTAAGCGGGCCTTTCAGCTGGGTCAGGATGGGCGTTTTCCCGATGTGCTTGATCTTTTGCGCGATGAGGATGCGGATGCCCTGAAAGAGCGGGTGCGTAACCTTAAATCCGGGCATGACCGGTTTGAACTGTGGGTCACTACCCTTGATGAGCGCAAATTCCATGTGACCGGCATGGCGGCGCGCAAGGACCGGTCATCAGACGTTCTGGCGCATGGTTTGTGGTTCCGCGATGAAACCCGCCATTCGCGCGAACGCGAAAGCCAGTTTGGCGATTTTCAGCTGCTCAAGCATGAAGTATCGGGCCTGCGTCAGGCGCTTGATAGCCTGCCATTCCCGGTCTGGCGCCGCGATAGCGAGCTTCGCCTGATTGATTGCAACATGGCCTATGCCGATGCGGTGGAACGCGACACCATCGAAGATGCGCTGGCGACACAATCGGAAATCGGTGCCGGGGTGATCCCTGATCATGGCCGGTCGCTTGCGGCATCGGTTCAGCGCAACAATGAAAGCCTGACGCGTGATTTCCATGTCGTCATTCGCGGTGATCGCAAATTGCTGCGCATTACCGAAATGCCAGATGGTGACGGGGGTGCTGGCGATGACGCCGGTGGTCTGATCGGCTTTGCGATTGATTGCACCCCGGTCGAGGAATTGCAGTCCGATCTGTCACGCCATATTCGCGCCCATGCCGAGGTGCTGGAAAACCTTGGCACCGCCATTGCGGTTTATGGTGGGGACAAGGGGCTTATCTTCTTTAATACCGCCTTCACCAAGCTTTGGGATCTCGATGACGAGTGGCTCTGGACCGAGCCAACCCATGACGATGTTTTGCGGCGTTTGCGCGATGAACGCAAACTGCCCGAAGTCACTGATTTCACCCAGTTCCGCAATACCGAGAACCAGCGGTTTACCGATCTTCTCAAACCTGAAGAAGACCTGATGCATCTGCCAAATGGCATGACGCTCAGACGCTTTATCTCGCCGCATCCGTTTGGCGGGCTGATGTTTGTCTATGAGGATGTGACCGACAAGCTGGTTCTGGAAAGTTCCTATAACACCCTGATCGCGGTACAGCGCGAGACGCTTGAGAGCCTGCATGAGGCGGTTGGCGTGATCAGTGGTGATGGGCGTTTGCGGCTTTATAACCATGGCTTTGCCGATCTGTGGGGCCTTGAAGGTACCTTCCTCGATGTGTCACCGCATCTGGCCGATGTGGTCGAGAAATCGAAGGACTACTGGCGCGAACGTGACGATTGGGAAAAGTTCAAGAACCGCATGGTCGCGCGGATCACCAACCATGAGCCAATGAATGGCCGGTTGGAACGATCCGATAATTCGATCATTGATTTCGCCATTGTGCCGCTGCCCGACGGGGCGGTGATGATGTCCTATATCGATGTCACCGACACGATCCGGGTTGAACGGGCGCTGCGTGAACGTAACGAGGCGCTGCGTACTGCTGACCAGATGAAGTCGGACTTCATTTCGACAGTCTCGCGCGAGCTGACCAAGCCGCTTGATCATATCAATGGTGAGTCTGATCGTTTGATCCCGCATCTGACCGGGAATGTTGCGCGGTCGGTTGAAACCATCCGCACTGAAGCACAAAGCATGCTGGCGCTGGTCGATGACATGCGCGATCTGGCAACCCTTGGGTCGGGGCAGGTCGCACTTGAGCTTGATACCGTTGATCCAAGACGTTTGCTGCGCTCGCTTGAGGCGCTGACGCGTGCACGGTTGGCGGAGCTTAATGTGTCGCTGCGTCTTTATTGTTCGCGCCAGATTGGCTGGATGGTGGCCGATGAACGTCGTCTGAAACAGGCATTGTTCATTCTGGTGACCAATGTGCTGCGCACCGCCCCCGAAGGCAGCGAGGTTTCCGTGGTTGCACGCAGGCGCGGTGAGGATATCGAGATTTCGATATCGCTTTCGGATGAAGCGCCGCAGCCAATGCTGTTTGAAGGCCTGCGCGATGGCGAATCCCCGTCGGCCCGCCGTGCCCTTGGCATGGCCATGGTCCGTGCCGTGGTCGAAATCCATGGCGGGCGGGTCAAGATCAGCCGCGATGGTCGCGAGATCGCCTGCATCCTGCCGGCGGGCGAGGAAAGCGATCTGGGCTAAGGCCGTAACGGATACCCTGCGGATACGAAAAAGGCGCCTTGCGGCGCCTTTTGTTTTGTTTGGTGATCCGGGTTGATCAGACCGTAAACGGGACGTCCTTGCCGGCGACAAAGGCATCGATGTTATCAAGCGCCCGGAAGCCCATGGCGTTGCGGGTTTCAACCGTGGCCGAGCCCAGATGCGGCAGCAGGAAGGTGTTTGCGAGGTCGCGATAGGCCGGTTCGATATTCGGCTCGCCAGCAAAAACATCCAACCCGGCTGCGGTCAGTTTGCCCGATTTCAGGGCGGCAATCAGATCCTTGTCATTGACCACATCACCGCGTGCGGTGTTTACGATGATCGCACCATCGGGCAGTTTGGAAATGAAGTCGGTATTGACCATGCCGCGCGTTTCCGGGGTCGACGGGCAATGCAGCGACAGGAAATCACAATGGGGCAAAAGCCCCTCGATGCTGTCGTGATAGGTGGCACCCATTTCCTGATCGGCGGGCAATTGGCGGCGGTTGTAATAATGGATGTCCATATCAAAGCCGCGCGCACGTCTGGCAACGGCCTGACCAATGCGGCCCATGCCAACGATGCCAAGTTTCTTGCCCGTGACCTGGGTCCCCATCAGATGGGTCGGACGCCAGCTTGACCAGGTGGCGTTGCGGACTTCTGCCTCGCCCTCGCTGGCGCGGCGGGCGGCACCCAGAATCAGAAGCCAGGCGATATCAGCGGTGGCATCGGTTAGAACGCCCGGCGTGTTGCCGATAATCACCCCCTTTTTCTTCGCGGCGGCCAGATCAATATGATCGGTCCCGACCGAGAAGGTGGCGACGATTTTCACACTGTCGGAAAGATGGTCGAAAAATTCGGCATCAATCGGATCGCCGACCGAAACAAGGGCTGCATCCGCACCATGACAGAGGGCGAGGATTTCAGCACGGGTCAGGGGATCGTCATCTTCCTGGGTTCGGATGTCGTAACTTTCAGCGGCGCGCTTTGCGACGGCATCGGGCAAGCGGCGGGTTACGGCAAGAACGGGTTTCATTGTCTGTTTCTCCCTGAAGCGATTTTGTTTTTAAGCTTTCAATGACCCTAGGGTCCGGACCTATTAATTTGGTGTGAATGGTTCACCGGATTTGTGCGGATACGCGAAGCAAAACCGCCGGAAGATATGCATCTTTCAAGGCTTTGCGACAAAGTAGCCCGTGCAAATCCGGTTAATCCGAATGACAGACGTTATATTTGCAAACTCCTGCGTCAAATCCCTTGGCCGGGATACCGACCCGCCCGGCGGGCTTTTCCTTGGATTTCACAAATATAACGTCTGCCATTCAAATCAAATTAATAGGTCCGGACCCTAGAATAACTGCCCGACGGCCAAACGGATACCGATAGATGTAATCACCAGCGACAGCAGGAAATCGGCCAGAACAATCGTGCTGGCGGTCGGGATCGATACCGAAAGCGTCAGCTTGGCGATATAGACGCCATAAACCAGTGTCGCGATCACTGCGATAAAGACAAATCCACCGGCCCCAAGTGACGGGAACAAAACACCGAGCAGCAAGGCGGTCAGATAAAGCCCCATCTGAAGCACGCTTGCCCAGTTATAGACGGTGATGAACGCGATATAGCGTTCGGCACGACCCAGCATCGGAATGACGTGGAACATGATCAGCGGGAAAGCGACCCATTTGATGACATAGGCGATGGTTTCAACCAGCATATAGCGCGTCGCCGGGAAGCCTTCGGGCGCATCAAAGATATCGTTCCAGCGCAACAGGGCAAAGGCCGGGAACACAATGGCGGCTGCGAGAAACGAGCGCCAGAATCCCTCAATCGAAAAGTTAAAAAATCCAAGACCTTGCGTGTCGCCACGGGCAAGACGCCAAGTGCCGTAAAGGGCGCGCAGGGTTTCGCTGGATGTACTCATCTGGGGCTGTTTTCCGGATTTTGGGGCAACTCTGATCCCGATTGTCTAGCAGTCTGCCAGACGAAGGGAAACAGCTTATCTCCGAATGCCGGTCCTTCACAAGGTGGGCTTGCCAAACGTCTTTTGATGCACGGCCAGTCGGGCCTTTGGCGTGGAAAAGAGGTGGCGGGATCAGGATGACGGACAATACGGACGAAGAATATGCGTTGCGCTTGTCCTATCTTGAACAGACTGATCCCAACTCGCTTGCGGTCGCGCGGCTTTACCTTGAAATGGCGAGCAACCACACCCCCGATCAGCGCGAAGCGGCATTGACCCTGTTTGATGCGGCCGATGCGATATTCTCGCTGCATTTACCGACCACACGCGATGCGGCGGTGGCGGGGCTGGCGCTTAGCTTGAATAACCGGGCTGCGCTTGAGATCGAGGCAGGCGAATGGGAGTGGGCCGTTGATGCGGCCTGTCAGGCAGTCGAGCTGCGCCAGGACCGGTTGCGCAATTGCGTCGGGCGCAAGGATGATAATGAGCGGCTTGATCTTGGCTATTCACTGGCTGCACTTGTTTTGGCCCTGCAGGGCGCGGGGAAGCTTGATCTGGCGCGCGATGCCGCGTGCGAGGCGGTCGAGGTGCTTGGCAAGTTTGCCGGTATGCGCAATCAGGATGCGTTTATCCTTCTGACCAAGCTGATTTGTATCTATGCCGATCTGTGTAGTCGAACCGATCAGTTGCCCGATGCCAGTGTTCTTATGCCACTTGCCAAGGCGTTTTACAGCATGCGTGGCAAGGCATAAGAAAATACAGAACAACGCAAAGCGGCCACAAGGGATGTGCCCCTGTGGCCGTTTTGTATTGGGTTTGGAAGTGCCGCTTAGCGGGTGCTTGCGACCGACCAGGTCAGCGTCACATCGCCATTGGCCGGGACGTCGATTTCCCAGCTGATCTGGTTGGGTTGGTCACGCTCGTGCTTGTGGCTTTCGGCGGTTACTTTCCAATCAACGGGGATGTCTTCACGGATGGTGACGGTTTCGACCCGGTCGCTGGTGTTGCGGATGGTCCATTTTAGATCCGCGCTGACGGCGTCTGGCAGGTTTGCACGCGCCTTGCGATCAACCGCGACAACATCACGCGTTCCGTTCAGATCGCTTGCCCGGCCAAGACGCAAAGTCGCATCCTGCCCGACCGGGGTGAGCGAAATCATGTCTTCTGACAGATAGCCGGTGTCGCCTGCAGGCGTCTTGGCGTAGATGCGAACAATGCCATCGGGCCACGGGCTTTTGGCGTCTTTGCCACCTTCGTTGGTGATGTCAATTTCAAGTTCCGGGCGAACGAACTTCTCGCCGTTGCGCTGCTCCATATTATAGACGCTGCTTGCGGCGGTGAAGATTGCGCGGCGTTTGACCGGCAGAACCTGCGGGTCGAGCAACGGCAAGATCACCGTGTCGCCATCCTTCATCGAAAGCCCGTTAAACGGACCATAAACATGCAGGTTTTCAAAGCTTGCCCGTTCGGGCGCGCTTGCGGCCGATGCACCGACATCGGCAACAGCCGACATCATCATTTCGGTACGCGCGGCCTTGACCATCGGGGGTTGCTGAACCCGGTTGGGATCGCCCGCCACCAGACGCAAGGATGCATCGTCATAGTCGCTGCCCGATGCATTCATTACCTTGGCGATGGCGGTCAGTTTCAGGCTGTTTTCTGCGCGGTCGTAATAGGCGGTATAGGACGTGTTCCAGCCGATCCCGCCCAGAAGATAGGCCATCGAAACATGGTCAAGCGCTGCACCGGTTGAGATATCGGCATCAAGGGTCGGTGCGGTGGTAAAGCCGTCGGGGAGTTCGGAAATGATCACCTGATCAAGGGCGACCCGTTCGATCCCGGCATCGGTCTTGACCAATGCCACATGGGTCAGGGCAACAAGGGTGCCCTCGATCAGGTCATCGTCACGACGAATGGTGACGGTTTTGCCGATCTGATCGCGCAGTAAATCATCAAGGGCGTTCGAGCCGTTGTTGCGATTGCGCAGCGATGACCAGACAAGATCGGCGTCCTTGGCGGTGCCAAGCAGGAAGGAATCATTCATGATGGTACGTGGCAGACCATCAATGCGAAGGGTGCTTTGGCCTTCGGGGATGGTTGCGTCACGCTGTTCGGTGATCAATGACAGATTGCCCGGATAAACGGTGAGCTGCAGGTTGGTGCGGTTATCGGCCGATAGTCCGACAGACGGGCTTTGCGCGCGGGCCGCCTCGATATCCTGTCCGAAAAATACTGCCGAGCCCAACAAAGCCGCCAGTGCGAAACGATTGCGCAATGCTGCAGACATTCCCGATCCCTTTTTTTGTGATGGAGTGTATGGTCCTGTTTTTACGCTGCTACCTTTGCTTGAAAAAGTGGCAGGATCAAGGACATGTGGGGACCATTTCAAGAATGAGGCAAGCAGTTTGATCCAACGCGCGTGTGTTCGGGCTCGCACCAGACAGGTGCCGCCACGAGACCGTGTCGCGTTCAAGGAAGGCGGTTGATCAGCCCAGGTCGTGATGGAACGAATAGCCGCCGGCTTCTGGCAGGTGATGCTGGTAGGCCGCCTGACGGGCAGTATCGAGAATGATCGGGGCGCGCAGATTGACCGACATGCTAAACGGACCGTCATCAGGTTTGTGCAGGGTCACGATCAGCAAAACCGCGCCATCATTTTTCTTGATGCCGTGAATGCCAAAGGCCTGTTCAAGATGTTCCGGACGGATGGTGTCGCTTTCAAGGTTATAGGGCGCGACGATAAAGGCCAGTTCCGGTTCGGTCAGGCATTGCATCAGAAGAAAGGCACTGCCGCCTTCGCCCGGGAAGCTCGCGAGGGCAAAGACGTTGTGATCCGGGAAGCCCTTGAGACCGGCGGGGAAATAGATCGCCTTGTCCCAGGCGAACTCGCGTTCACCAAAAAGGGTGGTCAGTTTTACGGCGGACGGGACGGCATCCGTGGCCGTTGGGTTCGAGCCTTTCGTGGTCGCCATCGCGCCCTCCTGCAGATCCGGTTTCAAGCTTAACCAAGAATTATCCAAGCATTTTGGATTGGTATGCCCAAGATTCAAGGGTTTGGCAGACCGGAAGGCATTCTATCAGGCGTTTATTTAGCAGGCGTTAAAGAGAACTCCCACAGGTTCGCTAAATCCTTTGACCTGAATGGTTTGCGTCTGGCTGTAACGCGCCAGCAGGATCGGGGCGGCGATCGGGGCCTCTTTATGCAGGCGGTTGGCGAATTGTTCGCTCATAACAGTGTCGCTGCCCAATTCGCGGGTGGCCTTTTCAAGACGGGCCGCCAGATTGACCGTGGCGCCAATGACGGCGGGTGTTACCGCTTCGCGCTGGCCGATATCGCCAACAACCGCCGGGCCGAAATTAAGGCCCACGCCGATCTCAAGCGGGGCATCGCCATTTGCCGGATCTTTGGCCTGCCATTCGGCGACCTGGGTGATGATGGCCTGGGCTGCGCAAAGTGCGTTGGCAGCCGGGCGTTCCAGATCATCGAAGGCGGCGAAACTCGCCATTACGGCATCACCAATATACTTTTCGACAATGCCGCCATAGGCACCGATTTGCGATGTGGCGATCTGGTGGAACTGGTTGAGAAAACGCATGACTTCCTGTGGGTCGCGCTTTTCGGCAAAGCGTGAAAAGCCGATGACATCGGCAAACAGGATTACACATTCGCGCCGTTCACCGACACGCACCGGTTCGTCACGATCGGCCAACTGATCGGCAAGGGCAGTCGGGAAATAGCGCGCAAGATTGCCGTGTGCGCGTTCCGACGCGGCCGACTGATTGATCAGAACGCGCAAACGCGAAACCATCACCGCGCAGGCCAAGGTGAAGACGATGACAATGATCACCTGTTCTGCAAGGGCCGAGATATCGACAAATTCGGGCAGGTTGTAGGTATCGATAATTTCCTGCTGGGACGGGTTCCATTCATCGCCGAAATGCTGGGAAACAATGACGCCGGGCCGGGTCATCAGCCACCAGATCGCCCCGCACCAGGATACAAACAACCAGAAGCCAAACCATAAAATCAGGCGCGGTGAAAACGTCATGATGATGATTGCCATCATGATCATGGAAAAGACCACGCCACGGTCACGTACGACAAAGCCGTAAAGCCATGCCGGGTGATCAAGCAAAGGGTTCAGCGGATCAGGAACCACCGAGACATAGACGATCAGGGCCGCATCAATCACGGCCAGCAGATAGATCATCCAATAGGCTTTGTCGCCGCGAAAGGCGACGAACAGCTGCACGAACACGCCGGGGATAAACCAGGCGAGGACTTCGAGCAAGGTATAGAGCTTGCCGGTCGGGGAATCAGGTTTGCTAAACAGCAGCAGGATGAAAGCAAGCAGACAGATGCGCAGGAAGGCGACAAGCATCAGCCCGCGCTTTTCCTCGCGGGCGACCAAACGTTCAAACAGTGTATTCGACGGTTCAGTTTTTGACGGCATCAGCAAGAAGTTGTTTCAGCCCTTC
>TARA_B100000674_G_scaffold241159_1_pt1 | contig 10144 bp, 7 predicted proteins | sample TARA_B100000674 | Tara Oceans TARA_B100000674 (sample SAMEA2622759) | marine metagenome | biome: marine biome (ENVO:00000447); feature: surface water layer (ENVO:00002042); material: "saline water (ENVO:00002010), including plankton (ENVO:xxxxxxxx)" | depth 5 m
TATACAATTTTATTCGCCATTGATAATATCCTTTTTTATCCATGGAAAAATCCTCTCGAGGAATATCCCATCTTCTAAAATGTTGACATCTGGCGGCGATTTCCTGGGCCTCTGTAAAGTTGGGTCTTAATTTTTTCAGCCACTCAAAACACTGCTGAGAATAAATTAAAGCCTCTCCTTTAGGGTCTTCTTTGAGAACTTTGTTTATTAATTGAATTGCAGCATTTATCATATTGAGAGTAACTTTTGAAAAACCTTAACAAGATAGTCTACTTCTTTCTTTGTATTGTAAGTTGAAAACGATATTCGAATGGCTGGCAGATCCATAGGTGCTCCAATATGTGTTAAAACGTGTGAGCCTTTATTGCTTCCTGAGGTGCAGGCACTTCCTCCACTAATTGCGACACCTTCAAGATCCAAATTAAAAAGTAACATCGAAACATCCTTTTTGGTTTTAAATGTAATGTTTATAATTGCTGGTGATGATGCTTCTGAATTCCCGTTAATGGAAAAATTAAAATTGTTTTTTTGCAATTGTGAAATCAAATAATCTTTAAGCTCGAATAGTTTTTTCAGCTGATTCTCTTTGTCTGTTTTGATATCCGAAAGTGCTTTTTCCAAGCCAATAATACCTGTTGTATTTTCAGTGCCGCCTCTTAGTCCTTTTTCTTGATTGCCGCCTCTTATATAGGCTGAAATATCATGAACATCTCTGCAATACAGGAATCCTATTCCCTTTGGGCCATGGAATTTATGTGCCGAACAGGAGAGGAAATCCACGCCTGTTTTTTTTACATCAATGTCATAATAGGCAATACTTTGAACTGTGTCAGAATGAAAAAGAGCTTTATTTTCCCTACAAATAGCAGCAACACTTTCAAGGGGTAGAACATTGCCAATCTCATTATTTACATGCATTAAACTCACTAAAGTTTTCTTTTTAGTGGACAAGAGTTGTTTTAAATGGTTAAGGTCAACATCTCCATCTTTGTTTACCTCGACATAATCAATGTTTACTTGTTTTGATAAATTCAAAACAGGTTGTATAACGGCATAATGCTCAATTTTAGATGTTATAATCCTCTCAATATTTAAATCATTCACAGCACATTGAAAAATAGTGTTGTTTGCTTCAGTGCCACTGGAAGTAAAAATGATTTCAGATGAATTGGCGTTAATTACACTGGCAATTTGTTTGCGCGCCATTTCAATTTTTGCTCTTGCACTTCGCCCAAATGAATGAGTAGAGGAGGGGTTGCCAAAAAACTCTTGATTTGATTTATGCATAACATCTGCAACCTCCTTAGATAAAGGCGTTGTGGCGGCATTATCAAAATATACTTTTTGCATTTAGCTTTAAGCTATGATTTCTTTTATTTCAAAGATAATCTTTTTAGCAAGTTCTTCTGCTTTCTCTTCATTTGCACTTTCAGAATATATTCGAATTATAGGCTCCGTATTTGATTTTCTTAAATGGACCCACTCTTCTGCAAAATCAATTTTTACACCATCTGTCGTATTGACATTCTCATGAGCATATTTTTCAGTCATTTTTTTTAGAATTGAGTCAACATCAATTTCAGGAGTTAATTCAATTTTATTTTTGCTGATGTGATAGTTAGGGTAGCTTTCCCGCAATTGTTTTGGGGATTTTCCCGTCTTGGCCATATGCGTTAGAATCAAAGCAATTCCAATTAAAGCGTCTCTACCGTAATGCAGGTCTGGAAAAATCACACCTCCGTTCCCTTCGCCACCAATAACAGCATTTTGAGCTTTCATTTTATTAACCACATTTACTTCACCAACAGCAGCAGGGAAGTATTCTCCTCCAGCTTTTTCGGTTACGTCTTTTAGTGCTCGAGTACTGGATAAGTTTGATACCGTGTTTCCAACCCTTTGTGATAATATATAATCTGCAACCGCAACCAATGTATATTCTTCACCAAACATACTCCCGTCCTCACAAACTAATGCTAAACGATCAACATCAGGGTCAACAACAATACCAATGTCTGCTTTATTTTCAATAACCGTACTGGATATTTCGGTTAGATTCTCTGGGAGTGGCTCCGGGTTATGGGGGAATTGCCCATTCGGTTCGCAAAACAATTCAAATACCGTTTCAACGCCCAGAGCTTTTAATAATTGAGGTAAAACGAGTCCGCCTGTAGAATTTACAGCATCAATTGCTACTTTAAAATTGGCGGACTTAATAGCATTTACATCAACAAGTTCATGTTTTAATATTTCTTGTATATGTATATCGAAATAATTATTTTTTTCCGTTATTTCTCCTAAATCATCTACTCCGGAATATGAAAAATCTTCACTTTCAGCAATCTCTAAAAGATCCTTTCCGTCTTCACCTGAAATAAATTCACCTTTGCTGTTTAGTAATTTTAAAGCATTCCACTCTTTTGGATTGTGGGAAGCAGTAAGAATGATACCACCATTTGCGTTCTCAAGAGGAACGGCAACTTCTACCGTAGGGGTGGTAGAAAGTCCCAGGTTTATAACATCAATACCCATACCCGATAACGTAGATGTCACAAGATTTTCGATCATAACACCACTTATTCTGGCATCTCTTCCAACCACTATGCTTAACGGCCCGCCGTTTTGTTTTTTCAACCATTCAGCGTAAGCACTGGTAAATTTAACAACATCAAGTGGGCTAAGGCCTTCACCAGGTTTGCCTCCTATGGTACCACGAATTCCTGAAATAGATTTGATAAGTGTCATTTTGATTCATTATATTTGTCCAAATTAATAAAAACTACCCTTATTTCTTGAAATCACTTTATTTCCCTGAAACATTTACCAACCTAAATCCTTGTAAATGTGATTTTTAAGTGTTTGTTTATTTTTTAAACAAGATGAATGTGAATAATAAAAACCTGAGGTTGTTGTTATAAAAATTAATAATTTATAAAATTAAACTAGGCAATATTTTTTATGGATTTCTTTGAATCTTCAGACGACCGTAGAGAGGTAATGAATAAAGTTACCCGATTTGAATCTATGTTGGCAAATCAGGAAAATTATTATTTTGATTGTGAAGAATTTCAAGATATCATAGAGTACTATTTACTTCGTTCTGAATTCAAACAAGCCGAAAATGTTGTTGAATATTCTCTAAATCTTCATCCCACAAGTATTGATTTGAAAATATTAAAAACACAAGTTCTGGTTGGTTTTTTGCACTACAAAGAAGCGCTCGATCTTGTTGAAGAAATAGAGCTTTATGAACCGTATAATGTTGACTTGCTTCTCGTTAAAGGAACAGTGTTGAGCAAATTAAAAATGAGTGATAGAGCGATAGCCTGCTTTAAGCGCTGCATTGATCATTCAGACTATAATGATGAAGTGTATCATTTTATTGCTTCCGAGTATCAGCGAATCCAGGAATATAATGAGTCAATTCGATATTTTAAGCTCTGCTTAAAAACAAATCCAGAAAACGAAAGTGCATTACACGACTTGAATATGTGTTTTGAGTGCACAAATAATTACACCGGAGCTATTGAATTTTACACTCATTTAATTGATAAATCCCCATATTGTGAATCAATATGGTTTAACCTTGCAGGAGCATACTCCAGATTAGAAAAATGGTTGAAAGCAGTTGATTGTTATGATTATGCTTTAGCTATAAATCCTCAATTTGCATCTGCTTACTTTAATAAAGCGAATGCTCTTGCCTCATTTGGTGATTTTGAAAGTGCAATTAAGGTATATAAAGAATCATTTGAGCATGAAGATCCCAATTTCATAACTTATTCATACGTTGGAGAGTGTTATGAAAGGTTGAAAAAATTTGAAAAAGGAATTCTTTTTTACAAAAAAGCAATTTGTCAAAACGAAGATTATGCAGAGGCCTGGTTGGGAGTAGCAATTTGTCAAGACGGGTTAGGCAATTCAAATGAAGCATATGCATCAATAACCAAGGCAATAGAACTGGACAAAGAAAATCCGGATTTTTGGTATACAGCTTCAGAAATTGAAGAACGACTTGGATATATTGATGATAGTATCATTTCAATGAAAAAAGCTGTTGAACTGGATGAAACAGATTTGGCTCTATCTTTGGATTACCTGTTGCTTCTGGAAAGACATTTGAACTCTTCCATAGTTGAGGAAGCTTTAATTGATACAATTGAGAAATTTTCAGGTAGTTCAGCGCTATTGTATTTCAAAACTGCTTTCTTGCTAAAGCAAGGTAAGTATAATCAGGGTTACCAATGCTTTGAGCAAGCCCTTAATGTTGATTATCAAAGTCATGAAAAAATATTTAGCTACTACCCAAAAGCAAAAGACAATCAGAATCTACTTGAGCTGATTGATTTATATCGAGATTAATTCCTAATTTTGATTTCAAACTATCCCAATTATGAAAGAAATATCAGTTGATGAATTAAAAGAAATGCAGGACAATGGCGAAGTTTTTCAACTTGTTGATGTTCGCGAGCCCAATGAATTCGAAATCTGTTCACTTGGAGGTGATGAAATTCCCATGAGTCAGATCATGGCAAGATATCAAGAGATTTCTAAGGATAAAAAAGTAATTGTTCATTGTAAAAGCGGTAAAAGATCTGCAAATGTAATCAACGCATTGGAACAGAATTTTGGGTATACCAATCTTTACAATCTGGATGGTGGTATTCTGGCCTGGGCCGAAGAAATCGATCCCGAAATGGATCAATATTAATTAAAATACATTACGATTCAACAACCGATCTGAAAGCAAATTAGGTCGGTTTTTTTATAAGTCCTACCTGAGATGCATAAAAAAAGAGGAGTTTTTGGATATTTTGGAATCTACTTCAGAGGTTTAGCCATGGGCGCCGCAGATGTAGTACCCGGTGTATCTGGTGGAACAATAGCTTTTATTTCCGGAATTTACCAGGAATTATTAAATACAATTAAAGCATTTAACCTTACCAATTTAAAAAGCATTCCTAAAGAAGGGATAGTTTCGTTTTGGAAGAAAGTAAATGGGACCTTTATCCTGGCTCTATTCTTAGGTATAGGATCAAGTATCGTTTCCCTGGCAAGTATCATCAGTGGGATATTGGAGGAAGAAGGACAAACTGGGCAAAAAATAGGTCTCTGGAGTTTTTTCTTTGGGTTGATAATAGCTTCAATACTTTATATAGCCAAACAAATCAAAGGTTGGGGTGTAAAAGAAATTACAGGTCTGATTACAGGAGGAGCAGTAGCGTTCTATGTAACCATTGCCCAGGTTGCCGACAATTCCGAAAGCACATTGTTCTTATTTTTTGCCGGGGCGATTGCTATTTCAGCCATGATTCTCCCGGGCATATCAGGAAGTTTTATATTGGTTCTGCTCGGTGCTTATCAGCCCGTTATGAAGGCCATTAAGGAATTCATATCTACAATAAGAGACGGAGATTATGGGGAGTTGATTACCGTTGGTATACCAATAGTAGTGTTTGCTTTGGGGTGTTTAGTTGGCTTGTTAAGTTTTTCAAGAATATTATCGTTTTTATTCAAAAACTATGAGAAAATTACTCTTGCCACATTAACAGGTTTTATGATTGGCTCCTTGAATAAGATCTGGCCCTGGAAAGAAGTGCTGGACACAAGGATTAATTCTGATGGTAAAATCATTCCGACGGTAACGGCCAACATAAGTCCATCAAAATTTGAAACGATGTATACTATGGATAGCTTTGTTCCTTACGCAACAGGTTTTGCAGTATTGGGATTTGTCTTAGTTTTTGGATTGGAATATATTGGAAATAGATTTAAAAATGAGCATTAAGAAATTAGGTTTAATAGGGTATCCTTTAACACACTCGTTTTCTGCCAGATATTTCGCAGATAAATTTGAACGTGAAGGAATTATAGGATTTAGTTATGGAAACTTTGAAATTCCTAAAATCGAAGACTTCCCGGAGATTTTAAAAAACAATCCTGATGTTATTGGCTTTAATGTAACCATACCCTATAAAGAACAAATCATACCTTATTTAGACGAACTTGATGAAGAAGCGCAGGAAATAGGGGCTGTAAATACAATAAAAGTACTTAGAACAGAAAGTGGAATAAAGCTTAAAGGGTACAACACAGATATATATGGTTTTAGAGAAACATTAAAACCACTATTAAAAATGCATCACTACAAAGCTTTAATACTGGGAACAGGTGGTGCAGCTAAAGCGGTTGAGTATGTCTTGAGAAAAATTGGTTTATCCGTATTGTACATATCAAGAAATCCAAAATCTGAGAGCGAGAGAAGTTATGAGGATTTAAACCAGTTTGCAGTTCAGGATTTTCCAGTAATTGTAAACTCAACACCTATAGGTATGCACCCTCAAATTGACGATTGTCCTTCAATCCCGTATGAGCATTTAAACTCCAATAATTTATTGTATGATTTGATTTATAACCCCGATCAAACTCTTTTTATGAAAAAAGGAGCAGAGCAAGGCGCAATTACGCAAAATGGATTAGGAATGTTAAAACTTCAGGCAGAAAAAGCCTGGGAAATCTGGAATACATAATTTGAAAAAAGAACCTTTCATATTAGCAATTGAGTCCTCCTGTGATGATACCTCTGCAGCCATTATAAAAGGGGATAGAGTGTTGAGTAATATTGTCTCCACACAAGATGTTCACAAGGAGTTTGGTGGAGTGGTGCCTGAATTAGCTTCTCGGGCTCACCAAAAAAATATAATACCAACGGTAGATGTGGCTTTAAAAGAAGCAAAAATAACCAAAAGTGATCTGGATGCCATTGCATTTACAAGGGGTCCTGGGTTGCTGGGTTCGTTATTGGTAGGAGTATCTTTTGCCAAGTCCTTAGCTATGGCATTAAATAAGCCCATGATTGAAGTAAACCACATGGAAGCTCATATACTTGCACATCTCATAAATGATGGCTCACCAATCCCGGAGTTCCCGTTTTTATGTTTAACGGTTTCAGGCGGTCATACGCAACTTGTTGTGGTTAAATCACCTTTAGACATGGAGGTCATAGGTGAAACCATAGATGATGCAGCAGGAGAGGCATTTGATAAAATTTCCAAAATTATGGAACTCCCGTACCCAGGAGGACCATTAATTGATAAATACGCAAAAAAAGGAAACCCGGATGCATACAAATTCCCGCACCCAAAAGTGGGAGAACTGGAATTTAGTTTTAGTGGGCTAAAAACATCTGTGTTGCGCTTCTTACAAAAAGAGGTGAGACAAAATGAAAACTTCATAGAAGAACATCTTTATGATATTTGTGCATCCGTTCAAAAAACAATTGTTGATATTTTGATTAATAAAATTAAAATCGCTTCAAAAAAGACCGGCATAACAAGAATTGCTATAGCAGGAGGGGTATCGGCCAATTCCGAATTGAGAAAACGTTTGTTGGAAAATACCTATGGTTGGCAAGTCTTTATACCCGCTTTTCAATTCTGCACAGATAACGCAGGAATGATTGCAATTGCAGGATATTATAAATTTAAAAAGGAGATTTTTGTTGACCAGAGCGTGGTTGCGGATGCTCGGTTAAGGATATGATTTGATACTCGGCTTCGAATCTGAATTTAGAAGTGTTAATCCTTAAAAAAGTGATACATTTACAATATTATTTTTGTAACAATTCACAAGTTGGATTGTTTTAGCAGCAGAATACAATACAGGATGAGTTTTAGAAAAATAATTTCGGGGTTTGTTTTTGTTTTAATTTCTTTATTTGGTTTCTCTCAGGGAGAGGCTAACATATGGTATATGGGACAGGAAATAGGCTTAGATTTTTCAACAAGCCCCCCAACATTGATTCCCGGACTGTCTGCATCTTCAATGGATGGTAAAGATGCTGAACTGGAAGCTTTTTCTGCTATAAGTAATTCAAATGGTGAATTTTTATTTGGTGTTGCCGGTAAAAATATATTTGATGCAAAATTAAAGAACAAAGGAACATTGCCTGATGGTTCATATTATCATCTAACTCAAGGAAGTCAGATAATAAAAATTCCAGGATCAACCAATGAATATTATATTATATCTCTTCCAAAGGGCAACAGTGGGTCTTGTACCAGTCCTCCGCCATCCTATACAAAAGTAACCGTTAATGAAACTATTGTTAGTGGAAAAGTTGAATATAATATATCGATATCCCCTTCTCAACATTTCACACATTCAAATGTTAGTGGTGGTCAAATGATTTTGCCCGTCACTGATAATAATGGTAATCCAACTGATGAGCACTGGATTGTTTTTCACGGAGTAGATAATAATGAATTTCATATATATAAAATGGATGTTAATGGTAGTATGACGTTTGTTCGAAAGGTAAGTGGCGGTCCTGTTGTAACAGCTGCTAAATGTTCTGAAAGTAAAGGTGATTTTGCAGTTATGCTGAAAGCAAATGGTTGTTATAATCAATTCGTAATGAATTATGGAAGTGAGGTAAGTCTTTTTGATTTCGACTCAGAAAATGGTGACATAGAATTCAGAAATAGCGCTGGTCCAATCGGTGAAACATATGGCGCAGAGTTTTCCCCATCAGGAAAGAATGTTTATGTAAGTAATGGAACATGGCTGGTTGCACCACCTGCAATATATAAGATTCCTGTTACTCCAGGTGGTACAGGAAGTACTCTTGGCTCGCCCGTTCAAATAGGTTTGAACTCAGGAACTATAAGGGGGGGGGCAATGCAGCTTGCACCGGATGGTAAAATTTATGTTGGTGGTTTTTCACAATGGGGTGATGCATACGATAAAAAATCATACATAGGTGCAATTTCTGATCCCGATGGTGTTGGGAGTTTTGACCCAAAGGCTATCGAACTTGATGACCCAAAGCATTTAGGTATGGGTATGCCCACTTTTATGACTTCTTTAGTCTCTAACATTTTAAAAATATCACCAACTAATGCCTGTGTTGGGAAAGATGCGAGTTTTGAATATTCGCTAACAGGACTTGAAAGTACTCCACCTGATAGAAGTTGGAAGTTTTTTGATTCACCCTCAACTTCAGTTGGCCCAATTGGTACATCATCAGATAAGGACGCTATATTTAAGTGGAGTTCTCCCGGAACAAAAGCTGTTACACTAGAGGTAAAAGATGCGTGTGGGAGAAGTAAGTACGATACCATTTATGTCGATATTGAAGATTTTGTTGTGCCTACCTATTCTATTGACTACAACGCATGTCCAAACCCAATTATACTTGGTAAGGATGGAGCAAAACCTGCACCAAATGATATTTACAAATGGTATAACGCCGATCCGATAGATAGTCCCGATCCTGATAAAGTTAAGCTACTGGGTATTGGTCGATCATTCACAGCTCAACCTGATTCAACTTATTGGGTTACACCTGTTGGAAGAGTAATAAACTCTTCAATTAATGACACAAGAGAAAATCAAAATTATGGTGTAAATGGTAGTGGTAATGGAACCCTTGTTGTCGCCGATGGGCTTGCATCCATTTCATCTTTTCAAGTTGTAATGTTTGGCTGGACTGGAAACTTTGTTGGCGATTTAACTGTAGAATTAAGGGACAATAATGGTAAAGTTGTTGGGACTCCTGTTACAAAGAAATTTAACCAAGCTCCTGCTGAGATTACTGTAGTTTTAAATCCTTCAGATTGGGTTGTTTCTGAGGGAACTTATCAAATAGTCAGAACTTCTAAACCAGCCAATGCAACAATTGCTAAGTTAGACATGTCAGACTTTGAACAAGGTAGTATTTCTTTGTCCGGCGGAACAGTCGGTAAATTTGCTATTATACATACAATTGAAGACAGTATTGTTAATTGTTTTAAAGCTACAAAAATAGAAGTTGAAAATTGCGGCTGCCGAGACACTTCATTGGAATTGTCACAAAATTTATGTGCCGGTGACATCTATCATCTTGACACATTGTTTTTAACGGATACTACTTATTCTGATGGTCAGTGGGTTTTGGAGTCTCCGGGTTCAGGTTCCGATGTAATTATTAAAGATTCAGACTCCTTAAAAATTGACGCTTCTGCAACAGGTGATATCAGGCTTCGTTATGATGTTTATTTCGGTACCGGAGCAGATGCTCCGAAGGCTGGTTGTGCAGATTCCAATATACGTGTAATAACAATAAACCCAAAGGAAGTAGCGGTTATAAAAAATAAGCCTGATTCAT
>TARA_B100000674_G_scaffold415140_1_pt1 | contig 10110 bp, 8 predicted proteins | sample TARA_B100000674 | Tara Oceans TARA_B100000674 (sample SAMEA2622759) | marine metagenome | biome: marine biome (ENVO:00000447); feature: surface water layer (ENVO:00002042); material: "saline water (ENVO:00002010), including plankton (ENVO:xxxxxxxx)" | depth 5 m
TGAGCATTAATTCCTTCTTGAGCTATATATATTCTACCTTTTATATTTAACTTATCCCATTGTATATATAGTTTTTGTCTCATTTCAACTGGATCTTTAATGATAACATATTTATAAAAAGAGATAGTTGTTCTTTTATAACTTTCTTGATCAAGTTGCTTTTTTAAATCTTCTCTACTGTATTTATTGTATAAAATTTTACTTTTTTTACTCATCTTAAATCAAAGATAATTAATAGATTATATATTTGTTACTATATTCATTGATTCATGTCTGAACAAAAAAAAATATTAGTTATAGGTTGCAACGGTCAATTAGGTACTGTTTTAACGCGAGCTTTATCAAAGAAATATGGCTCTAATAATGTAATAGGTAGTGATATATCTAAACCCAAAGAGTCTGTTGATTTTATTTTTGAAGTTTGTAGTGTATTAGATGGAAATCAGTTACTTAGTATTATTAAGCAGCATAATATAACGGATGTTTATTTGCTAGCTGCGTATTTATCTGCTAAGGGAGAAGACAATATATCAAAGGCTTGGTCTTTGAATATAGATGGCTTATTAAATATTTTAAACTTTGCTAAGGATAAAATTATTAAAAAAATATTTTGGCCAAGTTCTATTGCAGTATTTGGCCCAACAACTCCAAAAAAAAATGTTAACCAAAATGCTATAACTGAGCCAACGACTATATATGGTGTTAGTAAATTAGCTGGTGAGGCTTTGTGTAATTATTATCACCAAAAATTCGGAGTAGATGTACGAAGCCTAAGATACCCGGGATTAATTGGTTGGCAATCTATGCCAGGAGGAGGCACAACTGATTATGCTGTTGATATATTTCATGAAGCAATAAAGAAAAGAGAATATACTTGTTTTTTATCTCCTAATAGAATTTTACCAATGATGTATATGGCAGATGCTATTAAAGCAACTATTGCAATAATGGATGCTTCCAGTGAAAAAATAAAAATAAGAACATCATATAATATTTCTGCCCTTCATTTTAATCCGGAAGATTTAGCTAAAAAAATAAAACAATATTTTCCAGATTTTATAATTAAATATGAACCTGATAAAAGAGATTTGTTAGCTTCTAGTTGGCCAAATTCGATCGATGATTCCTGCGCTACAAAAGATTGGGGTTGGAATCCAAATTATGATTTATCTAAAATGGTTGATGATATTATATTAAATTTGAAAAAAAAATATAAGCAAGAAATAATTTAATGAATAATTTATATATATATAATACTCTATCCGGAGCAAAAGAAAATTTCACTCCATTAAATAAAGACATTGTTACAATGTATGTTTGTGGACCTACTGTTTATGGAGAGCCCCACCTAGGTCATGCAAGACCCGCAATTACTTTTGATATTTTATTCAGATATTTGAATTTTCTTGGTTATAAAGTTAGGTATGTTAGGAATATTACAGATGTGGGTCACTTGTTAAATGATGCAGATGAAGGAGAAGATAAAATCGGAAAAAAGGCTAAAGCTCTACAATTAGAGCCAATGGAGGTTGCTCATTTTTACACAAAAAAGTATCAAGAAGCGATGAGTTCTCTTAATGTGAAAACACCAAGTATTGAGCCTACAGCAAGTGGACATATTATTGAGCAAATAGAGATGGTAAAAAAAATTATTGATAATGGTTTTGCCTATGAAGTTAACGGTTCAGTATACTTTGATGTTGTTAAATACAACACTGAACATAATTACGGTGTTCTTTCAGGTCGAAAAATAGAAGATATATTGGAAAACACTCGTCAGTTAGATGGTCAGTCTGATAAAAAAAATTCTGTTGATTTTGCCTTATGGAAGAAAGCTGCGCCAGAACATATAATGAGATGGCCATCTCCGTGGGGAGAAGGTTTTCCAGGTTGGCATATTGAATGCTCAACGATGAGCTGTAAATATTTGGGCGAGCAGTTTGATATACATGGTGGCGGCATGGACTTAGTGTTTCCTCATCATGAAGCAGAAATTGCACAGTGTTGTGCGGCTAATCAGAAATCTGCTGCAACATATTGGATGCACAATAACATGATTACCATAGGTGGGCAGAAAATGGGAAAATCACTTGGTAATTTTATAACCCTTTCTGAATTTTTTAATGGAAATCATAAAAAGTTAGAGCAGTCTTATCATCCCATGGTTATTAGGTTTTTTCTTTTACAAGCTCATTATAGGAGTACTATTGATTTTTCTAATGAATCCCTAAAAGCTGCCGAAAAAGGATTAGCTAGGTTATTTAGTTCGATTAAAACTTTACAAAATTTAGAGCCTTCGCCAAAATCAACTGTTGATATTTCTAGTTATAAAATAAAATGCAATGATGCCATGAATGATGATCTTAACACACCAATTGTTTTGTCTCATTTGTTTGATGCAGTGAAAGTGATAAACTCTACCAAAGAAAAAAAGTTTGATTTGTCAAAAGAGGATATTTTAGAGCTAAAAGATTTATTTTATAATTATACATATAAAATTTTTGGCCTAACGGAGATAGAAAAAAAAGATGATAGTCAAGAGTTAAATGGTATAATGAAAATTTTATTAGAAATTAGAAAAAAATCTAAAGAAAAAAAAGATTGGGATACTGCAGACTTTATTCGGGACCAATTAAATGAAATTAATATAGAAATAAAAGACACTAAAGATGGTTCGACTTGGAATAACAAGAAATAAAAAATTTTTTATACCGCTCTTTTTACTTACGTTGTGTGTTTTCTTAATGCATTCATGCGGCTCTGATTCAAAGAAAAAAAGCACCAAAGACCCTAGCCCAAAAGAAAAAACATCAAAAAGCACAGAAAATATAGTGAGCGTTAGTGTTCCTCAGTTTAATAGTGATTCAGCATATTATTTTATTAAAAAACAAGTTGATTTTGGACCTAGAGCACCTAATTCTAAAGCTCATCAAAATTGTTATTTATATTTAAAAAATAAGCTGTCTAATTATGGGGCAAATGTAATTGTTCAGGAAGATACTGTAAGAAGATTTGATGGTGAAATATTAAACATGAAAAATATAATTGGATCATTTAATGTAGAAAGAAAAGATAGAATTTTACTTTGTGCCCATTGGGATACTAGATTTGTGGCAGACCAGGATGTAGAAAGGAAGAATGACCCAATTGACGGAGCAAATGATGGTGGAAGTGGTGTAGGTGTTTTACTAGAAATAGCTAGAAATATTAGTGAAAACAGCCCTTATGTCGGAATAGATATTATATTTTTTGACGTTGAAGATCAGGGGACGAGTGATGAGCAAAACCCTAACCCATTAAGTTGGTGTTTAGGTTCCCAGTACTGGTCAACTAATTTACATGAAGAAAATTATCAAGCAAGATACGGGATTTTACTAGATATGGTTGGTGGACCCAATGCGGTATTTGTTCCGGATTATCATTCTAAATACTATGCTTCGGATGTAGTGAAGAAAGTTTGGACACAAGGAATTGAAGGCGGTTATTTAGATTATTTTGAGATGAATGTTGGTGAGGATTATTCTATACTTGATGATCATATAGTAATCAATGAGATTACCAAAATGTTAGGTCGCCACATACCCACTATTGATATTATTGAGTATGATAATTCTAATGGTCACACATTTAATCAACATTGGCATACACACAAAGATAACATGGACAATATTGATAAAGAAACTCTTCAGGCGGTTGGCCAAACTGTTTTAAATGTTATATATAATGAATAGTTTTATTTCAAGGGCATTATCCATTTGTTTGTAGAATATGATTTTATAGGTACTTCCTTTATATTTGTTAAATCTATTGTAGTGTCAAAATGAAGCTGTGCTTCTCTTCCCATAAAACCTATTTGGTACTCCCCATTAATAATTAGATTTTTTGGGGCATTAAAATTTTCAATTTCTTTTTCTTTGTTTTTAAGGAATTCAATTATTTTGGGTTCCATTTTTTTTGCAAAAACTGAAAGTATATTGGGATAATAAAGGATGTTTGTTTTTTGTCTATTAGTTAAATGAATATTTAATGAGTCTTTCAAGAAATCAACTTTACCTGGGTATAATCCAAAAGTTATCATGTTGACACGTGCCTCTGGATGTTTCACATAAAAAGTAATTCGATCTTTGGGGTAAGTTTCTTTATACATATTTTTCAGTCTCCATGAAAATCTTTGGCCGATTCCGTTATAGTCGACATAGCCTTTAAAAAAAACATGTCTAAATGGCAAGATAATTTGAATGAATAAGAAAAATAGTAAAAAATATGATATGGGCTTTTTATAGTATTGTCTATTTAAAAGTCTAGCATTAGTCTTCAATTTATAAGATTCTAGTTTTTTTGAATCAATAAAAAGAATTAATGTAGCAATCATTACAAATGGGAAGAAGCCAATTTCACCATTTGCAAAAATGAATATGAAAAAATTAGTTAAGTGAAATAATATTGCTAGTAATATAGCTGTATACCTAGTCCGTTTAATTATTAGTAGCGGTCCTATTAACAAATCAAATAATATCCCAAAATATGAAAAAATATATATTAAAAATGATTTTTCCTTTATTCCGATTTGACCTAAAATATGCTTCATAGGCTGAAGATCTAGAAGCCAGTAAGGGTTTATTTTATTAATTCCAGCAATTATATAGACTAATACAATTAGTGCTTGCAAGGTAAATAGGTATAACCTAGGTAACCTAACTTTTTCAGTATTTGAAAACAATGAGTTGGGGAATATTAGCAAAAAACAAATAATTGAAAATAAATAATAATGATTATTAAAATATCCTTGACATAATAACCACAGGTAAGTGAAGGAAAATAAATATATGATTAAGCCTATTCGGTAAAATCGATTAATTAAAATACAAAATGAACTTACTAATAAGATAATATTTAAACCGTAAATCATAAAATGATTAGAAAGAGGCTTTAATCCATCAATAAAAGGAAATAAAAAAGTAGGGTTAATTATATTTTCTTGAATAAATCCTGATAAGATCCAATAAATACTTTGCATAAACAACAAAGAACCAAATAGAACTCTAAATATTGCCAAGGAATAACCCGAAACCTCCTCCTTTAAATAATTATGTATTTTTTCCAAGATTAATTTTATATACCACCACTAATTTATACTTTTTTAACTAATTTTAATTTATTGTAATGATAACCCACGGTAAAAAAAAACTATTTTTAATTGACTCATATGCTTTAATATATAGGGCATATTTTGCATTTATTAAAAATCCGAGAATGAATTCTAAGGGTTTTGATACATCTGCTATTTATGGATTTCTAAATACTTTAACAGAGCTTATCCGTGAAGAAAAGCCTACTCATATTGCAACTGTATTTGACTTAAAGGGTCCTACAAAAAGACATGAGCTATATAGTGATTATAAAGCAAATAGAGACGCAATGCCCGAGGGAATTTCCTTAGCTATCCCATACATTAAAGAACTTATTGATTCTCTAAATATTCAGCAAATTTCTTTACCTGGTTATGAGGCAGATGATTTAATTGGAACATTGAGTAAAAAAGCAGAAAAAGAAGGTTTTACAACATATATGATTACTCCCGATAAAGATTTTGCACAATTAGTTACAGACAATATTTTTATTTATAAACCTGGTAAAAGAGGTGATGGGCCAACAATTATGGGCGAAAAAGATATATGTGAAAAATATGGTCTGCAAAGTATTAATCAGTTTATTGATTTTCTTGCAATGATGGGAGATTCTTCTGATAATATTCCTGGAATAGCTGGTGTTGGCCCTAAAACTGCACAAAAATTGATTGAAGAATATGGCTCTTTAGTTAGTGTCTATAAGAATGTGGATGAGATAAGTGGAAAACTAAAAGACAAATTAATTGACTCAAAAGAAAATGCATTTCTGTCTAAAAAATTAGTAAAGATAATTATAGATGCGCCTCTAAAAGTCTCTATCTCCGATTTAATTAGAAAAAAGCCTAATTCTGAAAAGTTTGAAAAATTATGTCAGGAATTAGAATTTAAAAACATTATTAATAGAGTAAAAAAATCATTAGACATAGAAGCGCAACTTACTGAAGAGGAAAAAAAAGATCATCAGGAAAATCAATTAGATTTATTTAATCAGCCTGTACTAGATAAAAAGATTAACTCTATATATAAATCTGCAAAATTCATTAAAAAATCGGAAGATATAGAACGTTATTCCAAACAATTATTATTACAAAAAAAAGTTTCGATTAATATAATTTTTGATACAAATACCACAAAAAATATACAATATGTCTTATTAGCGAGCACAGATCATCATGTAACTATTCTTGAGCCAGATAAACGTAATATACAAATAATTGAAACATTAATTCATAGTATATTTTATTCAAAAGAGATTATTAAAATAGGTTATGATTTCAAAAATATAATTAATCAAATATCTTTTTTTAATTCGCCCTTACCCTCTAAAAGTTTTTTTGACATTATGTTGGCAGGATATTTACTTAACCCTGACGGCAATAATACTTTGGATCGAATAACTAATAAATACATACATGAATTTGCTTCAGACATTAGTAATGATGTTAACCCGTTACTTCATAAAAAAAAATACATAAAAATATTATCAAATCAATTGATTAGAAACATAGAATTATACTTGATACTAAATCGAAAGTTAGAAGAAGATAAACTAATTGATTTATTTTGGGATATTGAAATGAAATTATTATTTATATTATCAAACATGGAGTTGGTAGGCTTTTCTATTGACAAAAAAATGTTAGAAGAATACTCAATAAAACTTAAAAAAATTTCTAATGACTTAAAAATAAAAATATTTAATATTTCGGGTAAAGAGTTTAATATTTCTTCTCCTAAACAACTCGGTGAAATTTTATTTGATCATTTGAAAATTGATCCGAAAGCAAAAAAAACTAAAACAGGTCAATTTTCTACATCTGAACCAATTTTACAAAAGCTAAAAAATAAACATCCAATTATTAAATTTATTTTGGAATATAGATCAATTGAAAAATTGTTATCTACTTACGTTAATGCTCTACCTAATTTAGTTAATCCAAAAACTAAAAAAGTACACTCTACATTTAATCAGGCAATTACTGGTACTGGAAGATTGAGCTCTAAAGAACCAAATTTGCAAAACATTCCAATTAGAACTAATTATGGAAAGGAGGTTAGAAAGGCTTTTATACCCTCTGAAAATAATGTTTTAATTTCTGCGGACTATTCTCAAATAGAATTACGACTTATTGCAGAATTAAGTCAAGAGCCTACTATGATTCAATCATTTGCTATCGGAGAAGATATTCATAAAATTACGGCATCTAAAATATTTAAAGTTCCGTTAGAAAGAGTTACCCCTGAAATGCGTTCTAATGCAAAAACAGTAAATTTTGGTATTATTTATGGTGTTTCTGCCTTTGGCTTAAGTCAACAAACAAATTTATCAAGAAAAGAATCAGCAAATGTTATAGATTCATATTTTAAAGAATATTCAAAATTAAAAGAGTATATGTCAAACAATATTAATTTTGCTCGTGATAATGGTTATGTTGAAACTATTTTAGGAAGAAGGCGCTATTTAGCTGATATTAACTCTAGAAATGCTTTATTGAGGACCCATGCTGAGCGTAATGCTGTTAATGCTCCAATTCAAGGCTCTGCGGCAGATATAATTAAGTTAGCAATGATTAAAATAAATGAAACAATAATTAAACAAAATTTGCATTCTAAACTAGTATTACAAGTTCATGATGAATTAATTTTTGATGTTCTAAATTCAGAAAAGGATGAGATGAAATTGTTAGTAAGAGATTGCATGGAAAATGCTTTTAAAACTAAAGTTCCTTTAAAAGTTGAAATGGGTATAGGAAATAATTGGCTTATTGCTCACTAAAATTATAATTTTTTATCTTTTATAATCATTGTGTAAAAAAACAACAGGGCAGCTACACCGATAAATGTATTTTGCCCTAATTTTCCAATAGCTTGAGAAATATTACCAACTACATCCCAACCAAGAACAGGTGCTCCTAGTATTAGTTGAAAAACTATACCGAAGCAAAGTAAAGAAAATGATAGAGGCAGTATTTGATCAATTATTTCTTTGAACTTATTTATTATCTTTTTCATAATGTTATATAATTGTAAATATAAAAAACCCGCTAAGTAGCGGGTTTTTTATATTGAGTATAAACTTACTTTTTATTAACTAAAGCAAGAACAATGCAAAGGGCAACTAGACCTATAAATCCACCTTCAGCAAATCTTTCAACAAATGAGCCAATATTGTCCATTACATTTAACCAGCCATCTTGAGAACCAAATAATACTTCTGCAACTATACCTAGTCCTAAAAGAGACATCATTAATCCAGTTAAACCTCCAATAAAAGATTTAAAACCTGAGAATACTTTATCCATAATATATATTTTTTGTGATTAAACACTCAAATTTATATAGTAATCGTTGTTCTTTCCAAAAAATATTGAATTCTAATCTAATTATATTAGCTTATGTTTTTCTTCTTTAAAAATGTTTTATTGTATAATTTTTAATCTGTTATTTTGGTTTTTTACTGCTAAAATAAACCATGACTTATTAACATTTTAGTGTTACTAATTAAGGAGTCATGTAACTAGCTGTAAATTAAGTAAATAGCATAAAATAAGTCAAAAAAAACTAACTAAACTCATTAAAAAAAATAGATTCAGTAAAAATGGTCTGGTATATTAACTTTTATTTAAAATTAGTTATTGATGTCAACGAACTTTGTAATATCTGAAGATTTTCCAAAGAGCACTAAAATGTCACTTGAATTAATTACCGTATTAGCTGATGGTATTCCAGAAATATGGTGCTTTAAATTTTCATTGATTTTTGTTGCTCTTAGAATTGTTATTAAGTTTAACCCAAAGTCTTCTCTTAATTTTATTTCACCAAGTTTCTCATCACATATTTTTTTAGGAGCTTTGAGCTCTACAATTAAATAATTATCTGGTAATGGCATGCTAAATAAAATATTTGGATTTAAAATAGACTCTGTAATTCTAAAGCCAAGTTCATCTTCTGGGGATATAATTTCTTTAATTCCTAGCTTTTCTAAAATTAATCTTTCATTTTCTCCCATTGATCTTCCAATGATTCTTTTTACACCAAGTTCAATTAAAATATTTATGCAAAGTATAGCTGAATGAAAATTTTCTCCTATTGCTACAATTACACAATCCATATCTTGAATATTCTGGCTTTTTAACGCGTCCATATTTGTAGCATCAATAGCAACCGTATAAGCAACAAAATCTTTTATATCTTCTACCTTATTTAAATCTTTATCAATAGCTATAACTTCTGCATTTCTAGATGACAATGTTTTTGCAATTGCTGTACCAAACTGCCCTAAACCAATAACGGCAAATTTATTTTTCATAGATGTTATTTTAATTTATTAAATCCATTAATTAAATCATTTATTAGATCTTCATGATTTTCAATCCCGATGCTAATTCTGATTAGACCCTCTGTTATATTGTTTATTTTTTTTTGTTCTTTTGACAAGCTCGCATGTGTCATTGAATACGGATGAGATATTAGTGACTCTACTCCTCCAAGAGATTCGGCAAGTTTAAATAATTTAAGATTTGACAACAAACTTGTAGCTTGTTTTAAGTTGTTTTTTTTGAGTTCAAATGAAACCATTCCTCCAAAATCTCTCATTTGCATTTTTGCAATTTTGTGATTTGGATGATTTTTTAATCCTGGCCAATATACCTTTTCTATATGTTTATTATTTACTAAAAAGTTAACTATTTTTTTAGCATTTTCACAGTGTTTTTGCATTCTAACATATAAGGTTTTAATTCCTCTTAGCGCCAAAAAACAATCCATTGGACCAGGCACAGCCCCACAGCTTTTCGTAATTAAAAATAGTTCTTCGTAAAGTCTTTTATTATTTAGCACCAAAGCCCCCATAACCAAGTCTGAGTGTCCGCCCAAATATTTGGTAACAGAATGTAATACTATATCAGCCCCCATATCCAAGGGATTCTGAAGAGCAGGAGTTGCAAATGTGTTATCAACTACAAGGATTATGTTTTTATTT
>TARA_B100000674_G_scaffold411717_1_pt1 | contig 10109 bp, 9 predicted proteins | sample TARA_B100000674 | Tara Oceans TARA_B100000674 (sample SAMEA2622759) | marine metagenome | biome: marine biome (ENVO:00000447); feature: surface water layer (ENVO:00002042); material: "saline water (ENVO:00002010), including plankton (ENVO:xxxxxxxx)" | depth 5 m
AAAAAGGCAGAAGAAATGATGATAGATAAAATAGATGATGCAAAAGCAAATGGAGATTCTGTAGGTGGTCAGTTTGAGGTCATAGCTACTGGACTGCCTTATGGCCTTGGAAGCTATGCTCATTGGGATCGTAAACTACACGCACAAATTGCAGGTATGCTAATGTCAATCAATGCAATGAAGGCAATTGAGTTTGGGAATCTCAATGTAATCAAAAATAATACTGGAAGTATGGTTCACGATCAAATGTTTAATAAGGATGGCAAAATTAAAAGAAGAACTAATAACTCCGGAGGAATTGAAGGTGGAATGAGTAATACTGAGGCTTTAATACTTAAAATGACCATGAAACCTTTATCTTCCCTTGTAAAGCCGCTAAACTCTGTAGATATAAATACCAAAAAGAATACTAAAGCACATCGTGAACGCTCGGATAGCTGTGCAGTTCCTGCTGCATCTATTATAGCTGAAAATACTCTATCGTTTGTGCTTGCAGATTGCATATTAAATAAGTTTGGGGGTGATAGCATGAAACAACTACAAGCCCACTATAAACTAACCGCCAAATTTTAATTGAGTGCAAAGCAGCATATTGCACTTATTGGAATGCCTGGAGTTGGTAAAACCAGCATTGCTAAATTGATTTCAAAAACTCTAAAAATCAACCATATCGATGTTGATCAAATTATTGAAGATAATGAATCTGAAACAATTAATGACATAATTTCTAAAAGGGGTGAAGATGTATTTAGAAGTATAGAAAAAAAAGAGCTCAGCTTTGCTATTAATACTAAAGAATTATCCGTTATATCTTGCGGAGGGGGAGTGGTGATTGATAAAGAAAACAGATACCTAATTAAAGATAAAACATATGGAATTCATATTAAGAGCAGTATTGAAGAAATTTGTAAAAGAATTGAAGTTAGTACGAGGCCTTTATTGTATAATACAAATAAAGTTTTAAAATTACATTCAATTTGGAAACAAAGAAAAAGCTTATATAATGATGCATCTAAAATTACGATAAATATAGAAGGCCTATCGATTAATGAGGCGTTCCAAAAAATATATTCTAGGTTACCTAATGCTAATTAATAATGAAAATTTAATTATTCATGAAGATATAAACTCAAGCTTAATTGATTTTATAGAACTTATTAAGCCAACAAGTATAATTATCTTTACTCAAGCCAAAGTAAAATCTAAAGCTAATCAGATATTAGATAATATTTCAGAGAACTATAATGTTGATATTCTCATTCTTCCTAATGGGGAGAGAGCAAAGGATTTTAATAGTGTAGTTAATTCAATTAAATTTCTTTCTGAACTAAATTGTGACAAAGAAGCACTACTCATATCTCTTGGAGGAGGAAGCGTTAGTGATCATACTGGATTTGTTGCATCTATTTATAAAAGAGGGATTAATTATGTAAACATTCCTACAACACTTATTGGAATGATTGATGCTTCAATAGGTGGCAAAACTGCACTTAACATTGACCATGTAAAGAACCAAATTGGAACATTTTATCACCCTACAAAAATTTTTATACATCTTAAATTTATTGATAGCATGTCAGAACAATTATTACGAGATGGATATGGTGAAATATTCAAATACTCAATCCTATCTGACGACAATTTAATCGCTACATTTAGTAAATATCTTTCAAACAGACAAACAAAATTACTTCACGATATAATACAAAAGTGTTGTACTATGAAAATCAATATTGTAAATATTGATGAAAGAGATCAGAATATAAGAAAAAAGTTGAATCTTGGTCATACATTTGGCCACGCAATTGAATCAGAGTCAAAAAATGAAATATCACATGGGATTGCAGTTGTAAATGGAATTTTAATGTCCTCTTTTCTTTCCTATAAAAACGGCTACTTATCAAAAGACGTTTTTTTGTTAATTGAGCAGATTAGCGATATATTAATTAATTCAAAGTATAGAATAAATAATGTTGATAAATATGTTAAAATAATGAAAGGTGATAAAAAGAATTTGAATAAAAAAATAGGAATTATTATCATTAAATCAATCGGTAATATTGAACTTCAATATTTCAACTATAATGAAATACATAATATTGTAGAGGAGTACAATGAATATATTAGTAATTAACGGACCTAATTTAAATATGCTTGGGTTTCGAAATCCTGAAATATATGGTTCTGAGACTCTCAATGAATTGATGATTTGGTTGGAAAAATCGCCAGAAGCAATTAATCATAAATTTAAATTTTATCAATCAAACCATGAAGGAGCTATTATTGACACCCTTCATGATGAAAGAGAATGGTGTGATGCAATCATAATCAACCCTGGTGCATTTGCACACTACTCATATGCAATTCGTGATGCAATTGAATCAATAAATCGTCCTACCATCGAAGTTCACCTTAGTGATATTCATAATCGAGAACCATTTAGAAAATCGTTGGTTCTTTCAGATGTGTGTATAAAAACAATTTCTGGACAAGGTAAAAATGGATATTTAGAGGCCCTTAAGGATTTTAATATATTATTGTAGTTTCTACTGGTCCTTAACTTTATTTTTATAATTAAAGTGCTTCAAGTTCTTTATCATTTTTATCTGATCAGAAACTTCTCCACTAAAACTATTATCCTCTATAAACAAAAACTCTAATTGTTTCAAATTTTGTAGACTTGAAGGAATTGAACCCGATAAATCGTTCTTAAACAATCTAATTGAATTTAAATTAAGCATACTACCTATTTCATTAGGTATAGGGCCTGTAAGATTATTATTTGAAATATCTAATTTATATAATTCAGTTAAGTATTCGATTTGACTTGGAATAGAACCGGTCAAATGGTTTTTAAAAAGATATAAATATTCTAATTTGATTAGGTTTCCAATCTCTTTTGGAATTGAGCCCGTAAGTCGGTTACTTGATAAAAATAATCTTTTTAAACTTGTTAAATTTCCAATCTCTTTTGGAATTGAGCCCGTAAGATTATTATCTTGCAGGTATAGAAAATTCAGATTTTCTAAATCTCCAATCTCTTTTGGAATAGGGCCAGTAAGTCTATTGTTTGATAAGTCTATAAAATATAAGTTTGAAAGTTTTGCAATTTGAATGGGAATTTCACCACTTAAACCGGCTCCAGATACGTTCAGTCTATTTGTTTCTTCAACATTATAACATTTACCCCACAAACTTATTTCTATGTCATCAATACAATCAAGTCCAAATACTAAAGAAAATATATAAATAATAAATATTAAACGCATTTTCGATTAATGAAATAGAACAAAATAAACTAGTTTAGTTATATCTAAAATATTTAAATCGTCTGAATAATTCATGTCAACTGACCAAAATATTTCAGGTTCAATTCCCTCACCTTCTAATACGTAGTTTATTAAAGTCATTACATCTAATATATTAACTTGCGAGTCAAGATTCATATCTCCTTTCAAACCTACAAAACCTAAATCTTCAACGATTTTATATGATCGGTTTAACTCAAATGGCCCATCATATATAGTAACTTTTTGTTGATTCGTTAACACATCTTTACTAGGCCACCTTACAGTTAGTGTTTGAATGTTATTGTTACCAAGTCCATAATGAAGCTCTAAGGCATCCATGCTACCATGACCTTTACCAGCAATAATTTCTCTTGACTGTATGGAGCCATCCGTCATTGTTAAAATTACACGCGCACCAATTGCCGACTTATTTGATTTTTCAGACCATCCATTATTTGTAATTGAATTTTTTGAACCCTCTAAATTAATTTTAATCCAATTATAATTTGATGCAACTGAATCGTAAGAAACATTTTTATACATTAGACTTGTATATTTGGGACCATAAGGTGGATTAATCATTTGAAGTCCAGGAGTAAATGCATCTAGCCAACCATCATTGTCAAAGTCTCCAGCAATTATGTCTTGTGTCGCTGTTAAAAATTGAGGACTTTCTTGATTACTCCATTCAGATTCACCAGAATTTATAAATACATCATCCCTAATTCTAATATTACCTGCCCATAAATCTATATACCCATCATTATTAAAATCACCCCAGCTGGCTCCATTACTAAGAGAATCCGAATAGACATTATATGTTGAGGTTACATCTGTAAATGAACCATTATCATTTCTAAACAACCTATTAATGCCCCAATTTGAAAGATACAAGTCATAATCATTATCATTATCATAATCTCCCCACGCTGCTCCATACCCCATACTTCTTAGGTCTCCAAATGAATCGTCCGCAACATTTTTATTAATTGCAACCTCCGTAAATAAATGGCTTGGATTAGGATTGTATACCACATTATCATAAGTTCCCGATAATGTTTGATTTTCGAAAAGCCAATTTATTCCATACTTTCTTGGAATATAGACATCTTGGTCACCATCATTGTCATAATCAACAATAGCTAAGGTTCTTGAAGTACTTCCATCTGTTTGAACATGACTAAAAACTTCCTCAAGGATAATATTACCCTGTTCGTCAAAACCATCATTTCTAAATATATAAAATTGTTCATCACCTTCTTTTTCAATCGCTACAATATCTAAATCACCATCTAAATCAACATCAATCAATCCTTGGCTGTGCATAAATGGTAGTTGCTGCTCTTGAAGGTATATTAAAGTATTAAATTCGTGGGAACCACTATTCATAAGTAAGTGATGATTCATTCTAGTCCTGTATAATTCTTCATCATTTTTATATAATAAAGAATCAATAGCATCATATTCTTGGAATCTCCATTTTAGTAAATCTGGATAGCCATTGTTGTCAATATCACCAGCAACCATACCTCTGGCCCCCTGATTATCTATATCAACTCTTTCATAGACACCTTCTTCATTTTTAAAATAATATGATGTACTGTATCCATATGATAAATCAAGGTCTCCATCTAAATCGAAGTCAATAAGCACGCCACCCTTAGCTTTAATTCTAATATAATCTGAATTTCCATCATTGATATATGCGCTAAAAAGTCCGCTACTCATATCTTGAGGCTCACCTTCTTCATAAAATTCTACTCTGTTGCTGTTAACAACCTTAAAATCAGCTGAACTGATAAGAATTGTAAATAAAAAAAATAATGTTATAATTAAATGCCGCTTCATGCTTCAAACTTAAGACTAATTAATTGATAATGTAAGCAGATTGCTGTATCAAAGTGTTACCTGATTAAGCTAATTAAGTTTTTTAAAAATAATTTCTTTTGGAATTTTGTAGGAAGACAATTTTTCTTTTAGTTTTTCAAAAATTTCATTTTTATTAATTTTTTGATTTGTGTAAATATAAAGGCCACTAATTTCTCCCCAATGCAAATCATTTTTCTTAAACGATTCGATTTTGTCAAATTTAAATAATTTTTTAAGTATAATTATCGCCTCTGTAGGGTCGATGTTTTCTCCGCCAGAAATAATCAAATTATCAGCTCTGCCATTAAGATAAACATACCCGTCACTTAATTCACCTAAATCACTGGTGCTTATTGTACCTTCAGTATTTTTCCCATTCACATAACACTTCATGATTGTATCTGATTTAATAATTAATTGTTTATCTTGAACAGCTATCTCAACTCCATTAAATGGCTTACCTACAGATTCTTTTTTTTCTGGAAAATCAAATGGCCAAAAACCACAGATTGAAGAGCATGTTTCTGTCATTCCATAGGATAAAAATATTTTTAAATTTAGCAACCTACACTTTTCAAGTAAATCGTTTTGAATACGCGAACCAGAAACAACAATACACCGTAACAGTTGTAATTCTTTTAAAGAATTTTCATTGGTAATTAATTTTTCTAACATAGTTGGTACCATTGATATTATTGTTGCATCATATTTTTGTTCATTTAGACGGGTATTAATTTTTATAGTAAAACCTAAATGAAGAGAGCGCATAACAATCCCTATTCCAGAAATATGAAATAATGGCAAATTTAGCAAATAGGTGTCATTTTGATTGATTTGAATTGCTTCTTCCCACTTAACTGAACTTTTGTAAAAATTATCGTATGTTAAACATACACCTTTAGGCTTACCTTGCGTACCTGAAGTAAACAATATCGACTGTACGTCGTCTGCTGATGATTTAAAATCTAATTTTGAATTAAAGCAATTACCATAACTTTTAGATAATTCTTCAAAAAATATCATTGGCTTGCTCAATTTATCAAATCGATTTTTATCTTTCCAATTACATATAATGTAATCAATCGATATATCTGAAATAGAATTTTGAACCTCATTTTTTTTCCAATTGTAATTTATAACAACTGAAGTTGATCCAATTTTATAGCATGCGAGATAAGCTTCAATGAAATCCAATGAATTGGGTAGTGAAATCAACACATTACTTTTATTTTTAACACCATAATCAATCAAACTGCATGCGCGATCGTATACAATATCATTTAAATCTTTATATGAATATATTTTATCTCCATCTTTTATAAAGGGTTTATCAGGATTTATTTCAGATTGATATAGAAGCCAGTCTTTTTGCACAATAACAATCTACCCTTTATTTTGAGTTATTATGTATTTACTGCGCTCTATGTTGGCATAAACTTCATCACTAAATAATTTTATATTGAATAGACCACAAAATTCTTTAGTGTTATAAGTTGCAATTAAGTGAAGAATAGAATTTTGCGCTACTTGTGTCTCAAAAGATGAGGTCATTATCCATCTAATTTTTTCTTGTTGACATAGACCTATTATCTTATCTATATCATCATATCCACCAGATAAAGTAGGTTTAATAATTAGTACATCAGCAGCAGATTCCTCAATTATCTTCTCTGCAGAAAAATAATCTGTCAAAAATTCATCAATAGCTATTGGAATGCTTGAATTCATTCTAAGCTCATAAGAATCATTCAAATTTTGAGGTGGAAGAGGTTGTTCTAAATAATCAATATTATATTGCTCCAATTCATGTGCTATTCGAATCGATTTAGGTAAATCAAGTGAACCGTTAAAATCAACACGAAGCTTTATATCTGATGGATAATTTTTTAATATTTTCTCAATTGTTTCTCGAATATCATATATGTTATTATTATGGATTTTTACTTTTAAAATCTTTGCATCTTTTGGATCAATTGTACAATTATCATGTAAAATAGAATTTATATTGATTTTTTTCTCAGAATTTAAATTTATATATTCTGATATTGACTTATTATTAGCCTTGCTTAAAACATCATAAATCGCTGTTTGGATTGCAAACTTTGCTGATGGACTCTGATTTGCGTGAACATCAGACAACATTAAGAGTTCTTCATTTGAAACGTCATAATTAATATCTTTCAAGGCCAGGCCGAAACCATCAAGTGCATAACCAGCCTGACTGTGACATTCAGTACTAATTGAAGGTATAGGCGCAGCTTCTCCAATACCTGTAACCTCGTCAGTAATGATTTTTATATACCAACCTTTCCTAATATCATGCAATTCTCGTCCAAAATTTACTTTTGAAATAAAAGTTTTTTGATACTCTTCAATCTTAATTTCTTTTATTTTCATAGAACAATTAAGATAAAGAATATTATAGAATTAAAAAATGACAGCTGAGCTGTTCGCTCTAAAATTATATTTAGATCTATATGATTAAAATTAAATATTTTGATAATTAGATATATTGATGGAATAGCAATTAAAATTGCTGCAATTATAAATGAATAATTAGACCATTTTAACGCTAACCATATATAACATAAACAATTGATTATTAATAATAAAGAAAACTCATAACAAGCAAATTGGTGCCCAAATTTTACAGCAAGTGTTTTTTTATCAGCCAGCTTATCTGATTCAATATCTCTCAAATTGTTAACAACCAAAATTGCAGTATTTAAAAGACCTACTGAGCTTGCAGCTACAAAAATTTCTAGATTGAATAGATTGAAATAGAAACCGCTATTAACAATTTGTAAATATACAGTCCCTACAGTTGCGATTATTCCAAAAAAAATAAATACTGTAATTTCACCAAGTCCATTATACGCAAGAGGATATGGACCCCCTGTATAAATAATAGCAAAAATTATACTTGATAGACCAATAACTATAATAGGCCAACCGCCTATTTTTACTAAAAAATATCCTATTAATACACTCAAAGTAAATATTATGTACATTACATTCAAAACTGTATTTGCAGAAAGCACTCCATCTTGCACCATTCTTTTTGGCCCTTTTCTACTTTGTGAATCAGCACCCTTTAAATAATCATAAGCATCATTAGCATAATTAGAACCTATTTGGAGTAAAACTGCAGACAAAATAATTAGAGACGTAAGGCACCAATCAATAGTATTAGAGATTTTATATGATAAAGATATTCCTACAATTATAGGTGCGAGAGTTGCGAAAAGTGTTTTAGGTCGAGCTGCTAATATCCAGGGTCGAATACTACTCACACTTTAAGGATACCTTTTAAATTTATTAAAGTTTGGTTTTCTTTTATCTTTAAAAGCATCACGCCCCTCTTTTGCCTCTTCGCTCATATAAAACAACATTGTAGCATCACCTGCCAACTGTTGTAATCCTGATTGTCCATCACAATCTGCATTTAATGATGCTTTTAACAATCTAATTGCAGTAGGAGATTTTTCTAAAATTTGATTACACCATGATATGGTCTCTTTTTCTAAATTTTCATATGGCACAACTGCATTTACTAGACCCCAATCAAGAGCTGTATCAGCATCATAAAACTTACATAAATACCACATTTCTCGAGCACGTTTTTGGCCAATGATTCTAGCCATATATGACGCTCCCCAACCACCATCAAATGAACCAACAATTGGTCCTGTTTGACCAAATTGTGCATTATCTGCTGCAATAGTTAAATCACACATCATGTGCAATACATGACCTCCTCCTACAGCATACCCAGCTACCATTGCTATTACAGGCTTAGGAAGGGTTCTAATCTGTCTTTGAACTTCTAGTATATTTAATCTTGGTACTCCATCTTGACCAACATAGCCAGCATCACCTCTTACTTTTTGATCTCCACCGGAACAAAATGCCTTCGATCCTTCACCAGTTAGAATAACCACACCACATTCTAAATCATCCTTCACAATGTTAAAAGCTTCTTGAAGTTCGAAAACAGTCTGAGGTCTAAACGCATTGCGAACTTCAGGTCTATTAATTGTAATTTTAATTATACCTTTAGAACTAACACTTTTTTCTAAACGTAAGTCTTTAAAAATTTTTATATTTTCCCAATCCATAAATTTTCTCCTAAATCATAAATTAGTTTATTTCTTAAAAGTAGAGTATTTTATAATAACAAAAATTAGTGTCATAAATAATGTCAAAATTACTGAAATATATTATTTTTTTAATCCTTATTAATAATTTAATTGCTCACGATTGTCTAATATTGAATTCTAATCATTACGGAGACTGCTCAACTCCACTTGGATATTCTTGGACTGGTAATGGCTGCAGTTCTTCAATTAGCGGATGTAGCTATATCAATGAGATTACCGGTGAAGATGACTCATCTGCATTTTTCCCTTCATATGAACAATGTATTTCATTTTGCTTTCAACATACGGGGGTAGTTGGAGATTTAAATGAAGATTTTGAAATTGACATACTAGACATTGTTATCATTGTAAATGTAATCACAAATAATATCAATCCAACCAATCACCAAACATGGTCATCAGATATAAATGGAGATTTTGCAATAGATGTTCTTGATGTGGTCACAATTGTTAACATAGTGGTTAATGGTGGTACAGAGACACGGGATACTTTTGAAATTATTTCTGAGGAAATATTTGTTCCATACTGTTCTGGATGTCATTATGAGGGCTCCTTTTATGCTGAGCAATCTGGATTAGTAATGACGGCAGATGTTCTGTACGATGAAATAATTAACACTACTCCAACCAATAGTGCTGCAGCAGAGGATGGGCTAGTATTAATTAGCAATGAAGGCGGAATAGCAGCAACCCAACTAAGCTATTTATGGGAAAAAATTAATATATGGAACCAAGAACACTATTTTGGTGACCACCCGAATTACGGCGACTTAATGCCCTTAGGAGGACC
>TARA_B100000674_G_scaffold427905_1_pt1 | contig 10100 bp, 9 predicted proteins | sample TARA_B100000674 | Tara Oceans TARA_B100000674 (sample SAMEA2622759) | marine metagenome | biome: marine biome (ENVO:00000447); feature: surface water layer (ENVO:00002042); material: "saline water (ENVO:00002010), including plankton (ENVO:xxxxxxxx)" | depth 5 m
CTTTTGACCTAATCATCACAGGAAAAGAATCTATCGATTATAATGGCGCTATTGTTCCTCATGCTCTTGGTGAGCTTTTAGGCATCCCATCGGTTTCTCCATGCATTGGTCTAGAAATTAGCGGAAATGATGCTACAATTACAGGGGTTATAGATGGAGGAAAAGAAGATCTTTCAGCCAACCTGCCAGTTATTGTGGGTGGACAAAAAGGTTTAGTAGAAGAGAGTGAATTAAGAATCCCAAACATGAGAGGAATTATGCAGGCAAGATCAAAACCTCTAAACGTAATTGCCTCTGGCGGATCCAGTGAGTGCCAAAAAGTTATAAGTTATGATACACCAACACCAAAAGCGGCCTGTAAATTAATTGATGCGAACAACGTTGAAGAACTTGTTGCTCTCTTGCAAAATGAAGCAAAGGTCATTTGATTAAACGATTATTAAGAAATAATACTTAACATTTAAAATATAAAACATGTCGGTTTTAATATATATTGAACATACAGATGGAAACATAAAGAAAAATGCTCTTGAAGCAGCATCTTATGGAATAGCTTATGCGGAGAAAACTGGAGTATCTGCTAAAGGAATTGTTATCGGTAAAATAGCTGATGAGGAAATAAAAAAAGTGGGGTCAGTTGGGTTGGAAAAAGTTGTAAAAGTTGATGGCCTAGATTATTTAAACCACCAAAAAGTCTCTGCTATATTATCCGATGTGGCTAAAAGTGAAAACGCGAGTACGATTATTTTTTGTGGATCATCTGAAGGAAAAGCTTCAGGTTCAAGATTGGCAATAAAAATAAATTCTGGAATAATTACTGAAGTAATTGAATTGCCCTCCTCGAACAACCCAATAACCTTAAAGAAAAAAGCATTTTCAGGAAAAGGATTTGCTAATATTGAACTCTCAAATGACAAAAATATTATTGTGGTTTCAACAAATTCCTTTGGTATTCATGAAAAACAGGTTGATTGTTCCATTGAAACAATAAGTGCATCGAGTGATGATGATTCCTTAAAGCATAAATCGTTTGATAGAGACACAGAAGGAATCTCTCTTCCGGATGCGGAATTAGTCGTTTCTGCGGGAAGGGGTTTAAAAGGAAGTGAAAACTGGGGAATGATTGAAGATTTGGCAAATGCTTTGGGAGCAGCAACTGCATGTTCCAAACCTGTTTCTGACATTGGCTGGAGACCACACCATGAGCATGTTGGTCAAACAGGAATTGCTATTTCCCCAAACCTGTATATAGCTATTGGAATTTCAGGTGCAATTCAACATTTAGCGGGAGTGAGTTCCTCTAAAACAATAGTTGTAATTAATATTGATTCCGAGGCACCATTTTTTAAAGCTGCTGATTATGGAATTGTTGGAGACGCCTTTGATGTTATACCAAAGCTTACAGCTGCAATAAAATCAGCAAAAGGATAAAATATACAACCTTTAACTTTATGTTTGTTAGGGTTTTTATTCTTGTTTTTTTGTATTCTTGCAGTCAGAAAACTGAGTAAATGAATAAAATTGGGTTAGAAATAATAGGTCTTTCATACAGCCAAACACAGTCTGGGGCTTATGCCCTTGTTCTTGGTGAAAAAGAAGGCAATAGAAGACTACCTATTATTATTGGTGGTTTTGAGGCTCAGGCAATAGCCATTGAGCTAGAAAATATGACACCAAGCAGGCCCCTGACACACGATTTGTTCAAAACATTTGCTTCAACTTTTGAAATCCAAGTTCAGGAAGTAATTATTTACAATCTAGTTGAAGGAATCTTCTTTGCGAAACTAATCTGTCACCAAGCAGGAAAAGAGGTAGAGATTGACGCAAGAACTTCGGATGCTATTGCTCTAGCTGTTAGATTCAATTGTCCAGTTTTCACTTTTGAATTTATATTATCATCAGCAGGAATCATTCTTGATGAAGAATCAGAATCTCTTGATTTTGAAAGTGAAGGGAATGTTGAAGAAGAAATCTCCAATTTAGTTGATGATAAATCTTCAGACTTGAGTAAAAAATCAATCCACGACCTGGAGGTTCTGTTAAATGAGGCCATTCAAAAAGAAGATTACGAAAGGGCCTCTCTAATTAGAGACGAAATAAATAAAAGACAAGCCAATTAATCAAAGTATTTTTCATACTCAATAGCTTCCCCGATAAGTTCCAACAAATTAAAGATCAAACAAAACAGTTGTTAACACCTGTTGATTACTTAAGCGGTAAAATCTTTCTTTCTAATTTCTTTTTCTGGAAATTTACTTTAGTAAATACCATTTATAATGAAGCAATATTTAGATTTAATGCAGCATGTTCTCGACAACGGAGTTGAGAAAAGTGATCGTACAGGAACAGGAACTAAAAGTGTTTTTGGATACCAAATGAGGTTTGATTTAAGCAAAGGCTTTCCTTTAGTAACCACAAAAAAATGTCATCTTAGATCTATTATTCATGAATTGTTGTGGTTTTTACAAGGAGATACAAATATCGAATATCTAAAGCAAAACGGCGTAAGCATTTGGGATGAATGGGCTGACAAAGACGGGAATTTGGGACCAGTATATGGATACCAATGGAGAAGCTGGCCTTCTGCATCAGGAAAGCATGTTGATCAAATAACACAACTGATTGAACAAATTAAAAATAATCCAGATTCAAGAAGATTAATTGTAAGTGCCTGGAATGTAGGTGAAATAGAAAATATGGCCCTACCTCCTTGCCATGCTTTTTTTCAATTTTACGTTGCAAATGGAAAACTAAGTTGTCAGCTTTATCAAAGAAGCGCAGACATTTTCCTAGGAGTTCCTTTTAATATATCTTCTTATGCCTTAATGACGATGATGATCGCTCAGGTATGTGATCTGGAATTGGGTGATTTTGTGCATACTTTTGGAGATGCTCATCTTTATTCCAATCATTTTGAGCAAGCAAAATTGCAATTATCGCGGGAAACAAGATCTCTTCCAACCATGAAAATAAATCCAAAAATTAAAAACATTTTTGATTTTACATTTGAAGATTTTGAGTTAATCGACTACAATCCTCACCCACACATTAAAGCTCCTGTCGCAATATAACTCCATGGAAGTAATACTAATAGTTGCGGTTTCTTCTGTGAATAACGGCATTGGTAAAAACAATGATTTATTATGGCATTTACCAGAAGATATGAAATTTTTCCGCTCGCAAACTACAGGATTTCCTGTAATTACAGGAAGAAAAAATTATGAATCAATCCCAAAGAAATTCCGCCCACTTCCCAATCGTGAGAACATTGTGGTAACCCGTCAAAATATACAATACGAAGGTGCTAAAGTATGTTCATCGATAGCGGAAGCTTTAGAGCTTGCTTCATCCTATAAAAAAGATAAAATATTTATTATCGGAGGTGGTCAAATATATAAACAATGTCTTGAACAAGATTTAGTAGATAAACTCATCATAACATGGGTTGATGCGAACATAGAAGCAGATGTATTTTTTCCAACCTTAGATTCAAAATGGAGTTTGGTATCCGAAAAGAAAAATAACCCTGATGATAAAAACACGTATCCCTACACGTTTACTGAATATCTAAAATCAAATTAGCAACCTACCTCTTGGCAAATCGTCTTTTAAATAACATGATAAAACAAATCGTTTTTATTGGAATTAACAGCATCCTTTTATTCTCTTGTAAAAAAGATGATGGTGAAATATACACTCAATCAGCAAAAGATGTCGCTTTGGGAGAGCGATTGGTTTCCGATGTGTTAAAACAAATTCTATACACAACCCCCAATTTCATAATTGACCCAGCAGACACATTAATAGATGGGGTACATCTTTCAAGCAAACCAGAACTCAATGACTCAACCTTCCCCAAAGTAATCACTATAGATTATGGAGATGGAGTTACAGGGAGCTTAGGTAAAATAAGAAAAGGAAAAATTTTAGTCACTATTAATTCTGGCACCATAATTACTGAGGATTTGGCAGTGTCATTTGATAAGTATAGTTCAGATGGTTCAGAAATTTGGGGAAATATAAATTACAACTACAACTCGACGAACGCTCAATACAGCGGAGAGCTATTAAATAACGGGGTTTCAATCGTTAACCCAAATGGAACAATGAAATGGGACGGTACATTTACCTTAACAAAAACCTCAACCTCAGGAACAGTAAGTTCGGCAGATGACATCTACGAATTTGAATGTACTACTACCGGTATTGATTTTGAACAAACGAGTTTTACTTACATTACATCTGTTAATCACATTATTGATTTTTCGTGTTCAGAATACATTACCTCGGGAACTTCAATTTTAAAACCCAATGAAAAAGGTTCACAAACTATAAATTTTGGAAATGGTAATTGCGACGCAAATGGAGTTATTCAATTGAATAACGGTTCAGAAAAAAACTTCACTTTTTAATTTAAGCGAATTACTGGGGGTCGACATCGATTATTACTCGAACATACTTAAAGGCTACATCTTTCTTAAAAGCAGTAATTAAGTGGTTAAGTTTAGATTTCACCTCCACGATTGATATAGACTTTTCAGCCTTAATCATAATTTTTTTATTGTATAAATTGTTAATTCTGGATATACCTGGATATTCAGGACCTAAGACTTTCTCTTTTCCAATTTCTGATTTTAAATTCAACGCAAAAGTATCACAGCAAGCATCCAACACATTCCTGTCTTTATAACGGAAAGTTAGATAAATCAAACGATAAAATGGAGGATAGAAAAAATTTCTTCTATTTAAAATTTCTGAATTGTACATGTTTAAATAGTCATTATCCATTACATCTCGGATAGTGTTATGATGTGGATTATGCGATTGAATAATTACTTTTCCTCTCTTAAATTTTCTACCTGCCCTTCCGGAAACTTGAGCCATTAATTGATATGCCCTTTCAAAGGCTCTAAAATCGGGATAATAAAGCATCTGATCAGCATTCAATACACCAACTAAACTAACATTATTAAAATCAAGTCCTTTTGATACCATTTGTGTGCCAACCAGAATATCAATTTCTTTATCCTCAAATTTAGATATGAGAGTTTGATATGCGTTTTTGCCTCTTGTGGTGTCCAGATCCATCCTTGATACATTTGCTTTTGGAAAAACTTTTTTTACCTCCTCCTCTATCTTTTCTGTCCCAAAACCTCTCATATCGGTATCAACACTTCCACATGCTGTGCAAGTTAAACCTACTTTTTCTACATAACCACAATAATGACACCTTAATATATTGGAATGTTTATGGTAGGTAAGACTAACGTCACAACGTTTGCATTGCTGAACATGCCCACATGTAAAACACTCCAGCATTGGAGCAAATCCTCTCCGATTTTGAAACAAAATGATTTGTTCTCCTTTTTCTAAAGCTTCGTCCATATTGTTTTTTAACAATTCTGTAAAAAGAGAAATCATACGCTTTTTCTTTTTATCGGCTTTTAAATCACCACACTGAACCTCAGGCAACTGTATCCCTCTATACCTCTTCACCAACTCAACCAAACCATATTTTTGAGTTTTTGCATTAAAATAAGACTCAACAGATGGAGTTGCACTTCCCAAAATAACTTTAGCCTTATGCATTTTTGATAAAACCAACGCTAAGTCTCTTCCTTGATATCTGGGAGCGGGATCAAATTGTTTAAATGTATTTTCATGCTCTTCATCTACAACAACAAGACCTAAGTTTTTAAAAGGTAGAAACAAAGAAGAACGAGCACCCAATATTACCTTATATTTTGAGTTTGGATTTAACATTTCATTCCAAAGCTCAACTCGCTCATTTAAATTAAACTTAGAATGGTAAACACCAACTTTATCTCCAAAGACTCTCTGCAACCGAGTAATTATTTGGGTCGTTAAAGCAATTTCCGGCAATAAATAAAGTACTTTTTCTCCCCTTTCGACGGTCTCAGTAATTAGCTTTATATACACCTCTGTTTTACCACTTCCAGTTACTCCATGAAGCAGTACGCAATCTTTTTGTTCAAATTGGCTTTTAATTGATTCAAATGCCTGTTGCTGTTCATTATTTAATTGCGGTATATCTACAACGTCTCCATCATACTTTGACAACCTTCCCTCTTCTTCTTCCCTAAGAACAAAAATGCCTTTTTTAATCAACCCGTTTACAACTGCTGAAGTTGAGTTGTATTTCTTAACCAATTGGCTTCGTTTAATCTTAAAGGATTCATATTCGCAACCTCCAGCCCCCAAAATCTGCAACAACAAATCCTGTTGTTTGGGAGAAGATTTTAATAGATCAAAAGCCAGTGTTAAACTTTCTTTCGTTGGATAATTATCTTTATTCCAATCAATAAAAGTTCTGATTTTTGGTTTGTATTTCTCCTTAATCTCCTCCTCAAGAACAATTATATTTTTTTCATAAAGACTTTTGATTATTTTATGAATACTCTTAATCCCTAATATATTTGAGATTTCATCTAACGAGAGAGCAGGTTGAATTTGTAAAGCCTCGGCAATTAAAAACTCTTTATCGTTTAAACTTGAAAAATCAATTTCATGATGATAATTCAGCAATACTTTAGTCTCATTCACCAACTTAAAACCTGAGGGCAAAGCAGCATTCATAACCTCTCCAGGACTACACATGTAGTAGTTGGAAATCCAATCCCATAGTTTGAGCTGAATGTCATCTACAATGGGAAAGTCATCCAAAACAAAATCAATTGCTTTAGCCTGATACTCACTAGGAGGATGATTATGAATTGAATGGATAACAGCTGTATACAATTTATTCCTTCCAAACTTAACCACTACTCTTTTTCCAATTTCAATCTGATGAACAAATTCATCTTCAACAAGGTATGTAAAAAGACTCGGTAGAGGAACAGGAACAATTACATCAACAAAAACCATCAGCGTGTTTAAAGAAAAATTAGATTGAGAGTATCTCAATCATCTTTAAAAGATTTGTATCGATCTTTTCCTGATTTTTAATCGCTTTGGAGAAAGGTGTATAACTAATTTTATCATTAACCACACCTACCATTTCACCACTTCTTCCGCTCTTCAAAGCATTAACAGCTTCAAATCCCATTTGACTTGCACGAACTCTTTCCATACAGGAAGGGCTTCCTCCTCGCTGAATATGCCCAAGAACTACTACCCTAATATCATATCCCGGGCATTCATCTCTCAATACATTGCCAACAGTTTGAGCATCACCTTCTTTTGCCCCTTCTGCAACGATAACAATATTACTTAACTTCTTCCTTTTGCCTTCTGAATTCATTCTCAAAACAAGATCTTTTAATTTATCTTCTTCACTTTCAGGATAAAGAATTGCAGCTGCTCCGCAGCCTACACCTGCTCTTAGCGCAATAAATCCAGCATCTTTACCCATGACCTCAACAACAAACAAACGGTTGTGTGATTCAGCTGTATCTCTAATTTTATCAACAGCATCTATAACTGTATTTAAAGCAGTATCGTATCCAATTGTATAATCGGTCCCAACCAAATCATTATCGATCGTTCCCGGTAAACCAATAATTGGAAAATTAAATTCATTTATAAAAATATTTGCTCCGGTAAACGTGCCATCTCCTCCAATTACAACCAATCCATCCATTCCAGAATTTTTTATATTTTCATATGCTTTTTGTCTTCCATCAACTGTTCTAAATCCTTCGCTGCGCATGCTTTTAAGAATCGTACCGCCCCGCTGTAAAATATTTGCCACTGAACCTGATTGAAATTGAATAAAATCATTCTCTATCAATCCATCATAACCTCTTTGTACCCCTATAACTTGAATTCCATGATAAGCAGCCGTTCTCACAACTGCACGCACGGCAGCATTCATACCTGGTGAATCTCCTCCTGAAGTTAACACTCCAATTTTTTTCATAATTAAAAATAATTTAGTCTGCTAAAATTTGAGCAGCTATCAAAAGTAAATAATCTTATCAAATTTGAGAAGAAACCAGGTGTTTTAGCTAAAAAAATAGTTAACGTTCACACCTCTGTTTTTTCAACGTATTCTATATGGATTAAATAAAATTATTCTATATTTACGCATTTTACGGACGAACTATTCTAAGCTTATGAGAAGTTTTAAGAGCAGATTAAAAGGAATGCGTGTTTTATTAGTAATTTCAGTTATACTTACCGCTTGTTCAGGAGGTGATACTGATACCAATCCTGAAATTCAACCCGAAGATACTACCAAGTCGGAAACAAATGAAGTAAATCCTCTAAATGTTGTTCCTGTAGGCGGCGCAATGTTCAGTGTCCCTTCTCCAATACAACTGGGTAGTATTATTCAAAAATCAGGAGCTCCTTACAACGCAGATATTTTAAATAATCCGAAGTCTTATGAAGGATATGTGGACTTAGTTTCCCAATCCTTGAATCTTGGTGTTTATGGAGCTGACTTAGGCTACTGTGCCTTGTACGACAAGCAGCAGGAATCAATTGGCTATATTCGATCAGCTCAAAAACTAAGTGATATATTAGGAATTTCTGATGCATTTGATGTAGAAACAATTCAATCTGTTGAAAGAAACCTGGATAATAAAGATTCTCTTTTGTATATCATTTCAAACTCATATCGAAAAGCCGATGACTATCTTCAAACGAGTGATTTAAAACATATTGGGGCTCTTATTATTGTAGGAGGTTGGATAGAAAGCGTCCATTTTGCAGGAATTCTTGGAAAAGAAAATAAAAGCGCCGAAGTCGTTGACATGATTGGTATGCAAAAACATACCATTAATACAATGCTTGACAAGATGCTTGAGCGCTATTTTAACGAACCAGGTGTAGAAGAAGTATATAATGACTTGGATGACATCAGAACATCTTTCAACAAAGTAAATATCAACTATGAATATATTGCACCAGAAACAAATAAAGATAAAAAAACAACTACTTTAAAGTCGAAGGCAACAGTCGAAATGTCTGATGAAGTATTTTATGAAATTGTTGAAAAAATCAACACGATTAGAACAAAAATTATTACAATTTAAAAGGAGTAAAGAGCTGGAATTATGAAAAAAACATATGCCTTTATTGCATTACTAACAACGATTGGATTATATAGATTAAATGCTCAATGTGATACGATTGCTAACTTCTGCCATCAAAACAACTTCAGTGTTGAATATGTTTCAGATGGCCAAAATTACAGAGCTTTTCTTTTTGGAGACCAAGAAGCAGAGTTTGAAACAACCTTTTTTGGTGGAGTAACCTATAGAATTGCAGCTTGTACTGGCTTTTCACAAGGAGATTTAATCTTTTCAGTTAAAGATCAAGATAATAATGTGCTTTTTGACAGTATTGAACAACAAAATTCACCGTATTGGAATTTTAAGGTGGAAAATACAATTACAGTTAAAATTAGTGCAAAATTGGATGATTTAGAAAACACTTCAGGCTGCGCAACAATTCTTATTGGTTTTAAACAATAAAAATTGTAACCGTAAACGAAACAAAGGCATTGTTACGCACGTAACAATGCCTTTTCATATATACCCAATTAGGGTAAAGCAAACAACTTACTATGAGTGAAAGAATACTTAAGGCGTTAATGCAACTTTTTGCACTTGTAGCAAAAGTTGATGGTGTCAATGATAATGGTCGCTCAGTCGTAGAAAACTTTCTCAAGCAACAATTGAATGCTGTATTGGTAAATCAATACTTAGACCTTTTTGAGGAATACCTTGAAAAACATCATAAAATATCCAAAAGAAAAGAAGGAAAAGAAAGAAAAAGAACCTCGGTTAACTCCGTTAAAGTTCTAAGAATATGTACCCAAATCAATGAAGAACTTCAACAAAAACAAAAAATTGTTGTACTCATTCGCTTGTTGGAATTCACCTTTTCGGGGAATTATTCTGATCAAGAGATAGAATTCGTTACAACAGTTGCCGAAACCTTTAACATCTCCGAGGATGAGTTCAGAGAAAGTATGGCATTTGTTGTTTCCAACGATGATAAAATTCCAGATAATGATAATTTCTTAATTATTCACAAAGGAGGTAAAACCTCCTACAAAAAAGCAAAGGAAATAAGCAATCCAGTACTTGAAGGTGCGGTAAAAATATTAAGGCTTGAAGATTCTGGAAACT
>TARA_B100000674_G_scaffold152215_1_pt1 | contig 10093 bp, 8 predicted proteins | sample TARA_B100000674 | Tara Oceans TARA_B100000674 (sample SAMEA2622759) | marine metagenome | biome: marine biome (ENVO:00000447); feature: surface water layer (ENVO:00002042); material: "saline water (ENVO:00002010), including plankton (ENVO:xxxxxxxx)" | depth 5 m
ATGGCGAGGGAATCCCTGGATTTACGGCCATGACCATGATGACGGCCTTCTTGATTGCTGGCTGGATTCAGGGGCGAAGAAGATTAGAAAATCAATCTTAATGCTTCGATTATTCAATCTGCATAAACATTTATGCACTAGTCTACGAGCGTTTCGAGCATCCAAGAATAATACGCCTGGGTGGTTGTTTCCTTATTGTAAACAATTTGTGGAACATCATATGGGTGCGCCTCGTCAAGATATGCAATCAGATGCTCAAGTTTACTTAGTGTCGTTTTCAAAGTAATGCTCCATTCCGCATCGTGTTGTAATTCTCCTTTCCACATGTAACTCGAATCAATTCGCTGAGATTGACTGCAAGCGCACAATCCTTGTTCGATTGGTGAAGATCGGAATTTCATCACGTCATTATCGCTTAGATTCCCCGGAAGTGTTGTCGTGACTACAGCAATGTTGTACATGATAATTGGCCATGCATTCGGTTCATGAATCTAACTCTAGATTGAAACACTTCTTTATCATAACAAAGGCAACCTTCGTAACGTGAGCAGAGTTCGGGACTTTCTTGATTTGCTAAATCAAGAACGTGAAAACCAACCTGAAAGATGGCATTTCGTCATTTATGACCAACTCAATCTTGATGCATTTTCATGGTCTGAAGGAGTGCCAAAGGACAACGGACTGATTTTCATTGAAACTTTGGCAAAAGGTACCTCCAAAAAATATCACAAACAGAAACTTGCATTTCTCATTTCAAACATGCGTCACTTCGCTCTTGAGGCCAAGGATGCTGGGCACCCAGTTCGATATATCATCGATGAAAGGCCATATGAAATCATTCTCAAGGAGTTAATCACTTCCTTGGGTCCGATTCATATTACTCAACCAGCAGAAAGAGCGATGAGGTTATCGCTTGATGAACTCATTTCAAAAAATGCTCTTATCCCACATGAACACAAAGGCTGGCTTACTCAACGCTCATGGTTTGTTGAATCAGTAGGCGAAAATCCTCCCTTTAGGATGGACAAATTTTACCGCAGAGTCCGTCATGAAACTGGTTGGCTCATGACAGAGGGTTCTCCAATAGGTGGCAAGTACAGTTTTGATGCAGAAAACAGGTATCCTTGGAAGGGTGAGCCAATGCCTCCTAGCGATCCGCTTTACTCAAAAGATGCAATCGATGAAGAAGTAGAGGAGATGGTTGAGCGAGTATTTCCTGAACACCCTGGTGCGATCGACCTCGATGTGGTTCCCACCTCTCTCGAACAGCATCAACGAGCTTTGGAACATGCGAAACACCTCTTGCCTCACTTTGGCACTTACGAAGATGCGATGACGACACAAAGCAGAGGTTTGTTTCATTCTAAACTAGCCTCATCAATCAATCTTCACAGATTGATGCCATTAGAAGTTGCACAAATGGTAATGACTTCTTCTGCGCCAATCAACAGCATAGAGGGTTTCCTTAGGCAATTGATTTGGAGGGAATATGTACGTCATGTCTATGAGGTTACAAACGGATTCCTAGACCTTGAAATTGAAGGAGCGGACCAAGGAAGACCAAATCATCTTGGCCAATTTAATCCTTTACCAGATGTATTCTGGGGGGCAAAATCAGGCCTGCATTGCCTTGACCATGTAGTCGAATCTGTGATGGAGGAAGGATGGACGCATCACATACCTCGTCTGATGATTCTCGGAAATCTGGCCACATTGCTTGATGTTGAGCCCAAGCAATTATCAGATTGGTTTCATGAATGCTTTATCGATGCCTTTGATTGGGTTGTGGAGCCTAACGTTTTGGGCATGGCGTCTGCATCTATGGGCACAACCATGATGACCAAACCCTATGTCTCAGGGACGCCCTACATCAATAAGATGAGTGATTATTGTCAGTCATGTGCATTAGATCCCAAAAAGAATTGTCCGATTTCAAATCTGTATTGGGCCTTCTTAGAGCGACACAAAAAGGCCTTCGAGGGGAACCATCGAATGTCGATGGCGATGAGGAATCTCAATAGGAGAAGCGATGAGAAGAAAAAGCAAGATGAAGCAGTATTTCATAGTCTATGGGATACGCTCTATAGAAAAGAAACTTATCTTCAAAACACCCTCTGAAAGCCAAATAAGCGGTCATAAATAGCTCGAAAAATCTCAAATTCATTCGCTTTCAGATATTGTTTGTTGTGTAGAATCAGTTTGGTTATTCTCAAGTTCATTGAGGTCAACTTTGAGAAGAACCATCAGCATAATCGCTTGACACAAGGCTCCAACTAAGAAGAGGTTAGGATAATTATCACCAAGTGCATTGAGAATCATTGGAGAAACCGCTGTGCCACCTAAAGCACCTATGTTGATAGCAGTCATATATATCGAAAACTGTGTGCCTCCAATGTCTTTGGTTGTCACCGTCATCAATAAGGCAATCAAGTTTGCTCCAACGATTCCCCAAACAAAGGTCCAGACAATCCACGCAAGTCTCATGAAGGATTCATTTTCCCAGTTTGACCGAGCTAATGACCATAGTACTGTCAGAGCGATTCCGGTGCCTACAGCATAAGTCATGACTTTATGAATGCCGTATTTGCCTCCTAGAAACCCTCCAACCAAGAATCCAAGCATGGTGGCCAAGAAAATAATCATACCTTTGAGTGCAAGGTACTCTTCCTCACTCCAGTTTAGTTCTTCAACGAAGATAAACGGGAATTGCACATCGATGATACCAAGTCCTCCCCCCATGCCTCCGCCAAACCACATGATGGTACTCAATAATAAGGCCCAGCGCGCCGTTGAGTTTGAAAATGCACCTTTGATACCTGAGATAATATCTCCTAATTTCATGACATCTCCGCTTTCTGATTTTGAGGACATGTCATTTCCTTCACTCCAAGGGAATCGTCTTTCTCCTTCGCGTTCGAGTACAAAGAGTGGTATGAGCATGATTACAAGTAATACTGGAACTTGTACCATAAGAGCGGCTTGGAATCCAGAATTGAGAAGCACGCTACCCAATACCAATGCGGCAAACATGAAGCCAAAACCTTTGCAGATGAACATGAGTCCATTTGCCATAGCAACTTCTTCATCAGGTAATACGTCAACGGCCAAGGCATCTGAGCTGACATCTTGTAAGGCAGCAAAGATGTTGTGAACGAAAAAGAACAGTCCTACTTGTCCTAAGTTTGAATCTGGGCTATCAATTAGCAAAAATGCAGCGATGGTGACGATCATTCCTAATTGTGAAATCAAAATCCAAGGCCTCCTACGGCCCATTGGTTTGAATTGATATCGGTCGATCATCGGTCCGAGTACCAGTTTTCCGATAATCCAGGGGACCATCCCCATGAGCGTGAGCGTGGCAACTTCCGCATCTGTGATTGAATCCTTGCCTACAAGATAAGTTACATACGCCACAGTGATGAAAGCCCAAGGAACTCCCTGAGAGAAATAGAGCGCACATAATGTCGCCAATCGGCTCTTTTTGCTATCAGTCATATTGGTTGCCATGACTGGCGTTAGGCAAATTCCAAATTATACTTATCGGCGGAAAAATGCCTTAAAATCTGCTATTTTAGGCGTTTCTTTAAAAATCAAAATCCTACTTTTTGGGTTTCCAATCTTTTTGGTTGATGTGTGGTTTTTCTTGTTGAGGAGCATGGTGACTCTCAAGCTGGTCAAGTAGCCAATGAACCCAGTGAAAGGTCCCCATGCCTTCCTCCTTGGTGACTGAACTCTTCTCATGCATGGCATAGCCAGCCTCGGCTAATAGCATCATTCTACGCATACTTGGGCCTATGAGGGAGAGGTAGCCCTTGTAAAAAGAATAAACAATCTCAAAAGATAAATTTCGATGAAATGTCATGACAGCATGATTTGCCATGAGAACAATCACTGCATTGGTGGAATCCTTCTGTTCACGAGTAAGACTCATCAGATCTTCAAGGGTAGACTCTTTAGAAATCGCGCCTCCAAATGTTGCGAAACCTCTCTGGACCAGAGGGTTTTCAAGAGAGTTAGCAATGGTTTGTGAAATCTCAAATCTCCGATTTCGATTTACCTCCATGACTTGCCGTACACCAAAAAGCAGGGTGAAGACGATGGCCAATCCTCCAAGCATTTCGCCCAGTTGTGACGCCGTCTCGAGATTCATATGTTCTTCTGGAATGATTCATTGTTATAGAAATTGCCTTGTTCCATTTCTAGCACTGAAATGCTTGATATGAAAAAACTCATCAGAAACCAAACCTGCCAATGAGTCGTGTCGGATGGTTGGCGCTCAGATTCTTCGCATTCAGATGTGGGTCAAAACCATCTCGATGATATGATTGTACAACAAATCAGAGGACGCGGAATTACTTGCTCAAGAACATTAGAAGCCATGAAATCAGTTCCTCGTCATCACTTTGTCTTAGACCAAGCACAATCGATGGCTTATGATGACACGCCCCTCGCAATCGGGCACGGACAAACCATCAGCCAGCCATACATGGTTGCACTGATGTCTTCCCAATTCGGAGAGTTACCTCCTGGGTCGAGAATTCTTGAGATTGGTTCTGGGTGCGGATATCAAACGGCCATCTTGATTGCGATGGGGTTTGAAGTGATCAGTATTGAAATCGTTGAGGATCTGGTAAAGATGGCTAAAATCAATCTTAGTAAATTGAATATGCAAAATGCATCATTTCATATTCAGGACGGAAAAAGCGGTTTTCCCTCAAGAATGCCTTACGCTGGGATTCTTGCAGCAGCATGTGCTTCACAACTACCCAAAGCTTGGTTGGACCAACTTGGTGAAGGGGGAATTCTCATCGCTCCTGTGCAACAGGATTCGAGTCAGTTTCTTATAAAAATAGAAAAACGAAATGGTGAAATCAAGCAAACCAGATTGTGCGAGGTAAGATTTGTTCCACTCGTTTGACGCCTTCAAAGTGAAAGAGTTTCATATCCCCTCAAAGTCGGATGGTTATGGTTGACTTGTTTCAGTATGGTCCAAAAGACGCAACTGTACAAAGTCTGACAACTCTTGGTGTGATTGCATTCTTGAGTTCATTTCTCTTCTTTTTTCTTGACCTTCCTTCCTTGCTCTTAGAATCCTCTGGTTCGTTTTCAAGCACTTGGCTTCCATCCTCCTTGGTATTATTCTGGCGAATCATTTGTTTTGGAGTGTGTGTAAGTGCGATTGTATACATGTTCAGGATGAAGTCTGGACAAATGTTTGTGATCATGTATTCGACTAAAGAAGAGGAGCTCGTGCATCCTCTTGGTATTGAGAAATTCGTAACTTTTAGCAGTTGGACTCTTATCTTGAATACATCGTATTTTTTTCTGGCCATCATATTCTCATTATCGGGTTTTGTAGACGGAACATTGCCGGAGTGGCTACTTGGAAGCATGGTTGGTGTTTTTGCCATGGCCGTTGGTTCAGCATTTTTGACTTCAACGATTGTTCGTTTTGTCATCCTTCCTGGTGAATTAAAGAAAGGCAGAAATCACGAAAGGCAGTTTTGGTTTCATAATCAAATCATGCACAATTTTTGTGCCATTTTCTTGGTTGGTGAAATTTTGCTTTGTCAACCGAATTTAGCACCAGAGTTCATGCTATTTGGCATATACATTGGTTTATTCTACGCTCTTTTTGCTTTTCCTTATGCGAAATATGGCGGTGGTTATTACGCATATTCATTTATCGATCCACGCTTACAATATGCGCCATTTCTTCTGAGCGGCTTGGCCGTTTTGGTTTCGACTTTTTATCTCGGCGTGTGGTTAATGAGTGTTTTACTATCAAAAAGTGGATTCATAGGGGCTATTCTGTTCATTGCTTGGGTGATGCTCATTGTTCAATTTCGTTCTGAATTATCTCCAGAAGATGAAATTATTTCTCTCTAATCTTCATTGATTTTTCCTGATTTTAAGTGCACTTTATTTAACTTAGTCCTTGTGATGTTAGTATGCAGCCTCCGAATCCACGGAATGTAGGCAACGCTACGTTGCAAGACAGTGTAGTGGGAGGCGACCTTCACACTGGAAACATAATTCACAATCATTACCACGTTACTCAAACGCCTGCTCCAGTCCAAACCTCAGTCCAACAAATGGTGCCTCCTTCTCATTTGCAAGAATCTCAGCAGAATCAAGTGGTATACGTAAATTCGATGAATAACTCACTTGGCACTGGAGAGAAAGACTTGGTAACTGCTTATTTGCTCTGTATCTTCTTTGGCTGGCTTGGAGGTCATCGATTCTATCTGGATCAATTCAACATGGGTCTTCTTTATGTTTTCACCTTTGGTTTTCTCGGATTTGGTACATTGATCGACCTCATCTTACTCCCAGAATTGGTTCGTACCCGTAATCAGCATTCTCTCATCGTCTAGTGAGAAGATATCAGAAGAGGAGAAGTGGAAAAAGCAGAGCCTCCCGATTTTTGTACGCTAAGAGATGTAGAATAGATCAATATATTAAAACAAAACATTCCCTACTTTCCGAAAATTTGGCAATGAGATGTCCAATGCACTAAATTTGTAGCCACAACTATGCCTAGTCTGATTTATGCGTCTGTTGCGCTCATTTTGAGGTCGTATGGTTATAAGCCCTGTTTGCTCCATACAAGTTATGGTAAACGCCACAACGACAAAAGGAATGATGATTTCTGGATTGATTTTAGTTCTATTGAACGTAGCCGCATTGAGCCCCCTGTCCACAGGTGCGGTTGAAGATGCGGTAGAGGAAAATTTTGAGACCTACCCAAAAGACAGTGCTTGTGAAGACAAGGATTGTACAGAGGCGGAAGAAGATTGGGCTTCTTCTACCGCTCAGCGCAGTTTCTATGGCTGGTCGGTGACAAATCTGGATGACGTGATGGGCACGGGCGCTACACCAACTTACGAAAAAGTTGGACCAGTCACCTACGATATCACCACTACGAAAACCATCAACGCTTATGATAAGGATGCAGGTACCCTCACTTACAATTCGGTGAAGACATTCGAATGTGCCGCAGATAGCGAAGTCTCATGTGATACAGAAATCACCCAACTCAACATCGCATTCCAAACCCAGGTCATTGGAGCCACGGGATTGGCCATCAATGGCATCATGGATACCACAAAGGCCGCTTACACGGCTGGTATGCTTGCCAAAGATCTCGAAAGCCTCGCTGTGGGCGCACCAGCAGCGAACGTGGTATCCATCAACATGTCACAGACGGTTGATTACCTCGAAAATAACATGGGTATGCCTGCCGAAATGGCTGCTGCTGCTGCTCCAGCTGCCTTGGCAGATAACTACTGGGCCGGCTATGCCGCCAACTACGCTGCGTCCAATGGAGAGACTTACAATGAGAACAATAGCTTGCATGAAGACTTCTCAGCGAATTTTTCTGGTGATTCAAACATCAACATGAATTATGCGTTCTACGATGCTATGGGCCCAGGAGGCGAAGACCTTTCCCTTACTGGAGCCCTTGGTACAACCATGCTTGCCGGCCATTGCAGTTCTTTCCCAACTGAGAACGCCACGACCATAATGGCCAATCCATCCAGCAGCGGCACCATGATCCGAGCCTCACTCTGGAATTATACGGCCATGCTTAACGAAACCATTCCTGACTTCGAAATGACGATTGCACGAGACTGGGCCATGTGTGCAGGTGTTGGCATGACGTTTGCAGGCCTTGGAGGTGGAGATGAAACACTCGGTGTAGGCGACATGACTGGAACAGCCGTCAATGTCTCAACACGTCTTGGTTACCTCGGTATTACCATGGACGAGATGAGTGCTATGGGCATGCTCTTTGGAGATGGTGATGATGTCATCACAGGCCTTCTTGAAGTCAATGAGGCTGGTACAGAATACGGCGTAGCGAACTTCTTGGCAATGGATACTGCAACAGCCATGGCTTCGTATGGTATGGATGCCGCAACCTATGCAGCAGTCTATGGTTGGGCGGCTTCATGGTTTGGAGATGTGACCTCTCTGCCAATGATTCTGCTTGGAGGCTCAGGCGAAATGACAGCATCTTTGTTCGTCAATACATCTTTTGGAGCAGAGGATCCGCTGAATGGTGGATACCTCGAAAACAGTTTGAACCTTGGTGGGGCTTGGCAATACCTCGGCGCGTCTGATGGAACAGCAGTTGATTTGACGCCCGAGCAGTCTGGCAATGTACTCTACGGGGGTCTCGGATTGACCACTGCTACAGGTTCTGCAATATTCCTTTACGGAGAACTTTCAGGATTTACACCTCCACTTAACTTCTCTACCAGCCCGCCTACTCCGGCCGCACCAATGGTTTGGGATGAAACCACCATTTCTGCACTCTATGGCGTCGATGTAAATGCTGCAGCATCCATGCGTGAACTCATCATGGGTCCAATTTATGGTACAACCAATGCATCATTCGTTCCAGATTACTTAATGTCAAACTTTGGTACTACGCCTTACTTAACGCAAACCTTCAACAGTTGGTTACTTGGATGGCATGACCCAGTAAGCGCTTACTTAGCATCTGGAAACCCAATGGACATGACTGTAGGATGGGCATCACTTGAGACCAATGCAACCTACTATGGCTCAAATGGTATCGCTAATGGGGACGGAACAAATTACACGATTTGTACTGGTGAAGTAAGCACTTGTGACAAGGGTGAAACCTTACTCGAAGATGGTTCAGATCAACTTTCATGGCGCAACGATGCCATGTTCGCTGCAACCTATGGTCTCATCACGCCTGAATCCCTTGCCAATACCACTGGTGGATTCATCACCGGAACTGGTGATTTAGTTGATGTGAGTGGATACGCCATTGCCGAAATTACATGTGATGGCACAGATACGGTGAAAGGTGTTCCTGTCGACACCTGTTCGGCCTCTGTCGAACCAACAAAACGTTCCATTCAAGCGAATCTTTTGGAAACCTACTCGCTACTTGATGCCACACCTGGTGCACTTCCTGTGTATTTTGGAAGTGAGATTTCCCTCATGGCAGAACAGCTTTCTGGACTGATCATTTCTGGAGAATCAACTTCAACCTTCTACTTGGATACACGAGCTCATACCAATCTTTCAAGTGAGCCTTCCATGGAACACTTGGTACCTGTATTCCAAATCGAGTCCTCTTCAATGATCGGAGATGATGATGCTGAAACCATGGAGAGTTCAATCGTTACCAATCAAGCCAGTTTCTCATATTGGACGAACTTTGACCATCCAATCGATTTCATCACCTTGCTGTTTTGGATTGGTGGTATTGGTCTCCTTGTAGCAGGTGCCGTTTTCATGATGAATCCTTCAGAAGAGGAAATGGGAATGGCAACCGAGGCAGAAAGCATGGAGATGGAAGAAGCAACTGACGCAGATGCTGATGACGACACTGTCTCTGAATAAATCTGAGAAACCGAAGCATTGGTTAATTAGAATTGTATGAAAATAATATGGCGGGAGACAACAGTCACATCCACGACCCTGCCAAAGCAGAGGAGTTTGCTCGTGCTCTTGGCCTGCAGATTGGAGGCGCCGGTCATCCGTTTGTAGGTAACTGGGGAACGAAGGGCCTCTATGCATACAGTTCGGGACAATACAGTGGCATAGCCTATTTCGGCAAAGGAGGAAGCGAAAGAGATCGTCTCACAATGCCGCATGAATCTGACAAGTATCGTCCATGGAACAGGTACGACCCTGATATTCCAGCCCACATTCGCAAAAAACTGATCGAACTAGAGGATGATGATACTACGAGCATCGGTCAACCACCACGGACTGAAACCTCACGCTACCCACCCGCAGTGACCGAACCCCACATAGAGGCTCCATCTATCGATATTGTTGAAGGGAAAATAGCCCTCAAGAGCGTACACGGCAAATACCTCAGCGCGCAGCCCGATGGTCGTGCTGAGTGGAATCGCGACATCGCAAGTGAGTGGGAATATTTCCATCTTGAGAAACGGCAGGGTGGTAAAATCACACTCAAGGGTGCACACGGAATGTATGTTTCAGCACAAGCCGACGGGGGGGTGCAAATCAATCGCCAAGCTGCACCACCAACTGGCTGGGAAGAGTTCACAGTCGAAGATCGTGGCAACAATGTAATCTG
>TARA_B100000674_G_scaffold400650_1_pt1 | contig 10093 bp, 10 predicted proteins | sample TARA_B100000674 | Tara Oceans TARA_B100000674 (sample SAMEA2622759) | marine metagenome | biome: marine biome (ENVO:00000447); feature: surface water layer (ENVO:00002042); material: "saline water (ENVO:00002010), including plankton (ENVO:xxxxxxxx)" | depth 5 m
CAAGGTACCCTGCACCTGACGCGCACCAGCGCGCACCGCCGCCAATGAGTTCGCGACCGCATTTTCCGTATCATTATGGCAATGAATGCCGACATGCGTACCGGGGATCTGGCTGCAGACATCGGTGACAATGTCAAAAATTTCGTCGGGCAGCGTACCGCCGTTGGTGTCACACAAAACAACCCAGCGCGCACCGGCATCATATGCCGCCTTGATCGCCGAAAGCGCGTATTCCCGATTGGCCTTGTAGCCGTCAAAGAAATGCTCGGCATCGAACATGACTTCGGAAACCTTGGTTTTCAGATGCGCGATAGAATCCGAGATCATCGCAAGGTTTTCATCAAGCTCAATCCCGAGTGCCTCGGTCACCTGAAAATCCCAGCTTTTGCCAACCATGCACACGATCGGCGCATTTTGCGCCAGGCTGGTCAGCCCCGGATCGTTGGATGCCGAACGCCCGGCACGACGTGTCATGCCAAAAGCCGTCAGTTTGGAATTCTTGAGCTTCGGCGGGTTGGCAAAAAATGCGTCGTCGGTCGGGTTTGCCCCGGGCCAGCCGCCCTCAATATAGTCAATCGACAATTCGTCCAGCGCCTTGGCAATCGCGGTTTTATCCGCGGCCGAAAAATCCACGCCCTGGGTCTGCTGCCCGTCGCGCAGGGTACTGTCATAGAGATAGACGCGCTTGTCTGACATTTTCATTCCAACTGATCGATAGTCTCTCTTGGGGCGGCGCTGTTATTACCGCCTCTGTTCTTCCCGCGCGGGGGATATGCCCATATCCGCTGCGGGTCTGGCAAATTGCCGCAAAACAGCCCTTAGCGCAACAGCATTGCTAAATTTGACGCATTCAGGGCAATTTCCACTCTATTTTAAGAAATTACCCACCTTTAGGATAGCAAGCCTGTCCCCTTGAATGATTGTAACCCCCACTACCCGATGATTAACTTTACTAAATCATAGGCTGCGTGATCGCCCTCTTGCCCAAAAACAAATACACACACTGATCGCGCGACGTCCGGGAACAATAAAAATGGTAAATGACGCCACCACCAGCGTTGACATCATGATGCTTGCCGGTCTGACATGGGAACGTACCGGTCGGAATTGCTGGACAGCATCGGATCGCTTCGCCCGCTACACCATTTTCCGCGACATTGACGAACGCTGGTACGGCGACTGGGAACGCGACGGTGAACTGACCCGCGCGGAATGGTCCTGCCCGATCCTGGAAACCTTTGCCGAATACATGGTCGATAACGCCCGGCGGCAACCGAACTGAACATTACGCCCGGCTCACCCCGGAAAAATCAGAAAAAACTGATAAAACGACCGTTTAGGACGCGTAAGGCCAGTCTTTTCCTTGCGTTTGACGTCATGTCGATTATGTGTTGGGGTAGCGTAACGTTACATAACCCAAGGCAATTCTATCCAATGACTAAAGCCATTCCCATGCAGATCGACATTGTTTCGGACGTCGTCTGTCCGTGGTGCATCATCGGTTACAAGAATCTCGAAGATGCCATCAGCCGTCTCGACGGTGAAATTGACGTCACCCTGCGCTGGCACCCGTTTGAACTGAACCGTGATATGCCGCCCGAAGGCCAGGACCTGTCGGAACATATCAACGAAAAATACGGTCTTACCGCCGACCAGAGTGCCGATAACCGTGCACGCATCACCATGATGGGTGAAAATGTCGGCTTCCCGATCCATTTCAGTTCGGATTCACGCATCTACAACACCTTTGATGCGCACCGCCTGCTTTACTGGGCCGGCAAGGAAGGCGAATATGGTCAGCAGACCGCGCTGAAACTCAATCTGTTTGCTGCCTATTTCCAGGGCGGGGACAACACCGCCGATCACGGTGTCCTGAAACGCGCGGCCGAGGAAGTCGGTCTTTCCCCGGATCGTGCGGCCGAAATCCTCGCCAGTGACGAATTCGCCAAGGAAGTCCGGGCCGAAGAAGACGAGTTCGGCGATGCCGGCATCAGTTCTGTGCCAACCTATGTCGTGAATGGCAAATTCGCCATTTCCGGTGGCCACCCGCCAGAGGTCTTTGAACAGGCCCTTTCGGAAATCGCCCGTCAGGGGGATGAAATCCTGGCCGAAGCCCAGAACGACGCCTGATTATCGGCACCCGCCAGACAAACGATCAAAGCCCGGTCCCTTTGGATCGGGCTTTTTCGTTCCGCTCGACAGAATTCAACCACTGATCTAGGCTGACTTTGCCACCACCAAAGGAAACGCCCCATGATCAGTTTCACCGAAATCGGGCAGTATCTTCCCGGGATATTGCTATCTTACGCCGCTTTGCTTGTCGGGCTCATCAGCCCCGGCCCTGCCCTTCTGGGCTTGATGGGCGTTTCCCTTGATCAGGGCCGCCGTGCCGGACAGCATTTTGCCCTTGGCATTGGAACCGGATCGTTCTCGATCGGTCTTCTGACCCTGACCGGCTTGTCGGCTGTGTTGGCGACCTACGCCGATGCAATGACCGCCATTCGGATTTTTGGCGGGCTTTATTTGCTTTGGATGTCTTACCGCGCATTTCGAACCGCATTTCGCAAGGCCCCAAACAGTGCGGACGTCCAGATCGCCGTTGATCCCCGGCAAATCTCGGGACGTGGCTATTACTTTCGCGGTCTTGGCCTGCACCTGACCAACCCGAAGGCCATCCTGACCTGGATCGCCATTATTTCCATCGGGTTTCAGGAAGGTGCGCCGCTTTGGGTCGGGGCTGCAATCGTCATTGGCTGCGGGCTGATTTCGACCAGCACGCATTTGCTTTATGCAACCGCGTTTTCCACCGCACCGGCCATTTCAATCTATCGCCGGGCGGCAAGCTGGATCAACGGCTTGCTTGGTGTGTTCTTTGCCGCTGTCGGTTTGCGTTTGCTGTTTAACCGATAAACCTGCCAACTGACCTAAGCTTTAGGCGTTTCGTCCTTGGTCGCGTCACCCTCTGAGTTGGCGACCGCCTCTTCGGCTGCAGCTTCCTCGGCCGCCGCTTCTTCTGCGGCGGCTTCAGCTTCTGCCTCCGCCTGTTCGGCTGCCCACACACCGGCGGTTTCAACTGCCATCGGTGATGCCGTCGGCAGGACACTGACATAGCTTTCGGTTTCTTCAACCGGCAGGGCTTCACGGCGCGTCATGCGATAAAGCGCATAAACCGCAATCACCGCAAACGTCATTGCCAGAACCAGCCAGAACGATTGCGCACCAAGATGCTCCATCGACCAACCAGCGATAAGCGGGCCCAAAATTGCGCCCACCCCGAAGGTCAGCACCAGACCGCCTGAGGCGGCCGGCATATCTTCAAGCGGCAGGAAATCGTTGGTATAGGCCAGAAACAGCGCATAAAGCGGGGTGGTCATGCCGCCCGCGACAAAGGCCGCCGACATCATAAACATCAGGTTGTTCCCCGATATCCATCCCAACGTACAGGCCGCCATCGCCACCATCGAGGCACCAAAAATCAGTTTGCGGCGATCCATGCGGTCGGAAAGCCAGCCAATCGGGAACTGAAACACCAAGGCGCCGGCAAACAGCATCGCGACAAAGGTCGCGATCTGTACCGTCGTCATTTCGATCTGGGTGCCATAAACCGCCGCCATACCGGTCTGGGTGGCATAGACACAGCCCAGAAGGAAGATACCCACGGTACTTAGCGGCGATCCCGAAAACAGCTCCTTCAACCCCATCGGACGGGCGGCCTCGGTCACCGGCACCGAAGATGCCGAAAGCAGGATCGGTGCAAAGGAAATCGAAACCAGGATAGAGGCGACAATAAACAGCGCCGAGGTTCCGGCATCCCCCAGGGTCAACAGACCCTGCGCGCCAATAATGCCAAGCGTCTGGGCAATCATATAGGCCGACAGAACCTTGCCACGGGTTTCGTTGGTCGAAGAATCATTAAGCCAGCTTTCCGCCGTGACATAAATGCCCGACATGCAAAAGCCCAAAATCACACGTAACGCCGTCCAGGCCCAGGGTTCGGCAATCAGTGGAAAGGCAATCAACCCGGCAGAGGTAAAGCTGCCAAGGGCGGCAAAGACGCGGACATGGCCAACACGCTTGATCATGCGCGGCGTCAGTCGCGCCCCGGACAGGAAGCCTGCAAAATACCCCGATGTCACAATCGCAAGCTCGGCCGAGGAAAATCCTTCGATGCCGCCGCGCAGACCAATCAGTGTGAAATGCATGCCATTGCCCAGCATGATCAGGACAACACCAATAAGAAGTGCCCAGACACTGGTTAAAACCTGGATCATGGCTCGCCCTTTCACGCTTGGGGATTACCGAAAAGTCATTCTTGTCTGTGCTCACTGCGTCTCGGCCTGATGCAGGATTGGTTCAGACAAACGACTTGTTTCAGCAAAAAGTACGAAACCACCGATTGACGGTGGTTTCCAGACTTTTTTGTCCATGAAGGGAATTTTTTGGCCTAGGCTGCCGGGTCTCTGATTTCCGCCTCTGTCAGGCGCTTGGTGGTCACCCCGTTCTTAAGATCAAGCCAGCCGCAGAAAACCGTGATCCAGACCGCCGCCAGCATCACCATTGCAACCTGTTGATCCATCACCCACAGCGTCCCGGCTGAAATCACGCACCAGATCAAAGGTACAGGCAAAAGAACCCAGCGCCACGTCCCGCGCGACAGCAACACAAACCCCAGGGTACCAAGTGCGGTCGGGTCCGCCGCACTGCCAAACAGCTCCGCCTGCAGCAAATCGCGCCCTTCGATCAATCCGATAAACGGGTAGGCAATCAGGGCAAAGGCCACCAATGTCAGCCCGACATAACTGGAAAGATCACCCCGCCAGCCAAAGCGAAGCGGCAATGGCCGTGCGGCAAAGATGGCAAACAACACGACCTGAAGGGCAAAGCCCGGCAACAGATACGGAATGGCCCAGTTGATCGGCTGATAATATTGCCAAAGGAAACCATAACCACACCACGCCCAAACCAGCGCCAACAGCACCAGAATAACCCGGTTGCCTCGAAAACCGTGCCGAAGTGCCAGGCCCGATGCGATCAGGCCGGCGATGACCGCACTGGCAACCACCAGCCACCAGGTGCTGTTCATGGTTTCAAACAGCCGGTAATAGACGCGCGGCGAAAACAGCAACAAATCCGCCAGTCCGTAATCCCACCATTCACTCATGCTGTTTGCCCCGCACTTGCATCGCTCACACCAAAACGCCGATCACGGCTGCGATCTGCTCGCGCATTTTATCATCGGGCAACGGCCCGGTTGCTGCTGCCATGTTTTCCGCCGCATGGGCCGGTTTGGTCGTGGCCGGGATCGGGCACGTTACCGCCGGATGGGCGATCAGATATTTCAAAATCAGCTGCGCCCAGCTTTTGACTTCAAGCTCACGGGCAAATTCCGGCAAGGGCTGTCCTTCCAATCGTTCCGTCAGACTACCACCGCGAAACGGCCGATTAACGATCACAGCAATGCCACGATCATAGGCCAGCGGCAGTAGATATTCCTCAACCTTGCGATCAACCGGGTTATAGGTCACCTGCACGAAATCAAGCCGCTCATTCTTCATCACGGCCATCAGGTCATCGGTCCGTCGCCCATGCGACGTCGTCACACCGACATAGCGCAACTGCCCGGCATCTTTCATGCGAAACAGAAGGGGTAAATTGTCATTGATGCCCAGCAGGTTATGAACCTGCAAAAGATCAAACTGCTCGACCTTCCAGCGATCCGACGTTTCGGCGATCTGATCGGCCCCGTCGCCCGATGTCCAGACCTTGTCGGTCGAAAATACCTTGTCATGCGCACCCAGCGCATCAAGCCCATAACCAATCACATCCTGCGCGGAACCATACATCGGTGAACTGTCGATCATGCGCCCACCAGCCTTGAAAAAGGCCGACATCACATCCGCGCACTGATCGCGCAATTCCATGTCATTGCCGACATTGAACGTGATCCAGCTGCCAAGCCCGACTGCCGGAATTGTTTCACCCGTCGACGGGATTGTTTTCTGAATAATATCCGGAAGGTCGCTTTTGGTACTGGATTGAGCAAAGGCAGGCCTGTTTGTACCCGCCCCAAGCACACCAAGCCCACCAAGGGCAGCAATAGCCCCCGCCGATTTCAGGAACTTCCGACGATCAAGATCTGACATGGTTCGTTCAATCCTTGTGGTTCGCGGATCATCTTCAATCAGGAATTTGGCAAAAATCTGCCCACCTGTTTCCGGCAATGCAATTTAATGACCAACATCTCTTTGCCCCTGTTCGGGATTGCTGGATTAATGCTTGACCTAGAGTGCACTCTATCACCTAGCTTCCTTCGGGACTGCATACCCCTTCCAAATGATGGTGACCGTCATGATGATTGGTGAAGTGGCTGAAAAGACCGGCTTTAGTGTTCATACGCTTCGGTATTACGAAAAGATCGGCTTGTTGCCGGAAACCTTGCGTGATGCCGGTGGACGACGGGTTTATGGCCCGGATGTTCTGGTTTGGCTTGAATTTGTCGAACGCCTTAAACAAATCGGCATGCCGATCCGCGACCGGGTGCGATATGCCGAGATGCGTGCACTTGGCGACAGTACGATTTCCGAACGTCGGGAATTGCTCCAGACCTATCGCGATGACTTGGCCAAACGTGTGGCCAGTCTCAGTGAAACACTTGATGTCCTTGATGCCAAAATCACCACTTACGAGACGGCTGCCAAATGCAATGGAGCATCCCGATGAGCAATCCCGTCACCACCGTCCGAGCCAGCGCCCTTGAAAAAGGCCGTGATATTGTCGCCCAACTCAACCCGCCGCTTGAGGCGCAACTTGCCGAAAAATATGACGCCCTTGTTCCGGACTTTGCCGAAAGCCTTGTTGAATGGGCCTATGGTCGTCATTACGCCCGATCGGGTCTTGATCTTAAAACCCGCCAACTTTGCACGATTTCTGCACTAACAGTTCTTGGTGGTCAGACTGCCCCGCAGCTTAAGATCAACATTCACCACACACTAGCTGCCGGTGCCTCGCGCACCGAAATCATCGAAGCCGTCTGGCAAATGGCCGTCTATGGCGGACTTCCCGCCGCGATCAATGGCCTCAATGCCGCGCGCGACGTTTTTGAAGAACTTGATGCCAATCAGGGTTAAATCCCGAACAGCCAAAGAAAAAGGGCCGCAGCTTGGAACTGCGGCCCTTTCTGATCTCGATTGTCGCTTCGCGCTTATACACGCTTCCAGCTGGTACCTTCCTTGAAGTCTTCAAGGATGATGCCGCGCGACAGAAGGTCATCACGGATTTTATCGGCGGTTGCGAAATCCTTGTTCTTCTTGGCGTCCGCACGCTGGGCGATCAGCCCTTCGATTTCAGCGGCCTCGTCTTCATCGGCCGACCCGGTAAACCAGGCTTCCGGATCGCATTCCAGAATGCCAAGAAGCTTGGCCGCAGCAAGGATTTCACCTTTGGCTTCCGCGCGTTCGAATTTCTTTTCCGCCTTGTTGAACTTGGTCACAAGGTTATGGAATTCCGAAATCGCAAGCGGCGTATTCAAATCATCACACAGCGCATCCAACACCGCACGCGGCACTGGCATCGCTTCGGGCGTGACATCCGCACTCTGACGAAGGGCGGTATAGAAACGATCCAGCGCCTCTTTGGCCTGACGCAGGTTTTCTTCCGTCCAGTTGATCGGCTGATGGTAATGGGTTCCCATCATCGCCAGACGGATCGCCTCACCCGGCCATTTTTCAAGCAGCTCATGCACGGTTACGAAATTGCCCAGCGACTTGGACATCTTTTCGCCCTCAACCATCAGATGGCCGTTATGCATCCAGTATTTGGCGTAGCTTGAGCCCTTATTGGCGCAGCAGCTTTGTGCCAGTTCGTTTTCATGATGCGGGAACACCAGATCCGAACCACCGCCGTGAATATCAAAGTTTTCACCGAGATAACGCGTCGACATGGCCGAGCATTCAATATGCCACCCCGGGCGACCACGGCCCCACGGGCTATCCCATCCCGGAATGTCATCGCTTGACGGTTTCCACAGCACAAAATCAGCCGGATCTTTTTTATAGGGCGCGACTTCGACACGCGCACCGGCGATCATTTCCTTGCGATCACGGCGCGACAGCTTGCCGTACTCATCGAACTTCTCGACCGAAAACAGCACATGCCCCTCGGCAGCATAGGCAAAGCCCTGTTCGATCAGGCTTTCGCACATGGCGATCATTTCGGCGATATGTTCGGTTGCGCGCGGCTCGATATCAGCCTTGGCGGCATTAAGAGCGCCCATGTCATCCAGATAGGCCTGATGCGTACGCTTGGTGATTTCCGAAATCGGCTCACCACTTTCCTTGGCGCGTGCATTGATCTTGTCATCAACGTCCGTGACGTTCCGAACGTAGGTCACTTTTGGGTAGATATGGCGCAACACGCGCACCAGCGTATCAAACACCACCACGGGCCGGGCATTACCGACATGGGCATAGTCATAGACCGTCGGGCCGCAGACATAGAGGCGCACGTGATCGGGGTCGATCGGCTCAAACACCTGCTTTTCGCGGGTCAGCGTGTCAAAAATACGAAGGGTCTTGGTCATTTCAAACGTCCGTTTGGCTGTGGTATCGGGTCAAATGCGTACATTTTCCGGCGATCAAAGCAGATGCTTAGACCGCCTTCCCACACAACCGGTCACGTGCCTTTTCAGACCCGATCAGAACCAGCATCGTCGACATTTCCGGACCATGTTCACGCGCGGTCAACGCCTTGCGAAGCGGCATGAAAAGCTGCTTGCCCTTGCGCCCGGTTTCTTCTTTAAGCGCCGTGGTCCAGGTTTTCCAGCTCGTACCATCAAGCTCGCCTTCAGGCAGCATTCCTGCCGCCTGCTTCAGGAACTCGGCATCTTCTGCATCGATTTCCGGAATGACGTTTTTGTGGATCACATCCCACCATTCCAGTGCCTCTGCCACGCGCCAGCAATTACCGCGCACCGCATTCCAGAACATCTCCTCGGCATCGGCCATGCCTGCTGCTTCAAGCTTCGGCTTGGCCGCCTCAAACGACATGTCGTGAATGACTTTTTCATTAAGGCTTGCGAGTTCTGCCGGATCGAATTTCGGTGTGGATCGGCCATAATGATCAAGATCGAATTTATCAAGAACCTGGGAAAGGTTCGCTGGCTCGATCTTGTCCGATGCACCAAGACCGGTCAGAAGACCGACAAGTGCCTCGACCTCAAACCCGTCATTACGCAGCTCGCGCAGCGAAAGACTGCCCAAACGTTTTGAAAGCTGCGAACCACCCGGCCCTGCCAAAAGCGGCATATGGGCAAATTCAAGCGCGCCCGGCTTCCCGCCAAGGGCGAGATACAGCAGGATCTGCGACACGGTATTGGTCACGTGATCTTCACCGCGGATGATGTGGGTAACACCCATCTCAAGATCATCCACGACCGAGCCCAGCATATAAAGCAGCGATCCGTCTTCACGGATCAGAACCGGGTCAGACACGTGTTCGGTATCGAACGAGCACACACCACGCGTCAGGTCATCCCATTCCACCAAGCCATCGGTCAGAAGGAAACGCCAATGCGGCTTGCGGCCTTCGGCTTCAAGGGCTGCGATTTCTTCATCGGTAAGGGTCAATGCCTTGCGGTCATAGATGAACGGCTGATGGCGCTGGCGGGCGGCCTTGCGCTTCCAGTTCAGTTCACCTTCGGTCTCGTAGCACGGATACAGCATTTCGCGCTTTTTGAGGTCTGCAATCGCCGCGTCATATTTATCAAGACGCAGGCTTTGGCGTTCTTCCTGATCCCAGTCGATGCCAAGCCATGTCAGGTCTTCACGGATCGCATCGACATATTCGTCTTTGGAACGCGCCGGGTCGGTATCGTCAAAGCGCAGGATGAATTTCCCGCCTGATTTCCGGGCATAAAGCCAGTTCATCAGCGCCACACGGGCGTTACCGACGTGAAGAAGCCCGGTCGGGCTGGGGGCAAATCGCAGAACAGGTTTTGTCATTTCAAACTTTTCAATCACGTAACAAGGTTCGTGAAGCCATTGGTAATCGGATAGCGACGGTCACGGCCAAAGGCACGCGGGGTAATCTTGACCCC
>TARA_B100000674_G_scaffold138028_1_pt1 | contig 10092 bp, 4 predicted proteins | sample TARA_B100000674 | Tara Oceans TARA_B100000674 (sample SAMEA2622759) | marine metagenome | biome: marine biome (ENVO:00000447); feature: surface water layer (ENVO:00002042); material: "saline water (ENVO:00002010), including plankton (ENVO:xxxxxxxx)" | depth 5 m
AGCTCTGGAATACCGGTGGTGGTTACATGGCTGGGGCAAACCGAACATCAAGCCTCCGAATTTTACAAGCACAGGCTTAACACCTTTGTTCGCAGGAATTTTTCAAGCAGATTTTGAGCGAATAAATTCCAAAAGATACCGAATGCGCTGGGAGGAAAAATCCTCAGAGAATTGTGTTTTGACTCTGGACGAATCAGACCTTCCTGTAGTTGCTTCTAAACCAAGGGGCAAGACATTTTCTGATGGAGATTCATACGATATAAAAGTCGAAAGTAATTGGAAGATTGATGGCTTGAAACATCACTTACTACCTGTAGGAATTTTTACGAGACTACAGGATTCTTGTGCAGGGCTGACCGCAAACATTAGTGAAGATGAAAGGAATTCTTGGCCAGCAATAAGTGATGGATTTCTTGCATTTGCACTTGCTGCAAAGCGTTTGTTCATAGCGGGTGAAGAGATATTTTTGGCAGCGGATGCAAATGGTTGGTTAGATAGTTGTAAGTCTTTTTTCGGTCCAATGGGGATGTCATATCCAATTTCGTCCACTGAACTTGATTCCAATGGCGGGATCGAATTAAAATTTACAGAAATACCTCTACTCTCACTAACGGCAGGATTTCTTGCAGGTGCGTGGGTTCGATGCGAAGGTAGACCGGTAAAAGTCGCAATTCGTGAAGAAGATAATTTCACCTTTATTTCACTTCAAACTCGGTATGAACTAAACTGATTTTTCACCCAAAGGGTGAGAGATTGGTCAAATCATCTACCGTGAAGGTTTATTTGTAGAACTGTAGTGGCTGAGTTAGCCTAGTCTACGGAGAGTATCAATATGACAATGTCACATAATCAGATGGCTTACGTTGCAATTGTATCAACTTTGATTTTCGGGTCTCTATTTGTTGGAGCATCAGGTTTCTTCCAAACCAGTGAGGGCGCTGGTGATTTCGACCCTGCGGCTGAGGAAGATTTGATAGGTGAAGGTTCCAACACTGGGCAATCTATGGACTCTGATGCTGATGGTCTAGTAGACGCAGTGGAGTCACAATATGGTACCGATCCATTCAACAATGATACCGATGGAGATGGCATGGAAGATGGCTGGGAAGTTGAAAATGGCTTGAATCCGCTCGATAATGGTGAATCAGACGATGCTGAGAACGACCCTAGTGAAGCTAATTCGGAAGGTGCTGAAGAGCAAGAAGAAGAAGATTCATGGCCAGACCCTGATGATGGCCCTAAGGGAGACCCTGACCGTGATGGACTAATCAATTCAGTTGAGGTCGAAGAAGGTACTAACCCTAGGTTAGCAGATACAGACGGTGATGGTCTTAACGACAAATGGGAAGTAACATACAAGCGTGTTGTTAATCATCCAGCCGGAAATTATACTCTCTTTGACCCGCTTTCAGGTAACTGGAATTGCGTTGAACTGACCGATGCTATGGAAGAAAGCCTAGAAGACCACTTCAATGGAGAAAACGGAGTTGAAGATTGGGATGACCTATCAAATGCTGCAGGTGAACATTCCTGCGACCAAGTACTCGACTCAGACAATGATGGTCTATTCAATCTCGAAGAGGAAGAATATGGAACCGACCCGACTAAGGCGGACTCTGATGGTGATATGCTAGACGATATTCATGAAATTTCCAATTCCACTATCATGATAATGATGGCGACTGGACAAAATTGTGGTCTGGATTTGCTAGACCCAGTCAATCGTCAGGCACCATTCGCTGCTGATGCATTGGAGCATGGACTAGCTTGGTTCAAAGAAGATATGGATGGAGATGGAAGACTGAACGGTCCTTCTGATTGGGATACTGATGGAGATGGGATGCCAGATGGCTTTGAATTCTGTTTCTCTGATGTATTGGAGCATCCAGGCTCAGGAGCAATAGCAGCTTCACAAACATTGGACCCAGCAAACAATTCTGACGGATATGGCGACTGGGATGAAGACGGAATGAACAACATCGAAGAATACCAAGTCGCTCTAGCATTTGGCGAAGAAAAGTTCACTTCACCTTGGCATGAAGATACAGATGAAGATGGAATGCCAGATGGTTGGGAGGCAACCAACGGTCTAGACCCTCGTGATGGTTCAAATGGAGACATCGATTCTGACAGAGACGGATACGATGCTGATGGTGATGGTTCAGTTACATTTGACCAACTTGAAAATGTCGCTCTCGTTGTTGCTATTGATGTTGAGTTGGATGATTGGGTCAGTGCAAATCAAACCGTTGCTAGAGCAAGAGTTACCCTTTCTGGTGGAAACCAACAAGTTATTCCTCTCGTCGCACCGGTTGAAGGTTATGTCTATTCTATCAATGTAGAAGTTGGTGATACAGTTGAAAGCAGACTGGATGTGTGGGTTGAGATTGTTGAAATCGATGAGATGTTCACCAATTTGATGGAGTACAATGCTCGAGATTCAGATGGCGATGGAATCATCGATGGTCGCTCAACAGATCCACTAAATCCGGATACTGATGGTGATGGACTAAAGGATGGAATCGAGGTCATAGGTTGGGAAATATTGGTTGTCAATCGCGGTGTTCAGAATACCCATGTAACCTCTGACCCGGGTCTTTGGGACACAGATGAAGACGGCCTTTCTGATTACAAGGAGTTCTATGATGTATGTGGAACAGGTTCCAATGCATCCAATGCAGACACTGATGGCGACGGTTTGGGAGACCAAGCAGAAGCATTGAATGGATTCTCTTGGTACGGAGAAGATTACTTTACAAGCCCATGTATGTATGATACTGACAACGACGGATTGGAAGATGGAGAGGAAGTCATTCTGGGACAAGATAACTTCCTAACCCACGCTAACGATTCGGATACCGATGATGATGGTTTGATTGACGGCTACGAAGTTCTCTTCGTTCCTCGACCATATCAGAACCCAACAAACCCACTAATTAACGATACAGATTCAGATGGAATGCTAGACGGTTGGGAAATGCAAGTTGAATCTGTAGAAGACAATTCCAAGTCCCACTCACTGTGGGTTGCTACAGACTTGTGGCTACCTCCTGGATGTGACTCAATGATCGAGTGTGGATTGGATGAAGGAGGATACATCTGGAAGAATTGGCTTGGTGGATTCATTTTGGAAAAGAAATACGAAGTCTATGAAATGAATCTAACCAACTTTGCAGTACCGGCAAACCCTCTATGTAACGGTTGTTATGCAAGATGGGCACTGGACCCATCCGAGGCATCATTGAAGGATGACACATATGATATCGACAATGACACTCTTGCTAATGGAGCAGAAGCTCCAGACCGTTGGAACACAAATCCTGTAGATGATGATACAGATGGCGACATGCTACCTGACGGCTGGGAAGTAAAGTACTCAGAGCAAGCCCTAATCGTTGGATTGGTTGACAATTCAACATACAGTGCAAACGGAGCCCGTGGTGTCATGGACCCTGCTCTAAAGGATTCAGATGGTGATGGAATCGATGACGGTATGGAAGACCCTGACAATGATGGATTGAATCGAACCGGATTGATTGCTAAGTACTGCCCTTCATACGAAGACCCACAATCTAGCAATTGTCACATTGATCCCGACACTCCTGATGGAAAATTGTTCTATGACAACCTCGAAAATTACACAAGCTTCGAGGAATTTGTCAATGGAACGAATCCAATTAGAAATGATACTGATGGAGATGAATGGGATGACGGACCTGAAGTGTATTACCAAGACCATGACGATGATGGCATGGCCACAGGTTGGGAGTATTACTTCAATTTCGACCCATACGACGATGCAGACCGCATGGTAGACACCGATGGCGATGGTCACGTGAACTACTGTGAGTACAAGTGGGATACCAATCCACGTGACATCAATAGTTTCCCAGGTCAAGGACAATTGTGTAATCCGTTCGAGGAGTAGTAGATGAGTCAATATTCGAAGTCCATTATTATCGTGACTTCGTTTTTGTTGCTAACATTACCACTTTCATCCCCGGCTTCTGCGTCTGATGATAGTAATCCCAAGTTAACCAGTCCTACCAATGACGGTATTTGGATAAATAATACACTAGTCATTAATGGCTCGACCACATTACCACCACAAAATGCTGACTGGGTACTGTATGATGTCACAAATCCATATGTAGAATGGCCAATCATTGCGAGTGGAGAATATTTTACATCGGTGACACCAATTGACGAGGGACTTTGGATTTGGTCTCTAACGATTGATGTCGTAGGGCAAAATTGTACTTGTTGGCTTGAAATAGGTCAGACCGATGGTTTAGACAAAGAGTTCCTTAATAGGATAATTTTCATTGGAGAAGGCCCACATAATCCAGTCATTTCTCCGAACCATGATACAAACATCATCATTGATGGCGAGTATGTCCTTTCTTCTCAAGCAGTTCTAGCAGATTCACAGGTTAATGATTCAAAATTAATCTTCAATTGGTGCCTAGCTCCCAATGGAGCATGTGATGGAACAATCTATGACGCAGAGGCTAATGTTCTCTGGAATGATAATATTGCTACATTTACGATTAATGCTAGTGATTTGGGATTGGATGACGGGGTTTGGAAATTCACCTACTACCTGCAGGACACATTTCTGCGAACATCTCCCGAAATTGAAATGACGGTTTTTGTGGACCAGACCGATCCAAGTTCAGTTGTGATTAGTCCTCAAACAGCATTTGAAGGTGAGATGATTGTTATCGACGGCACGGGTTCCACAGATGGTGTTTGGAGCAATAATCTCCAATCGATTTGGTACATTACTGACCCCGATGGAGTAACATACGTTCCTACTTCTAACACTACGAACGAACTACTCAACATCGCTTTGAGTAAGTCTGGGAATTATACAATTAGGTTAGATGTCATTGATTGGGTTGGCCGAATGTCATCATCCAATGCAACGATTATTGTGACAAATGTACCTCCGGTTATAGACTTACAATTAGAAGGAAGCAGCATGAGTAACCCAAATACATGGCAATTTATGCAGAGCGATGAATTGGAGCTTGTTGCGAATACAATTGAGACAGGAGATGATATTGAATCATTGACATATGCTTGGTACTTAGATGGCGAACTAGTTTCGTCTTCAATTAATCTATCTCTTCAAAACATGGATGTTGGAGAGTACGGTTTGCTATTAGTTGTAGTCGATGACGATGGCGCCGAAGATACGCATCAAATTCAGTTGAGTGTAATGGAAGAACCAAAATCCGAAACTGGTGAATTTAATATTGCTGCTGTAATCATGTTCATCGGAATTGTGGCTTTTAGTTTCATGATGTTCCGCAGAATGCGAATGACTGAAAATGAGACCTCGGTTCTACCTAAGTGGGATTCAGCATCAAAAACCAAATCCGCCGATTCAGAAAATGATATGTGGATTGGTGAAGAATCTCCCTAAACATGAAAGGAATGAAAAATCAGTCCCTGCACCGCATACACATGTGGGAGGACTCTCTTCAAGCAGTCGGGCAAGAACCTACGGGGATTAGCCACGATGAATATCGCTCACGTCAGTCGCGATTATTTTCTCAAATGCGTCCTGGTGATTTGTTAATAGTAACTGCTCCACATGAATCAACTCGCTCAAATGATGTTCACTACCCTTACCGTACTAGTAGCGACATGCTTTACCTGTGTGGTTGGGAAGATCCGGATGCAGTGTTCTGTGCTTTCAATGACGATGGTAAATGGAATTCAACACTATTTGTCCAACCTAAAGACGTACTGAAAGAAATTTGGGAAGGCAGGAGGCCAGGAGTTGAAGGTGCTCAAGAACATTGGCCTGTAGATTCAGCAGCATCGCATGATGAAATGGGAGAAATTCTCTCTACCATGCTTGTAAAGTCATCACGAATTTTCGTAAAGATGGGGGTCGACCCAGATGTCGATGAGTTAGTTGAAAATGAAATGAAATCTAATTCAAGGGAGCGTCAAAAATTTGGCTTAGGTCCAATAAGTATCGTTGACCCTTCTATTATGATCAACGAACTAAGACTTCGCAAATCTGCTGCTGAAATTGACTTGATGCGTTACTCTGCAAAGATTGCTGCACAAGCTCACATTCAGGCAATGGCAAACACAAAACCTGGCGTTGGTGAATGGCAGTTGGAAGGTATAATCGAAGGTCTGTTCAAGTATTGCAAAACATCAGGAATAGCTTATCCTTGTATTATTGGCAGCGGTGAGAATGCAACAATTCTTCACTATACTGTGAATGATGATACTTGTGATGATGGCGAGGTCATCCTAATCGATGCAGGCTGTGAATACAAGGGATACGCTTCTGACATCACTCGCTCATGGCCAGTAAATGGAAAGTTCACTGAGGCACAGGCAGAAATTTACCAGATAGTATTAGATTCTCAAATTGCAGCAATTGATGAATGTCGAGTTGGCAGGCCATATGATGCTCCACACAAGGCTGCAAGGCGTGTTTTGGCAGAAGGCCTAATCAAGTTAGGAGTCATTGAGCAATCATTAGAAGATGCTCTCGCTTCAGGTGGTGATTTGAATAAGTGGTATATGCACAATACCGGTCACTGGTTAGGAATAGATGTTCACGACGTAGGAATCTATCGTCCAGATGACGAGCCACGCTTATTCGAAGAAGGCATGGTAATTACAGTCGAGCCAGGACTTTACTTTGGAGCATGGCGACCCGATGTTGATTGCCCAGAAAGATATGCAAATATTGGCATCAGAATTGAAGATGATGTTCTTGTAACGAAGGACGGTCCTGATGTATTGTCGGGAGATTGCCCAAAAACAATCGCTAATATTGAATCAATTGTAGGTACAGCATGAGTGGTCTGTATGTCTTGGAGTGAAATCCTTGAATCACACATGGCCGGCGGGTCTAGATTAAGTCAAGAAGATGCGGTAGTTCTCTACAGGGATGCACCATTACACGCTCTTCGTAGAGCAGCTAATCAAAGACGGGTAGAAATCAACGGAGACAAACAAGTAACGTACCTAATTGATAGAAATATCAACTACACAAATGTCTGTACAATTAACTGTCAGTTTTGTTCATTCTATCGTCCACCTGGGCATGAAGAAACCTATACGCAAACCCTTGATGAAATAAGTCAAAGAGTCATGGAATTAGAGGCGATTGATGGCACTAGGATTCTGATGCAGGGTGGTGTCAATCCTGACCTCGGTATTGACTATTACACGAACTTATTGAGTTCCTTACGCAATAAACACCCAACGATCGATTTGGATTGTTTTTCTCCTATCGAGATAGAGGGTATCGCAGAAGTCACTAACATATCTACACTTGATGTTCTTAGTCACCTCAAAGATGCTGGAATGCATGGCCTGCCGGGTGGAGGTGCTGAAATGTTAGTAGAATCTGTAAGAAACGATGTTTCTCCAAAAAAGGGTTCACCTGATAACTGGCTGCGTGTAATGAGTGAAGCTCAATCTCTTGGATTAATCACAAGTGCCACTAATGTGTTTGGATTTGGTGAATCGATTGAAAATCGTGTCGAGCATATGCACAGAATTCGTGAACTACAGGATTCTAGTCTTGAAAAATATTCAAACGGTTTCACGTCATTCATTTCTTGGCCGGTTCAGTTAGAGAATAACACGTATGGAAAGCGAAACCGTGGACGCAACAAGTTCGAACTAGGAGCAGGTCCTACAGAATATCTCAGGCATGTAGCAATTTCAAGACTTTTCTTTGACAATATCGAACATATTCAAGCATCATGGCCAACTATGGGATTATCTATTGCTCAGATGGCGCTTTTGGGAGGAGCGGATGACGCAGGTTCCACAATGATGGAAGAAAACGTTGTTTCCGCATCAGGAACAAGTAAGATTCAAGCCAGTGAATTGGAATTACAAGATGCAATAGTAAGAGCTGGATTTACTCCTCGTAGGCGTAATTCTCGTTACGAGCATCTAGATACTCCTTCTCCAGAAACAAGGCTTAGCGAATTGCCCTCGCCGCCGCCAACTCAGTTTTGATCGTACCAGACTAACCAGATGTTTGCTCGGATTTCCCGACCTCCCCCATTGGTATCTTGTGGAACATACTCCTGCCCATTAAACAGGCCCCTGTAACGTAGATTATTGATGGACGAATTATCGACCCAGTCAGTTATGTCGTAAGTCCATTGCTTGACATCCTGTCCAGCGCACCATCCTGCTCTTCCAAACGGCCATGAACCAAACTGATTAGCTACTACTCCTCTGTCAACTTCCTTCTCACAACCTTGACTATCGTAGACGATAGGATGCCACTCATAGGCTGTATTTCCATTGAGATAGTAGTGATGTTCGTGGTCGCAGAACTCAGCACAGTTGGCTTGGTCTTGATTGAACCCATGTCCAGTGATTGTTGCAACAATCTTCACACTGTGATAATCAGTTAGCGCTGTGAAATTGTGCTGACGCTTGTACTGCGATTCGTTATTGTATTCTCCACGGAATTGTCCTCCGGTGAAAACTTGCTCACCGCTAGTGCTTCTCTCACCTATTCCCCAATCAGAGAACAGTAACTTAACTGTCATAGTTCCCTTATTCGCTCCTTGATACTTGAAGGTACGAACATCATTTTCTTCCAGCATGAAGAGATATGGAGTGATGTCAGTCAACCATCTTCCTTCACGACCATAAGTTGTTATCCAACGCATGAATTCAGTGCCACACTTGCTTGAATTGTCACGGTCGCAAATTTTCATGTAAGCAAGATAATCCCACTCATGACATCCTCCATAGCTACCGTCAGATTTTGCATATCGATTCCTTCTGTCTTCACAGGCATGCTCATGGAACACCTCAAGAGTATCATAGGTAGAGATATTATTTGGCAAACTAATGCTGACATTTTGGTAAGTTGAAGTATATCCTCCACTCCAACCACCGCTGTGCCATAATTCGTCGACGACAGTTACAGAATGGACATTTGGATCGCTTTCTCTAACTTCTGTGGGGTACTCATAATTGTACATTCTAGCCTCATATGCCCAATGAGTAATGTCATTTGTTTGAGAAGTCCAAGCATATATTGAGCCGATTTCTCTTGCACGTTGGAACCTGTCAATTCCGTAGTATAGTGAATTCCAGTTGTTAATCAAATCACCCAACCCTCCACTAGCAGTTGACATGTCTTGGTCGATGTAGTGGATTCGATCTTTCCACTTTAGTTCTTCATCTGCATTGAGCGCATTCTGTACAGCGGTTTTCCGTCCTTGCACATCATTTTTGAAGGAGTTGTCAAATGAGCCATAGAACAAATGAGCATTGTCTGGCAATTGACGAATCATTGAACCTGGGCTCTTTGACCAGTCAGCATTGTTTCCATTACCAGACGAATCAGTGTACTTGAATAAGAAAATGTATACATCCTCTCCATTCCATTCATTCCTAAATGACCATGTCCCATCCAATGTTGGTACAGAGAAGTGTGCAACAGTATCCATTCTTCCATTACCATGGCCACTTTCTTTCCATGCAACTGGCAACTGATACACTGCACATCCTTGAGAGTCTGGAGTCCACTTTGCTTGAGTATCTGGACAATTATCAACATTAGAGAAGACACCATCTCCATCTAAGTCTGCACAGCCAACAGAATTTACAACATTACCGACAGGAGTACCAGGGCAATCATCATCAGAGTCCATTACTCCATCACTGTCAGTATCTCTCTCTGTGGCATCACATCCTCTCTCATCAACATCCTGTGCATCAAGTGGGGTTCGAGGGCATTCGTCCAGAACAACACCTGTTTGATTAACATCGTTAACTCCATCGTTATCATCGTCATCATCCTCTGCTAGGTCGTTACAACCGTCGCCATCATAGTCGAGTTCTGAACTGCTAACCCAGTTTGATAATCCGCGCCAACAATCATCTACGGTGTCATTCACTTGGTCATTATCATCATCAGTGTCCTCTGTCAAATCTTTACAACCATCTGCATCCCAATCAGTGTACGGTTTGGATTCCCATCCAATTTCTCCTGTAGGGCATGAGTCGTATTCATCGTAGATTCCGTCGTTATCATCGTCCGAATCCTCGGTTGAATCAGCGCACCCATCT
>TARA_B100000674_G_scaffold495290_1_pt1 | contig 10074 bp, 11 predicted proteins | sample TARA_B100000674 | Tara Oceans TARA_B100000674 (sample SAMEA2622759) | marine metagenome | biome: marine biome (ENVO:00000447); feature: surface water layer (ENVO:00002042); material: "saline water (ENVO:00002010), including plankton (ENVO:xxxxxxxx)" | depth 5 m
GGTGCAGTTCCGGTTGGGCGATCCAGAACCGCTTCTGTTTCATAACGAACCGATCCTGCGCGACGGCAAAATCGTCGGTCATCTGACATCGGGCGCCTATGGTCATCATTTGGGTGCTGCCGTCGGGATGGGCTATATCGGCTGTGAAGGCGAAACTGCCAACGACATTTTGGCGTCAAGCTATAGCATTGATGTTGCGGGCACAGTGGTGCGGGCCCAAGCATCGCTGCGCCCGTTCTACGACCCGTCCGGGGATCGGATGAAGTCGTAGAACGGGGATGCTCGAAGTGTGTCGTGCTCGGCCAGCATGCAGTGGCCGGGCACTAATCCGGTTGAAACTCCAAAAGATCGCCCGGTTGGCATTCGAGTTCCTCGCATATGGCCGACAGCGTTTCAAACCGCACACCACGGACCTTGCCGGATTTCAGCAGTGACAGGTTTTGTTCGCTGATGCCGATCCGGGCTGCGAGTTCCTTGGACTTCATCTTGCGAGTGGCCAGCATGACATCCAGTCGAACAATAATACCCATCAGACGAAGCTCCGGTTTTCGTCATCAATCCGTGCCGCTTCGCCCAGCACCCAGGCAATGACAATGATCAGCCCGCCGAGAAACAGCGTGCTGGCTTCTGCATTGCTTAGCCCGATTGACAGAACCCGTTCACCCGCGGGGCGGTGGAAGGTCGCAAGAACCGAAGTTGCAGCCCCCGTCAGCGGCTTGATCAGGGTTTGTGCCATCAGAGCAATACCAAACGCCTTGAGGTGACGGATCGGTTCCGTCTGGAAAATGGCGTTCTGTGCAAAGGCACCAAACATTTTGCGCAAGCGATAGAGGCCATAGGCCAAAACCAGCGACGGGATCATCATCACTGTCATGGTGACGTATTTCTGCCAACCGGAAAGGGCATGAAGATCGCCAAGGCTGACGGTCATCTGACTGGTGCTGGCTTCAACCCAGCCCGGCGCATACCAAACGAGTGGCACGACGAGGAACTGAAAAATGATCGCGATGGCACAGACCCAATAAAGAACGGTGCTGATAGCGCGCACATTCTTGAGTGTATCAGTGGTTTCTACGGATGACATGTGTGGGGCTCCAGAGTGACTTCATTTCGAATCGTATGTAATAATTAATGTAAAACATTAAAAAATTATCGAAATGAGTCAAGGTCGTTTGTTTTCGATGCGATGCCAAGAGGCTTGTTCCTTGCTAATTTTCACGTGTCTCTTGCCTTGTGGCGGAAGGCATGGAAAATAACCCACATGTCAGAGAGCAAAACAAAATCCCATACTCCCGTTAGCGCAAGCGATGCAGATGGTTGCCAGCAATGCGATACTGCAGCCCGTCTTGGTCTGAGCACCAAACAGGGTGAAGCCGTTACCCGCGATGCATCCCGCGCAACCGGACAGGCGCTCTCGCTGCCCGATATCGAGGCGGCGGCAAAGATTTTTGCGCTGTTGGGGGATGCTGGGCGCTTGCAGCTTGTTCTGCGCTGCATGGAAAAACCGCAAACGGTATCGGAACTGGCCCAAGCAACCAATATGTCGCAATCGCTATGCAGCCATCATCTTCGTCACTTACGCGATCAGCGCATTCTGGCGTCTGAACGTCGCGGACGGCATATCCTTTATCAGATCGACGATGATCATATCTCACGCGTGGTGCGTGATACCTTTGCGCATGTAACGCACGACTAGAATGGCGACATTCAAATTTTGATTTGAATGTCCTTGACAGTCGCTCGTCTGCAAAATACGTTTGCCTTAACACATAAATGAAAATTTGATTGTTTGAGGTGATGGATGTCTTTCATCGCGAAATGGACGGACCTGCCGACTGTCGGTTCCTGTGCGCATTGCCGGGAAACCGTCATTACTGCGCTGAGGCAGGCGATGCCACATCAAAGCTTTTCCGATGACGGGCAGGGGATCTCGACCCCGACCCAACTGGGTGATGACGACAACGCCACATTCCAGAAGATTCTCAAGGATCATGAAAACGGTATCGTTCATTACCAGTGGCATGTTTCGGGCATGGATTGCGGATCTTGTGTGGCCAAGATCGAAACCGCGTTGAGTCGGATGGATGGTGTTTCCTGTGTCGATGTCTCGATGATGCGTGAAAGCGTGACACTTGGCTTTACCGCCGACCAGGCAGCGGAAAGCCAATCGGTTGCGCCAACCCTTGGTAAGCTCGGTTATCCTGCTGAGCAAACAGGTGCGGCCATCGTCAAAGCTTCCGCAAAATCATCCTGTGGCACGTCCTGCTGTGGTGGGGCTGCGGCCGGTAGCGAAACGGATGAAGCATCACCGCCCCAGAGCCTGCTGCGTCGTTTGGCGCCGTGGTCTGCCGATAATGATGAAATCGCCTTTGCCGCCATCTGCCTTGCGTTGGGTGGGGTGATTGGCGCGATCTTCCCTGCAACCGCGCCCTATGCCATGTCGGTGGCCTCCCTTTTGGCAGCTCTGCCTGTAATGAAAAAGGCGCTTCGTCTGGCGCAAAGCGGGGCCATTTTCTCGATCGAGCTTCTGATGTCGGTCGCTGTCATCGGTGCTGTGGCGATTGGTGAAAGCCTTGAGGCCGGGATGGTCGTGCTGCTGTTTGCCATTGGCGAGCGGCTAGAGGGTGTTGCCGCTGGTCGGGCGCGAAGCGGGGTCAAGGCGTTAATGAAGCTTGCCCCGGAAACCGCCCGTTTGGTTGCTGGCAGCGGGTTTGAAACCGTCTCGCCCAATCAGCTTGCCATCGGCAATGTCATTGAAGTCCGGCCTGGCGAGCGTGTGCCATCCGATGGTGTGATCGAAACAGGTGCGGCCGAGATCGATAACAGCCATCTCACGGGTGAGTCCGTTCCGGTCTATAGCGACGCTGGCGTCGAAGTCTTTGCCGGGGCAATCGTCACAGACAGTCCGGTGAGGATTTCCGTAACGCGTGCTGCCGGGCACACCATGCTGGATCGCGTGATTGAGCTGGTTGAGCAAAGCGAAAAGCACAAGGCCCCTGTCGAGCGCTTTGTTGCCAAGTTTGCCCGCATCTATACTCCGATCATCATGGGGCTCGCACTGGCAACGGTCGTGATCCCGCCTCTGCTGTTCGGGCAGGGTTGGGAAGACTGGATCTATCGTGGTCTAGCACTACTTTTGATCGGGTGCCCCTGTGCGCTGGTGATTTCAACGCCTGCTGCAGTGACCTCTGCCTTGGCGCGCGCGACAAAAATCGGCCTTCTGGTCAAGGGTGGCGCTGGTCTGGAGCTAATTGGGGCTGTGCGCACCATGGCGTTTGACAAGACCGGGACACTGACCGAAGGCAAGCCGAAGCTAAGTGCGATCAAGACGGCAGAGGGTTATGGCGAGAACGGTGTTTTGACCATCGCCGCAGCCCTTGAAGCCGTCACATCCCACCCTTTGGCCCGTGCGGTGGTCGCGGCAGCAGAAGACCGTAATCTTGATCTGCCCGTGGTCGAGCAGGCCAAAACCATCGCCGGGGCCGGTGTCGAAGGCCGCATTGACGGTGCTTTGTATCAGGTCGGGGCAGCCAAGCGGCTAAGCGGCATGCCCGATGGTGAAATCGGTGATTGGCTGAGCGCGCAGGAAGAAGGCGGCAGTACAGCTGTTGTCATTCTGAAAGAAGGGCAGGTGATCGGTGCACTGGCGTTGCGTGACGTAGCACGCAGTGACGCAAAACAGGCTTTGGCGGCGCTTAACAAACTCAACATCACGCCGGTAATGCTGACCGGTGATGCTGATCGGGTCGCCAAACGCATGGCGGCAGAGCTTGGCATGGAATACCGTGCTGAACTGATGCCCGAAGACAAGCTGAATGCATTGGCGGCCCTTCGCGATGATCCGAAGCGATCCGGACCGGTGGCTATGGTTGGCGATGGCATCAATGATGCCCCGGCATTGAAGGCGGCTGATGTCGGCATCGCGATTGGTGGCGGCACCGACATCGCGCTTGAGGCCGCTGACGCGGTCGCGGTCAAGGCCCGGCTGGGTGATGTCGTCAATCTGGTGAAACTGTCACGCAGTGCAAGGCGGGTGATCCGCGAAAACATCGCCATTGCGCTTGGTCTGAAGGCAGTCTTCCTGGTGACATCCATCACGGGCCTGACCGGATTGTGGTTGGCTGTTCTGGCCGATACCGGTGCGACGGTGCTGGTGACGATCAACTCGCTCAGGCTTCTGATCGCCTTGCGCAAGCTGTAATGAAAAAGCCAAGTCCGGTGAAACGCTAGACTTGGCTTTTGAATTGGCTATGAAGTGCCGGTTAAGACACATCCATGGCATCTGCCGGGATAATCGCGCCACGATGTGTGATGACCTTCGCTGCCAGTTCGTGACCGGACAAGGTTGCCGCAGTCCCGTCCTCGCCCTTGATCAAGGCGGCCAAAAAGCCGGCATTAAAGCTGTCACCAGCGGCAGTGGTGTCGACGGCCGTTACGGGATTGGGGATCGCGATATGCGCGACGTCACCGTGATCATAAAGCAAGCAGCCATCGGCACCCTGTTTTACGACAATCATTGACGGACCAAGCTTGGCGATTCGGTCAATTGTTGCCTGTGCTGTCGCATCCCCCCACAAAAGCGCTTCGTCTTCAAAGGTGGGAAGAACGAGGTCAGACAGAGCCGTGATGCGAGCATAAATCTCACGCGCCTGATCGTGCTTTTCTTCCCAAAGTTTTGGCCGGAAATTGCCATCAAAGGCGATCTTGCCGCCTTTTGCCTTGCAGGCTTCCAGCGTTTGCATCAGCAACGCCATATCTTCTTCCAGGACATGTAAGCTGATGCCTGAAAGGTAAAGCCAGGGGGCACCTTCAAGTGCCTGCAGATAGACGGGGGGTGCGAGTGACAATGTTTGGCGTGCAGCCGACTGGTTGCGCCAGTAATGGAAAAAGCGTTCGCCGTCCGCGCGATTGGTGATGGAATACAGCCCGGTATTGGCAAGATCTGTGCTGATCAGAAACGCATCACTCACCTGATTATCGCGGAGCACAGCGCGGATCATATCGCCAAACGGGTCTGTCCCGACGGCAGAGGCGAATCCGCTTTTGATCCCAAGCCGGCCAAGATAGACCGCAGTATTGAACGTGTCCCCACCGACCTTCACGCTCGAATCACCTGTCGGGCTGAATGAAATTTCACCCATGGCTTCGCCAATGCAAATGACATCAACAGACATCATAAAACTCCCTTGGGTGAACTAGCGCAGCATGCCGCGTGCAGCGACAGGCATTTCTGTCATTTCGCCGTTTTCATCTTTGACCCAGATGGTCGGAAACAGATTGGAAACAACGCAGATGTGGTTCGGGATGATCGATATGATGTCACCGACGGCCGGATCCCAATTGCTGTCACCAAGCTCGATGATGCCGTGTTCTTCGGAAAGACCGACAATCGACGCATCAGGTGCCTCACGAACCATGCCAAACCCTTCAAGTCCCAACAGGTCAGAGCTGAGTGCCTTTGAGCCGGCATCAATGATGGCACGCGTTTTGGTCGGGCGGGAAACCACCGTTGCCTTGACGACCGCAGCACAGTCTTCAACACCACAGGCACCGCGCGCAATCAGGGAGCGGTCGTTATAGATATAGGTTCCCGCGCGATGCTCGGTCGCGTGTTTAAAGGCCCCAAGGGTGTCCATGTTCGGCGTGCCGCCGGTTGACACGACCGGGCAGGCGATACCCGCAGCCTGGATCAGCTTCTTGGCATCGGCCAGCCATTTGTCGACATTTTCAGAATGATCCATCGGCGGATAGGTCATCAATCCGCCGAACCTTAAACCCGGCATCCCGTTGATCTGTGATGCGAGTTCGCAAGCTGCAATCGGGCTTTGGACTCCACACCGGCCTGCACCTGTGTCGCATTCGACCAGAACCGTCAGATCAATCCCGGCATTGGCAAAGTGCGCAGACAGGCCTTCGGCCACCGTCGAATTATCGCAGGTCACCGACAGTTTGCATTTCTTCGCGAGCGCCACCAGGCGATCCAGCTTGGCATCACCGATCACATTGTAGGTCAGCAATATGTCCTGGAGTCCGCCCTCAGCCATCACTTCGGCCTCGCCGGTCTTCTGGCAGGTGATGCCGATGGCGCCAGCAGCGATTTGCCGTTTGGCGAAAAACGGCAGTTTGTGCGTCTTGATATGCGGGCGCGTCTGCAGGCCTGCCGCATCGGCATGCTTCTGGAAACGCGCAATGTTTTCATCAACGACGGGGAGGTCGATCACAAGGCAGGGAGTATCAAACATGCTGGTTCCTGGTGAGTTTGAGGTTGGCGCTCTCAGCTTTTTGCAAAACGAAATTGACATATCTTGAACGCCGCTGCTAGGGTAAATCCGAAATAACGGCATGTATTCCGTTATAACGGAAAATAAGAAACGGTTCAAGAATGTGTGGCTTATTTGAAACTGGAGACAGGAATGACATTTCTTAAAACCCTGGCAGTAGCGACTGTCATGACCGCAACCGCTGTTTCGGCAGTTGGTTCCGCATCGGCTCAGGAAGCAAGCAAGCTTCAGGAAGTTCTTGATCGCGGTTACCTGATCCTTGGTACGGGCTCAACCAACCCGCCGTGGCACTTTGTCGATGGTGACAATCAGCTCAAGGGTTTTGACGTCGATATGGGCCGTCTGGTTGCCAAGGCGCTGTTCGGTGATCCGAACAAGATTGAATATGTTCAGCAGTCCGGTGATGCGCGTATTCCGAACCTTGTCACCGACAAGGTCGACATGGCCTGCCAGTTCATGACGGTAACGGCCGAACGCGCACAGCAGATCGAATTCACCATTCCCTACTACCGCGAAGGTGTTGGCCTGCTACTGATGGCAAATGGTGACTATGCCGACTACGACGCACTGAAAGCAGCTGGTGATGACGTTACTGTCGCTGTTCTTCAGAACGTCTATGCCGAAGAAATGGTGCATTCCGCACTGCCTGATGCAGAAGTCGATCAGTATGACAGCGTCGATCTGATGTATCAGGCGCTGAATTCCGGACGTGCCGAAGCAGCTGCAACCGATCAGTCTGCCCTTCGCTGGTTCATGGTTCAGAACCCGGATCGTTATCAGGATGCCGGTTATGCTTGGAACCCGCAGAGCTACTCCTGTGGCGTGAAGCCGGGCGATCAGCGTTGGTTGAACTTCGTCAATACCGTCCTGCACGAAGGCATGACCGGTGTTGAGTTCCCGTTCTATGCGGAAAGCTTCAAGACCTGGTTTGGTGAAGAACTCGAAACGCCGAAAATCGGCTTCCCTGTCGAGTACAAGTAATCAACGCCAGCATTCGGGAATTCCGCTTTGAATTACGATTTCAACTTTGACGTCATCTGGCGTAACTGGGATCTCCTCGCAGAGGGTCTGGGGCTTGGCCTGTTTCTGGCCGTTGTCTCGATTGCGATCGGATGCGGGATCGGTCTTCTGGCGGCGTTCGGGATGCTTTCGCGTCATAAAACCTTGCGCTGGATCGCGGTGGCTTATGTCTCCGCGATCCGCAATACCCCGATCCTTGTTCTCATCCTTTTTTGCTATTTCGCGCTGCCGCAGCTTGGCATCGCACTGGACAAAATCTCGTCCTTTGTTTTTACGCTGTCGATCTATGCTGGCGCGTATCTGGCCGAGGTGTTCCGTTCCGGTCTTGTGGCGTTGCCAAAAGGTCTGCGTGAAGCGGGGCTTGCGATTGGTTTGACCGAGTTCAAGATCAAAACCAACATCATCATTCCGGTGATGTTCCGCAATGTGCTGCCGTCACTTTCAAACAACTTCATTTCGCTGTTCAAGGACACGTCCCTGGCTGCTGCGATCGCGGTGCCGGAACTGACCTTTTATGCGCGTAAAATCAATGTCGAAAGCTTCCGTGTGATTGAAACATGGATGGTCGCGTCAATGATCTATGTGGTTGCCTGTTATGTGATCGCAGCACTCCTGCGCCGCCTTGAGCTGCGCCTTGCAGTTCCGCGCTAAAGGGGTATCAGATGAACTTTTCTCTTTTCCTGACTGAACTTTGGAATGCGCGGCTCAGCCTGCTTTCGGGTTTGGGCGATACCATCCTGATATCCGTGGCATCGGTCGTGCTTGGTTCGATCCTTGGCGTGTTTGTCGGTTTGGCGATGACTTACGGCGCGAAATGGCTGCGCTTTATCGTGCGCTTGTATATCGACTTCCTGCGTGGAACGCCGGTGTTCGTGCTGATCCTGGCTTGTTTCTATATTCTGTCGGTGGTCGGTCTTGACCTGACGGCGTTTCAGGCCGGTGTTCTGGCACTTACGCTGTTTTGTTCTTCGCATGTTGGCGAGATCGTCCGGGGCGCTTTATCCGCGATTCCACAAGGTCAGACCGAGGCAGCCAAATCCATTGGCCTGACATTCGGACAAACCTTTGTTTATGTGCTGCTGCCGCAAGCCTTGCGTCAAATCCTGCCAACCTGGGTCAATACGGCGACCGAGATCGTCAAGGCATCGACACTTCTGTCGATCATTGGCGTGGTCGAGCTTCTTCTCGCCACCCAACAGGTTATCTCGCGCACCTATCTCAGCCTTGAGTTCTATCTCTTTGCGGGCTTTGTCTATTTCCTTTTGAACTTCGTGATCGAGCAGGCCGGTCGTGCCGTCGAACGCCGCATTTCGATCCCATAAAGAGGCAATCATGTCCCCAATTTTGACTATTTCCGGCCTTCACAAAAGTTTCGGCAAGGTCGAAGTCCTCAAGGGCATCGATCTGACCATGCAGCAGGGTGATGTCGTCTCACTGATCGGATCTTCAGGTTCTGGCAAAACAACACTTTTGCGCTGTGTGAACCTTCTTGAAGACTTTGAGCAGGGCTCGATTGAACTGGCAGGCCAGTCTATCGGTTACAAGCAGGACGGTGGTCAGCGCCGCCGCCTGTCAGAACGCGAAATTGCCCGTCAGCGAGCCATGACCGGCATGGCGTTTCAGCAGTTCAACCTGTTCCCGCATATGACGGCCCTTCGCAATGTCATGCTGGGTCTGATCAAGACCAAGAAAATGCCCAAGGACGAAGCCCGCGCAGTTGCTGAAAAGTGGCTTGAGCGTGTTGGCATGGGCCAGCGTCGCGATCATTATCCCGGTCAGCTTTCCGGTGGTCAGCAGCAGCGCGTGGCAATTGCGCGTGCCATCGCCATGAACCCGCAAATCATGCTGTTTGACGAAGTGACATCGGCCCTTGATCCCGAATTGGTGGCAGAGGTGCTGGCAGTTGTTCGTGATCTGGCCAATGAGGGCATGACCATGTTGCTTGTGACGCACGAGATGCGCTTTGCGCGCGATGTTTCAAGCAAGGTCGTCTTCATGCATCAGGGGCGCATTCACGAAGAAGGCACCCCCGAAGAAATTTTCGGCGCGCCGAAAACCGAACGTTTGCAGGGTTTCCTTGCAAATTCAGAATTTTGAGAATCAGGAGATATTTTAATGAGCATTAAAAGACACGGTGTTGGCGAAGGTAAAGGCAACGGTCAGAAGGCACTGCCTTTTGCCAAGGCAACCGAAGCTGACGGCTGGCTTTATGTATCGGGCCAAACCCCGATGCGTGACGGTGAAGTTGTTGGCAATGGCATCGTTGAACAGTCCCGTATCGCGATCGAGAACATGCTCAAGATCGTCGAAGATGCCGGTTACAGTGCCGCTGACATCATGCGTATCGGTGTCTGGCTTGATGACGCGCGTGATTTCTGGTCCTTCAACGGCGTGTTCGAGGAATATTTTGGCGAAAACCCGCCGGCACGTGCTTGTGTCCAGTCCTCGATGGTTGTTGATTGCAAAGTAGAGGTCGACTGCATTGCCTTCCGTAAGGCATAACTGTCTGCAACTATTGCGCTAAGACGTTAAGAGAGGGGTTTATGACAGAACAGCAGGTACGAAAGCGTGCGCGTGGGATTGATCGTGCGTTCGATATTCTTGACCATCTGCGTGATGTCAAAACCTCTCAGCGTCCCGCCGAGATCGCCCAGGCCTTGGGCGCGCCGACCTCTACCGTTTACGATCTGATCGGAACACTGATTGATCACGGCATGCTGGAGACGACCGATGCCCATGGTTCGGTCTTTCTCGGTCGACGGGTCTATTTTCT
>TARA_B100000674_G_scaffold493522_1_pt1 | contig 10069 bp, 9 predicted proteins | sample TARA_B100000674 | Tara Oceans TARA_B100000674 (sample SAMEA2622759) | marine metagenome | biome: marine biome (ENVO:00000447); feature: surface water layer (ENVO:00002042); material: "saline water (ENVO:00002010), including plankton (ENVO:xxxxxxxx)" | depth 5 m
AACAATTTTTACTTTATTGTCAATTACTACATATTCTACATCTTTTTCAAATAAAGTATATGCTTTTAACAATTGATTTACTGTATGAATTCTTTCACTTTTAATAGAGAAATCTCTCATTAAGACCTCTTTTTTTGAAGATTTTTCTTGTTCAGAAATATTAGAATTATCTAATTTTGATATTTCTGTTCCAACATCTGGCATGATAAAGAAATCTTTATCCTCAAGATTACCAGTCATTACTTCTATTCCTTTATCGGTTAACTCAATTGAGTTATTTTTTTCATCAATAACAAAAAACAGTTCTTTATCAACTTTATGCATGTTCTTGCTCTTTTCCTGCATGTAGAAGTTTTCAGTTTTCTGAAGTTGAGCTCTTATTCCATCTTCACTCAAATATTTAATAAGAGCTTTACTTTTTGGAAGTCCTCTAAAAGCTCGTAATAGATTAAATCCTCCATCTTCTGTATTGCCTTCTTTTAATAGTTTCTTGCAATCAGATAAAACAGTAGTAACATATTTTTTTTGAGAAGAAACTAGCTTTTCAATTTTATGTTTTAACTCATTGAACTCATGAACATCCCCTTTAGGAGTTGGTCCGGAGATTATTAATGGAGTTCTTGCATCATCTATCAAAACAGAATCTACTTCATCTACAATAGCATAGTGATGTTTTCTTTGAACAAGAGCATCTGATTTTTTTGCCATATTATCTCTCAAATAATCAAATCCAAATTCATTATTTGTTCCATAAGTAATATCTGCAAGGTATGCTTGTCTTCTTTCTTCAGAGTTAGGAGTATGATTGTCTATACAATCTATAGAAAGTCCATGGAATTGAAAAATAGGCCCCATCCATTCTGCATCTCGTTTTGCAAGATAATCGTTAACTGTAATGAGGTGAACTCCCAATCCTGTAAGTGCGTTCAAAAATACAGGAAGCGTAGCAGAAAGTGTTTTTCCTTCTCCAGTTTGCATTTCTGCAATTTTACCTTGGTGCATTACAATACCACCAATTAACTGAACATCGTAATGTACCATTTCCCATTTCATATTGTTGCCAGCAGCTTTCCAGTTATTTATATAAACTGCTTGATCTCCTTTTATGTTAACAAAGTCTGTTTTTACTGATAAGTCTTTGTCAAATTCATTAGCAGTAACACTAATATTTTCACTCTCTGTAAATCTTCTTGCCGTTTCTTTTACAATTGCAAAGGCTGTGGGTAGTACATCATTTAACACATCTTCTACTTTTTGAATTACCTCTTCCTCTTTTTTATCAATCTGTTCATATAATTCTTCCTTTTTTAAAGGTGAGATATCTTTTTCTGCTTCTATTTTTAACTTAGAAATTTCTTCTCGTTCTTCAGAAGTGAAGTTGGAGATCTGATCTTTTAAATCTTGTGTTTTTTGTCTAAGATGGTCGTTAGTAAGACTTTGTAATTCACTGAATATCGTATTTATTTGCTCAACTATTGGCATAATATTTTTTACATCTTTATCATATTTGTTTCCAAATATTTTGCCTATTATATCTAGTAAAGCCATTGGTTTTGTTTAAAGTAAAGGTATTTGAACTATTTTTGTTTAATACTCATCTTCATTAAAAAAGAAATCTTCTTTAGATGGATAGTCCGGCCAAATTTCTTCAATATTTTCCCAGACTTGGCCTTCTTCTTCTTCGACTAGTTCTTGTAGGTTTTCAGCAACTTCTATAGGAGCTCCTGACCTGATTGCAAAATCAATCAACTCTTCTTTTGTTGCTGGCCATGGTGCGTCTTCTAATTTTGACGCTAATTCTAAAGTCCAATACATAGTATTCTATTTTTATGCAAAAATAAAATTTTTGATGAATTAGCAATAATTAAGAATAATTATTTCCAATAGATCTCAGATTTATTGTTTTCTAATAAAATAACCCTCGCTAAAACAAATAAATAATCCGAAAGTCTATTAAGGAATTTAATTGCGTTTTCATATTTTTCTGTTTTGTGAGACAGAAAAACAACTCCTCTTTCTGATCTTCTGCATACTGTTCTGGCGATATGACATAAAGAAGAGATAGGATGTCCTGAAGGTAGAATAAATTGAGTTAATTGAGGTAGTCTTTCCTCTAATAAATCTATTTCTATTTCAATTTTTTGTATATCATCAGTTAATAATTGAGGTAATTTAATGGATTTTTTCGTTCCATCAAATGATATAATGCTTCCTAAGTTTAATAGTTGTTTCTGAACAAACACAAGGAATTCCTTGTGATTTTTATCAATATCTTGGTCGTGTAAATGTCCTATAAATGAGTTTAGTTCATCAATATTTCCATAGGCCTCAATTTTTGAGTCGAACTTATCCACCATTGTTCCTCCTAATAACTGAGTTTTTCCTTTATCTCCTTTTTTAGTGTAAATTTTCATATTGCAAAGATACAACTAATTAGCACATTTTACACACTTCTTACTTTGAGGGCGAAATAATATTCTTCCAATTGGAATAGATTGTTTGCACGATATACAAATTCCGAAATCATCCTTATGAATTAAGCCTTCTACAAATTTTAGATCAGATAATTTTTTCTTTGATTCTCTTAAAGCTGCTTCAACAACACTTTTGTTATTTATTGCATCCATTCTTGAAATTCTTCCAATTGCATTTTCAGGAGAGATTGGCTTACTTAATTCTGAGTACTCTAGTATCTTCTGTTCAGTATCTAGTATAGCTTCTTTTATCCTATTTCTTATCTGTATTCTTTGCTTTTTAGTCATTCAAGAAGATTTTAAAGTTCTTCTCGAAGATCTGTTAAAAATCTCCTAATTTCTTTAAGCTTATTAACTATAGTGATATTATCAATTGTATCTTGTTTGTTTTCTTTTAACTTCTTTTTAGCTCCCTCTAAGGTAAATCCTCTTTCTTTTACCAAATGAAAGATTACATCAAGATTTTCCATGTCTTTCTTTGTGAACATTCTATTACCTTTTTTGTTCTTTTTAGGTTTTAGTATGTCAAATTCTTTCTCCCAGAAACGTATTAAAGATACATTTACTTTGTATTTTTTTGCCACTTCACCAATAGAGTAGAATAACTTATCAATATCTGTTTTTAATTTAGGCATTAATCAAAGGACTGATTTTCTTTAGTTGATAATTCTATCATTTTCTCATATTCTTCAGGAGTAAGGTCATTATAATAATAGGAAACGGGATTTACTTTTACACCATCTTTATGTACCTCATAATGTAAGTGAGGAGCTACGGATGTTCCTGTACTTCCAACATAACCGATTATTTCTCCCCTCTTTACTTTTTCTCCTTTCTTTACAGTATATTTAGACATATGCGCATAGAGTGTTTCATATCCATATCCGTGATCAATTACAACATGTTTTCCATAACCCTTTCTAGAATATTTAACTTCCTTTATCTTACCATTTCCAGTTGCATAAATAGGAGTTCCTGTAGGTGCAGAAAAATCCATTCCATAATGAAATTTTCTGATCTTGTACAAGGGATGCATTCTATATCCCCATCCACTAGCCATTCTTTTTAGATTTTTGTTGGCTATGGGTTGAATAGATGGGATGGAAGCTATCATTTCTGACTTGTTTTTAGCAAGTTCAATAACTTCATCAAATGATTTAGACTGAATATATATTTGTTTAGATATAATATCAATCTGTTTAGTTGTCTCTATTATCAATTCAGAGTTCGATAGATTTTCAAGATATTTATATCTGTTTACTCCTCCAAAACCTGCTTTTCTGATAGATACAGGTATTGGATCCGCCTCAAATATTACTCTGTAGATATTATCATCCCTGTCTTGCATATCTTGTAATACTAAATTGATATCTTTTAAATCTTCGTTAATTATATTGTATTGAGTTAAAAGTTCTGAAATTTCTCTTTTTAGTCTTTTTTCTTTTGGACTATCAAAAAATTGAAAGAAAATTAATATAAGTAATATTCCGCAAAAAGTAGAGGCTGCTAGGTAAATAAGTATGTTTTTTGCTTTGTCCCAAGCAGTTTTTTCAATTCTCTGATAATTGAGTGTTTTAGTATCGTAATAATATTTTACTTTTGCCATTGTGATGAATAGATATGCAAAGGTATTAAAATATAGTAAATTGCATTTTCTTATATATGAAATCATGAATAAATAGATTGTAATTAAAAATTGAAAATGAAATCTATAGAAATAAGAAATCGTTTTATAAAATTTTTCCAGAAGAAAAATCATCAGATTATTAATTCTGCTCCAATGGTTATCAAGGATGATCCTACGCTAATGTTTACAAATGCAGGAATGAATCAATTTAAAGATTTATTTTTAGGAAATTCTGAAATTCAACATTCTAGGGTTGTAAATTCACAAAAGTGTTTACGAGTTTCCGGAAAACATAATGACTTGGAAGAAGTTGGACACGATACTTATCATCACACAATGTTTGAAATGTTAGGTAATTGGTCATTTGGAGATTATTTCAAAAAGGAGGCAATTGAATTCGCATGGGAATTCTTAACTAAAGAATGTAACTTAGAAAAAGATAGATTATATGTGACGATTTTTGAGGGAGATAAAACAGATAACATAGAAAAAGATGTGGAGTCCTATAATTTTTGGAAAAATCACCTGCCCGAAACAAGAATATTGAATGGTAATAAGAAGTATAATTTTTGGGAGATGGGTGAGATTGGACCTTGTGGACCGTGTTCTGAAATTCATTACGATAATAGAGATGAAACTGAAAGAAATAAAGTTGATGGTTCTTCTTTAGTAAATATGGATCACCCTCAAGTAATTGAGATTTGGAATTTAGTGTTCATGCAATATAACAGAAAATCAGATAATTCATTAGAGTTGCTACCAAACAAACATGTAGATACAGGAATGGGATTGGAAAGACTTTGTATGATTGTTCAAAATGTAAAATCTAATTATGATACAGATGTTTTTACTCCATTAATTTCAAAAATTGAGAATATTTCAGGACTTAGATATGGTAAAAATGAAAAGATAGATATTGCAATGAGAGTTGTTTCTGATCATATTAGAGCAATTTCATTTTCTATTGCTGATGGACAATTACCTTCAAATGTAAAAGCAGGCTATGTTATTAGAAGAATATTAAGAAGGGCTGTTAGATATTCTTATACCTTTTTGGGTATTAAAGATCCATTTATGTATCGTTTAGTAGAGGTTATTTGTAAGAATATGGGAGATTCATTTCCAGAATTACATTCTCAGGAAGATCTTATAACAAAGGTAATAAATGAGGAAGAAAAATCTTTTTTAAGAACATTATCTGAGGGATTAAGGAGGTTAGATGTAATCATGAAATCATCAGATAAAATGGTTTCAGGAGAATTAGTATTTGAGTTATATGATACTTATGGATTCCCATTGGATCTAACATCACTAATATTATCAGAAAATAACTTTCAAATTGATGTAGAAACCTTTCATTTAGAAATGGAACAACAGAAAAATAGATCTAGACAAGCTACTAAAATAGAAACGTCTGATTGGAATATATTATTTGAGGATGAGAAACAAGAGTTTATTGGATATGATACTTTAGAAACAGATATTAAAATTTCGAGATTTAGAGAAGTTAAAACAAAAGAAGGAAATTTATTCCATTTAGTATTTAATTTAACTCCTTTTTATCCTGAAGGAGGAGGTCAGATAGGAGATGTTGGTAGTCTAACAAGTAAAATGGAATGTGTTGAGATTATAGATACTAAGAAGGAAAATAATTTAATAATACACATTACAGAAAAACTTCCTGAATTTATAAATGAAGAATTCATTGCAAAAGTAAATGTTCAAAAAAGAAAATCCTCTAGTAGAAATCATACAGCTACACATCTATTGCATGAAACCTTAAGAGAAGTGTTGGGAAATCATGTAGAACAAAAAGGTTCATTAGTCTGTCCAGATTATTTAAGGTTTGATTTTACTCATTTTTCTAAACTTTCGGAGGAGGAGTTAAATAATATAGAAACTAAAGTAAACCTTAAAATTAAAGATAATATCCCTTTACAAGAACATAAAAACCTTCCGATAAAGAATGCTAAAAACATGGGAGCTATTATGTTGTTTGGAGAAAAATATGCTGACACTGTTAGAGCCATTCAATATGCTTCATCTATTGAATTATGTGGAGGAACACATGTTTCCACTACTGCAGAAATTTTATCTTTTAAAATTACGAGTGAGAGTTCTGCAGCAGCAGGAATTAGAAGGATTGAGGCTATTACAGCTGATGCGGTAACTAATCATTATTCGAATATAGAAGAGGATTTTCAACAGATTAAATCTCTAGTAAAGAATAAGGATGTTGTAAAAGGTGTTAGTGATTTAGTATTAGCAAACAAAGACTTATCTAGAAAAATTGAAAGTTATAAATCATTAGAAGCAAATATGCTTATATCAGAATTATTAGATAAAAAGAAAGTAATTAATACTGTAGATGTAATAGCAGAAAAAGTGAGTGTAGATGCATCCGTTATGAAAGATATTTCTTTTAAGTTTAAGAAATCAGAATCTAATTTACTAATGATGTTAGTCTCAGAAAACAATAGTAAAGTAGTGATTACTATAATGATTACAGACGATTTAGTAGAAAAAGGAAGACATGCAGGAACTCTTATAAGAGAGGTTTCTAGTGAGGTTAATGGTGGAGGTGGGGGTCAGCCCTTTTTTGCAACTGCAGGAGGTTCTGATCCATCCGGGATTCCTTCGGCAATAAAAAAGTTTAAACAATTAATTTGATATACTTATTAATTTATTAGAGCATAAAAAAACCATCTCAATTGAGATGGTTTTTTAATATCTAAATTAATTTCTTAGAATCTGTATCCAATTCCAATTTTAAATTCACCCTCTCTTTCTCCATTGCTGTCTTCATTCAATGGCATAGAGTAGTTAGGCTCTAAGTATACGTTGTTCCAAACACTGAATGACATACCTAGACCCACTTTCATGTTGTCAGTCATGTCTTCAGTTGGCATTTGAGCTGATAAGTAGGCTCCTTCCATGAAGTTACCTAAGTCATACCTAGCAAATAATTCAAACTCGTTTTCATCATCCGAGTGGTCATCACCTTCAGCGTGATCATGAGAAGCTCTAACAACACCTACAGTGATTCCATCCATAATTGTGTAACCGAATCCTAAATTAGCAGTTAACTTATCAATGTTTTCTGTTTGATCTCCATCATAAGTTGTAACTACCATGAATTGTGCAGAAGCAACTAAAGTAGATAAAGCAACCACTGCTGTTAATAATAATTTTTTCATTTTTTTAATTTTATTGATTAATACTTTTGCAAATATAAAAAGTTATAATAAACTGAGAGCAATAATTAACTCTCTTTTCTAACAATCTTATGTTAATTTTACTAGATAAAAAAAGAGGAACGTGAGTTCCTCTTCCTTTTTTATAAAATCATTTAGTAATAAATTACGGTCTGATTGAAATTGTGATCCATGTTCTTTCGTTATCTGAATCACCTAATCTTGCAATACCTATAGATGCATTATCATTAAGGTTGTATCCTAGCATCATTGCAGTTGACTCAGTTTCTGAACCATCAGCAGCCGTTGCAGTATACATTGTGTAACCTAAATTTATATCTCCATAATCGTAAGAAATACCCATTGCAGTTACATCTGTACCAGCAGCTTGATAACCTAAAACTCCATTATCCCATCCACCACTCATTGCAGTATTTGCCATGTCAAATGCACCATCATAGTTCATCATTGTATATGAAGCAGATAGGTTGTCCATTACATCATAAGATAATCCATATGAAGTCATTTCATCATCTTCATAGTCAGAATTCATACTAGCATTCAATGAGAATTTACCCATTGTGTAGTTTAAATCATAACCAGAAGCTGAAGCATCACCATTGTTCATCATAAGAACATTAATATTAGCTCCTACAACACTACCTCCAATGTTAATGTAATTTTGGTCTTGATCGATACCATTTAAAGTACCAGCATTAATATCCCAACCACTTAAGTTCATGTTTAAAGAAATACCATCTTCAGTATATCTTTCCATTCCCCAGTCGTTTCCAGATAATAAAGCTCCAGAACCAAATGAAAGGTCTTGTCTACCAATTGTCATAGTAGCATAACCCATTAAATCTGTTGATGCGTAAGCTTCATAAACAGATTGTGTAGTAGTACCATTCATTACATCATACGATAAGTCCGCAGATACATGGATACCACCCCAGTCAGCGCCAACAGTTAATCTTTGTGTCGCTGTTCTGTTGTCAGAATCAGTGTTATCGATTCTTGTTCTTGAATCTGCACTCCACTGAGCTGACGCGATTGTTGTAATTAATCCTAATCCTAGAACTAATACGTTACGTAAATTTTTTTTCATAATTTTTAATTTATGTTTTTGGTTAATACGGGGCAAATGTAAGTATATCTAATTGCATGGCAAACAAAAAAGTTCATGTTTTTTAACAATTTGATGTTTATATTTGAATTAAAACCCTGAAAATCAATAATTTAGTTTGTTAGTTTTTTTTGATTTTTTTAACTAAATTTAATTGAAATTTAAGAAAAAAATCAGTTTTTAATCTCAAAAACTGCTTATGATTTGTATTTTATCCATTTTATTAACTCCTTGTAAGTAGCCTTTTTACCATACATTAATATACCTATTCTATAAATTCTAGAAGATATCCATGTAGAGAATAGAAATGTAATAATTAATATAGTTATAGAAAGTATTAATTCCCAAGTTTCAACTCCTCCAAAAGGTAGTCTAGACATCATGACAATAGGAGAACTTAAAGGGAATATAGACATCCAAAATGCAAGAACACCATCAGGGTTGTTTATAATAGCTTCAATCATACTCAATGATAGAATTAATGGTATTGTTAGAGGAAGAATCATTTGTTGTGTATCAGATTCGTTATCTACAGCTGCTCCAACACAAGCAAAAAAGGAACTATATAATAAATAACCTCCAAAAAAATAAAAGAGAAAATATAGTGATAAAGAAAATATGTCAATATTTAGTAAGAGATTATTCATAATCTCAAATATTCCTCTCTGATTTGATTCCAAAAAACTAAGTTCGGCGATGTTTGCTACTAATAAACTAAGAAAAATCCAAAGAACAAATTGAGTAAATCCTACTAGCGCTACTCCAATAATTTTACCTAACAACAGTTGAAAAGGTTTTACAGATGAAATAATAACTTCTACAATTCTGTTTGTTTTCTCTTCTATCACCCCTCTCATAACTAGGCTTCCATACATAAAAATAAAGATGTATATCAGAAATCCAAAAACAAAAGATATTATAGATTTTACCTCATAGTTTGATGTAGTTTCTTTTCCATCTTCACTAATTATAATATTATTGAATGTTATTTGAGGTGAAAGCGTATTTAGTAGTTCAATATCAATATTAGCATCTATATAATTTTGTCTTTCTACTATTTTATATATCTTACTTTCAATTTCTTTTAAAGTAATTTTACTAGTCTGTTTTTCCGAAATAATATTAAAAGTCCTTTCGTTTTCAATTTCTACTATTGCATGATATGAGGACTCCTTAAAGTTTTTTTTAATAATTTCTTTCTCTGATTCCGGTATTTGAGTAAAATTTAAATGTTCAGAATTCATTAGTTTATTAGAGAAAAAGGAATCTTTTTCTATAATTGCAATGTTTTTTGTTACTTCCTTATCAAAATCTGAGCTAATAGAATTCAAAAAGCTTGGAGCAAATATTAGTAAACCTAATAAAATAGGAGTAACAATAGTCATAACAACGAAAGATTTCTTTCGTACTCTTACAGAATACTCTCTTTTTATGATTAGCCAAATCTTATCCATTGTTGTTTATTGTTTTTATAAATATTTCTTCCATAGAAGGAATTTTCTCTTTAAAATAATGAATATCTGTGTGCTTTAATATTTCATTGATTAGATCCTTTGAATTTTTTCCTTCAGGTATTACAACAGAATATCTATTACCATACTGTTTTAAATCTGTAAAATTTTCTAAAACTAAATTCTCTGAATTACAT
>TARA_B100000674_G_scaffold281777_1_pt1 | contig 10068 bp, 7 predicted proteins | sample TARA_B100000674 | Tara Oceans TARA_B100000674 (sample SAMEA2622759) | marine metagenome | biome: marine biome (ENVO:00000447); feature: surface water layer (ENVO:00002042); material: "saline water (ENVO:00002010), including plankton (ENVO:xxxxxxxx)" | depth 5 m
TGGACGCCCTCTAATTGGGCAGGACTGATGTTTATGGATTTTTTATATGCGTGAGAAAAGTTTTATTCTGACCCTTTTGCTAATTCTCTTCTTAGGGTTTCAACCAAAGGAAGTTGTAGCATCCTCAAAAAGAGCAATTACTGGCGTCACCGAGCTTTCCGCCCGGTTAGACGGTGATGTGGGCGCAGCTGAACTGTTTGCAATAGCAAATGAAGTGGGCCCTTTTATTGATCAGATTAGAAAGGCGAACCCTTCGCCTAAATCATTGAAAAAAATGAAAGCTTTACTCAATGAGATGAGACAAAAGACCTCTGGTAAGGTTGCTGAAATTGAGGCGTCCATGGGAGAAAGTGAAGGTCAGTTGGAGAGACTATATCGCTCTCAAGAATGGGATGATATGAGTTTCGCATTGGCTGCCTTTCCTTATTGGAGAGCCTGGATTGATCTAGAGCTGGCTTACAGAGAACAGAATGTAGGAATCATGGGAGCTGAGAAAACGACGGCCTTACTTCCAGCGGAGAAAGGATTCAGAGGGGCGAGTTTACAATTTTATCGCCCCGGTTTGGTCTATGGAGGTTGGTTGGGCTTAGGTTACGTTGAGCTTGCTAAGGGGCGATTTGATAGGGCCAGACAAATTTTTGAAAGTCTGGAGAATGCTCTGGAAGATGATGAATCGCCAATTTTAGAAGTCGTTCAAGCGGAGCTCGAATTGCTCGATGCTCGTAGTGGTAAAGTGTCAAAAATTACCGAGTTAGGGAAACTAGATGATGAAAAGGCCAGGATAATTCGTCTCGAGGCCTTCGGTTTGTTGAAAGAAAGCAGAGCATCAGGGGGCAGACCATTGGAGGCTGCCAAACGTTTAAATGCTTTAATCAAGGGCGGTTATCTAGATCAATCCTTGGTCAACGACATGATGATTTATGCCCAAGAAATATCTGGGGTAAAGGTAGGATACTATACTGATCTAGCCGGAGCAGAATTTGCTTTGAATAATGGGCATTTTTACAATGCGATGCAAAAATACCAATATTTCTTCAGTAATGTCATCGCACCAAGGAAAGTGGATTTCAGTAATTATCGTTATCGGTGGGCTTTGAGTGCATACAAAGCTAAGATTTTTCAACCTGCGATCGATATCTTAGAGAAACTTCAGCGGAAGAAAAATCTTAATCCTGAGCTTGACGTGGCGTCTGTTAAACTACTGTACGCAGTATATTCTGCGAAAGAAGATAGTGGTAGCGGGTCAGCTCAAAATAGAAAGAAACTACGGATAGCGGCAAAACGATTTGTCAGGAAGAGTCCGACCGATCCAGATGCCGATAGTGCGCGACTTTTGATTGCACAAACCACGAGTAATGCGAAGTCAGCTTTAAAATCTTTAAACCAAATATCATCAAAGAAATTAAAAAGTGATGTGGGAAGAACTGCATTCACTATCATAGCAAAGGAATTCAGTCGTCACGTGAGGCGTTCGAAAATTAGTAAAGCTAAAGCGTTAGCCAATGAAGGTATTGCGGCTTTTAAGGAATTGCCAAAGGCCGATAAGTCCGATCCGTTCTATTTCTCGGTAGTTCTTCAAATGCGAGCGTTAGTTGATCCTAAACCAGAGGATGTACTAACAGCTATTTCGCAGATTGAGGCTAAAGAGCCCCAAAACTTGGATATAAGAAGGGCTTTGGTTTGGTCGAGGTTGCAAATTTACGATCGACTGGGTGGAGGCAATGTTGAAAATTACATACGTAAGTTAGCTAGTTCTCCGATTCCAGGTTGGCAAATGGAGTTTCTTTACCCGTTTGTGGCTAATATCAGCAGCCCAGAGATACGGCAAAGTCTTGCAAAGCTATTACACCCTTCTGCTAAGTCGCAGCCTGATATGGATAAAAGAATATGGTCTACCGTCATAGATAGTATGCTTGCATCTGACCAGAATGAAAGTGCTTACAGTGAGTCAATAAAATTTACCAAAGATTATCCATCATCAGGAGATGCTTGGAGGCTCTTAGGTCGAAGTGCTGAGAAGGTAGACAAACCGTTTGAGGCAGATAAAGCGTGGGGAGTAATTACGAAAAAGGCGATACCTACGCAAGAAGTATGGTGGGAGGGAATGATAAGCAAAGCAAGGATCCGTAGCACTAGAAGGCTAGATCAGGCCTGTAATTTAATGAGAAAAATGAAGAGGAGTGAAGAGTATTTACCCAAAAAATTGAAGAATGATTATGGTAAGCTAATAACGAATTTAGATTGCTCGGTGGAGTCTAGTTAAAAGAAAAAAGAATTGGCGCAGCACCATTTCGAGAAATAACCTTATGGAGAGGGAAGCATAATGGCTTACGTTAAAAAGTATGACGTTGATTTTAGTAGGAGAAAATTTTTAGAGAATACTGCGGCAGGCTTTTTAGGTGCGGGGGTCTTGTGCCCAGTTTGGAGTGCTTTGGCTGAAAACGGTGACTTTTCTGCAGCCTATCCAGATGAGCTCTTGTCTATAGAAGATTATACAAAAGGGGCGCTCAAAACAGGAGACACAATCGATTCCAGCAACGTGGACATGTTGCAAGATCTTCTAGATGGTGTGCGGTACACACAGATAAAGCAAATGGGTAGAAAACTTGAAATCGTACCTGTGACTACCGATATCATGAAGTTGAGTCCAGTTGAATATACGGAGGCGACTCTTCGGAATAAAGGGTTGGCGAAGTTCGATGCGAAAGGGAATGTCGTGGTTGGTGATGGGAAGCCTTGGATAGGTGGAACGCCGTTTCCGGAACCCAGAAGTGGAGTTGAATTATTTGCTAACATCACCCTTACTTGGGGTAGGCATGATGTTTCTTTTTACCCGATAAAAAGCTACGAACAAGATAAGAATGGTCGAATAGGGTACAAATATGAGCTTGGCTGGATAGAATTTGCCCCCGTAGGGCGCGTCAAAGTTGAGCCGACCCCCTATTGGCCTGGACACGAGGATAAGTTACGTTATCAATCTGTATTTTTTACTATACCTCAGGATTACAAAGGATCAGCATTTCTCAATTCTTGGCCGTACGATCAAACAAAATTTCCTGAGCTGCTTGGCTATTTACCTCAATTTAAAAGGGTCAGAAATTTTCCAACAAGTCAGAGATTTGAACCTTTATTGCCGGGGTCTCATTTGTATTTTTCAGATGCTTGGGCTGCAGGAGATCCCTTTCTTACTTGGGGTAATTTCAAGATCATAGGTCGGGGACCTTTTCTAGCGGGCCTGACTGAAAATTGGGATTCGAGCGATGAAAATTGGGAAGGAAAAACTCACGGAGGTGCAAAAGGAAACACCTTTTGGGATACTAAAGTTGAACTTATACCAGAAGCAATCGTAGCGGAGGCTGAACCGATTGGTTATGCCAGAGCACCCGTGAGTAAAAAAAGGGTATGGTTTGATGCTAGAACCGGCCTTCCCCTGATGATGCTTACGTTTGATAGGAAAGGGGAAATGTGGAAAACCTTTGATGGTGCTTACTCGGTTTACGATAATCAAGGTAAGCAAGTGATGGATGGAGCTTATCCGTACTGGTCGTGGACACATGTTCATGCTTTCGACATTCAAACAAGTCATATGTCACGATTAAAGCAGGTTAAGCAGATCGCCGGAGGGCACAGGTGGTGGGTCAATAAAGGTACCGACATTTACAACAAATTTCTAACAAAATCTGCACTTCGACGCATGGGAACTTAAATTATACGGATGAAGAAATAGTTTCTAATTCAGTCCAGCGTGCTATTGCTTCATCTAATTGACTGGTCAAGGCATTAAGCTCACCAAGAACCGGTTCTTGCTCCTTGTAGGGTTTTTCATAGAAACTCGGGTTCTCCATCTGAGTGTTTAGCCGAGCAATTTTAGATTCTAGTGCAGAAATTCGATCCGGAAGCATTTCTAATTCTCTATTTAATTTGTAGCTCAACTTTTTCTTTCGAGATTTTTCTTCGCCTTGCTGTGTCTTAATATCCTGGGTTTCGGTAATGATTGCCTCTTTGGTTGATAGTTTGCGTCCTTTTTTGAGCCAATCTGAATATCCCCCAGGATATCCTTCAATATTTCCGCTGGATTCGAAGACCAGCGTGCTCGTTGCTACATTATCTAAAAATTCGCGGTCATGGCTTACGATTAGCAAGGTACCAGTATATTTTTGTAATTGCTTTTCTAATACTTCGAGTGTCTCTACATCGAGATCATTCGTTGGCTCATCTAGGACCAAGAGATTTGCTGGCTTTGTAAGAAGCTTGGCGAGAATAACCCTATTCTGCTCTCCACCTGATAAAATTTTGATTGGAGTCATTGACCGACTAGGAGAGAACAGGAAGCCTTTAAGGTAGCCAATTACATGCCTGGGTCTTCCGTTTATTTCAATATAGTCTTGTCCATCACCCACTATTTCGGCCACAGTTTTTTGAGGATCTAAATATTCCCGTCTCTGATCAAAGTAACCGATATTTAAATTATCAGCAAACTTGATGCTTCCATCGTTGGGCTGAAGTTGGCCAATTAGTAATTTGAGAAGAGTGCTTTTACCAACACCATTGTTGCCGATTAAGGCGACTCTATCTCCTTTCATGATTTTTACAGAAATATTCTTTATTAATCTTTTTTTGCTATTGAAAGAGAAGCTTATTTTCCTAGCTTCGATAACCTTCTTACTTGATAAGGTTGCCTTTTGGATTACAATACGCGCACTATTGTCTGGTTTTATACGGCTTGCACGTTCTTCTCTGAGTTTCTCAAGAGATCGCACTCTTCCCTCGTTTCGAGTTCTTCTAGCTTTTATACCTTTTCGAATCCACTCTTCTTCTTTATTTAGGTGTTTATCAAATAATGCGTTACTCTTCTCTTCTTCAGAAAAGGCCTTTTGTTTTAGGATAATGTATTTTTTATAGTCCCCAGGCCAGCTCCTTAGGACCCCTCTATCTATATCGACGATTCGAGTTGCTAGCTGTTGTAGAAATTTTCGATCATGAGTGATAAAAATGACACTGCCTTTAAAAGATTTGACGCGGTTCTCCAACCACTCTACCGCTTCTAAATCAAGATGGTTGGTAGGCTCATCTAACAGGAGAACATCCGGGCAACTCACAAGTGCCTTGGCTAGTGAGACTCTTCTTTGCCACCCACCAGAGAGATCGCCTAGCTTAGCGGCCTCTGGTAAATTGAGGCTACTGATTATCTGAGAAGTCTGAGTCTCTATATCCCATCCACCAAGTGCCTCTATACGACGTTGTAGTTTTTCTAATTCTACTAAATTATCCTTTTCTTTATTGTTTGCGCTCAGAATTTTATAGCGTTCAATCAAAGCCTCTTGTTTTGCCAAACCTGTCTTGACGAAACCTCGCACTGATAGGCTATTATCCGCTGGGAGCGCCTGGTCTAATTTCGCGAAATTAACAACCGTTTGGAATAGCAACTCTCCCTCGTCAGGTGCTATTTCTTGTAGTATCAGACGGAATAAGGTGGACTTCCCGGATCCATTTCTTCCTATCAGGCTTACTTTCTCTCCTTCGTCTAGAGAGAAGTTCGCTTCGCGAAAAATAACTTGATCGCCGAAAGATAGCGATACCTTATTGAGCGAAAATAAACTCAACGTTTTCTTGTCGCTACTCGGTGTTGCCTGATAGCAGCGAAACGTTGTTTATAGTTATAGGTGTAGTGGGGACGTCTTGCATTCCGTTAAAAGAGGTTGTGGGAATACCTGCGATACGGTCTATTACCTCTATTCCAGAAGTGATTTCGGCAAATACCGCATAGCCCCAACCGGCTGCGTCTTTACCCGTATGGTCTAAGAAATCATTATTGACGAGGTTAATGAAAAATTGAGAGGTTGCGCTATTAGGATCTGAGGTTCTTGCCATGGAGAGCGTTCCGCGTGAGTTTTTAAGGCCATTATCTGCCTCATTTTGAATCGGCGGCAAAGTTTCTTTTCTATTCATGGGGTGTTCAAATCCACCACCTTGTATCACAAATCCTGGTATGACTCTGTGAAATATCGTGTTGTTGAAGAAACCAGATTCAACATATTTAATAAAATTGGCCGAAGTAATAGGAGCCTTATCGAAATCCAATTCTATGGTGATGTTTCCCTCACTTGTTTCAATAAAAACGAGATTCTCAGACGCTTGTCCATTGCCTGCCAGACATAATAAAATAGTGCTTACTGTTAAGTTTTTCAACATGTTGAGTCCTTAATTGCTGTTATGAAGTGTATTCGTTAAACATTGTTAAGATTGGTCTTCTCTAAGAAAAACAGGAGCGTGGAGGTCGGAGTTGGTAGAATCAAAAAAGTATCCTTGCTCGTTAAATTCGGTTAAATCTGCAGGATTTGTGATTCGATTTTTTATTGCGAACCTAGCCATCATACCTCGGGCTTTCTTTGCGTAAAAAGAAATAATCTTATACTTCCCATTTTTCTTATCCTTGAATATTGGGGTAACTAAATCAAGATTCAATTCTTGTGTTTTTATAACTTTGAAGTATTCCTCGGAAGCAAGATTTAGTAAATACGTAGCACCGCTGATTTTTGCATGTTTGTTCAGCATCAACGTAACCTGTTTGTCCCAAAAGTCGTAGAGGGAGTTTCCTTTCTCGGTCGTGATCCTTGTACCCATTTCTAATCTGTAGGCTTGCATTTTGTCTAGGGGCCTTAAAACGCCATATAAGCCAGAGAGAATCCGTAGATGGGTTTGGGCAAATTTGATATCCTCAGAACTGAACGAGGCAGCATCTAGGCCGGCATAGACGTCACCCATAAATGCGTAAATGGCTTGTTTGCCCTGCGACTTGTTATTCTCTATTGACCAATCTCGATAACGCTCTATATTGAGGGCGGCAATTTTCTCGCTTACTTTCATTAATTGTCTGATTTCCTCCACGTCTTTTCCTCGCATAACACGTATTAATTCCTCTGCTTTGGTCAACATGGGAGGTTTTGTACTTTTTACGGTATGAGAAGCTGTATCGAAGTCTAATGTTTTAGCGGGGGAAAGGATAATTAGCATTTTTTAAACCTGGAAACTTTAAACATTCTCCTATTTTCGTTATTTGTGAAGATAAAGGGAAGTATTTTAAGGTGATAGTGTAATATTTTTTTTGTTACTCTATCCAGACTAAGATTGTAATATAGTTATTTAAGCTTAATAACCGTTTTTCCGTTCTTACGCATGTTGGTATAGAAATGGACAAAAAAAGGGGATCTTAATGAACCTACAAACCGCCCAAAAGTTTTTAAAAGAAAATGACGTAAAATTCATACTAGCGCAGTTCGTCGATATTCACGGAGTGGCAAAAACGAAATCTGTTCCAATAGCGCATTTTAAGACTGTCTTGAAAGAGGGGGCTGGGTTTGCGGGTTTCGCCGCCTGGGGTTTGGGAATGGAACCTCACGATCCTGACTTCATGGCCGTAGGGGATTTAAGTAGTCTGTCGTTGGTGCCGTGGCAAAAAGGCTATGCTCGTATTGTTTGCGATGGAAACGTAGAGGGAAAACCTTACCCTTTAGACACTAGGGTGATTTTAAAAAACCAGGTTGCGGCTGGAAAAAGTATGGGGCTTACCTTTAATGTAGGCATAGAACCTGAATTTATGTTGTTAAAACGTTCAGAGTCTGGAGAAATTAGTGTCGCGGACCCTTCTGACCAATTAGAAAAGCCCTGTTATGACTATAAAGGCCTTTCCAGAAGTAGGGTCTTTTTAGAGCAACTCATTGCCAGCTTACAAGAAGTAGATTTCGATGTGTACCAAATAGACCATGAAGATGCGAACGGACAGTTTGAGATAAACTATACCTATTCAGATGCTCTAAACGCTGCAGATAAATATGTTTTTTTTCGAATGGCCGCAGGTGAGATTGCGCAAGAGTTTGATTTAATCGCGAGTTTCATGCCCAAGCTTTTCAGAAATAAAACCGGTAACGGTATGCACATGCATGTGTCGGCACAGAAAGGGAATAAGAAAAATGCTTTTGAAGATAAGTCTGATCGGCAGGGGTTAGGTCTATCCAAATTGGGTTACAATTTCTTGGCGGGCGTCTTAAAGCATGCTAGAGCGTTAACTGCTTTTTCTGCTCCCTCTGTCAACTCATATAAACGTTTAGTAGTGGGCGAGAGCATGTCTGGCGCCACTTGGGCCCCAGCTTATGTCACCTATGGAGATAATAATCGGAGTGCAATGGTGAGGGTGCCTTTTGGTAGGTTGGAGTATCGATTGGCTGATTCCAGTTGTAATCCTTACCTAGCAATGGCTGCTATGCTTGCTGCTGGCATGGATGGGATTACAAAGGCATTGAATCCAGGGCCAGCTATGAATGTAAATTTGTATGAGATGTCTGAATCGCAGAAGAAAAAGAATAAAATAGAAGTATTACCTCAAAATCTAGGAGAAGCGCTCGATGAGCTGGAGAAAGATAGATTTTTCCGCAATGCGTTTGGGGGATCTATTGTAGATGAATTTTTAAAAATCAAACGAATGGAGTGGGTTGACTATTGTCGACATGTATCAGACTGGGAGAAGGATCGATACATTGAGTTTTATTGATTAATCGCTAAAGTTGGGCAGGAATAAGAAACATCGCTATTGAACAGACGCAAAAACAAATTGCAGCAACCATAAAAGTGTAACCCACTACATCTCCAAATCTAAGCCTAGTTACGGCTAGAATGGGAATAGCAAAAAAGGGTTGGATGAGATTAGTGGTCGAATCTCCGTAGGAATATGCTAACAGTGTAGTTACCACAGAGACATCGAGCTTCTCTGCAGCTGGTAGAAGGAAAGGAGCCTCTATCATCCATTTGGAACCCGCGGAAGGGACGAACAGATTCATGAGACCCGAATAAGCATAAACTACCCAAGGATAGGTAGCGGTAGTGGCGATTTCAGCGAAGAAGTTTCCCAACCAGTCTCCTAAGTCGGTTTTTTGAAGTAGGCCAAATATTCCAGCGTAGAAAGGGAATTGGACAATAATTCCCCAAGCGGAGTCGACCCCGTTTCTGCAGGCAGTTAAAAATGATGGTGCTCTACCGTGAAGCAATAGGGCTAACACTAAAAAACTAATGTTGTAAGCATTTATTGTCCAGCTTGTTCCGAATCCATCAGTTATAATCGAATGCCCTAGTGGGTAAATGAGAAGGACCACCGCCAGCAGGATCCAGCCTCGAAATTGATCGATATATTCAGCCGGAGTCTTGGCCTTTTTTGTTTCTAAAGGGAGCACTGGTATGATTTTTTCTATCTCTTCGGATGACAGAGTCCGAATATTTTCTTTGGGATGTAGCAAGCAAGTGGCGACTAAACCGACGAGTCCAATTACTACTAAAAACGCCAAATTAAAGGGATTAAATAGGGTTTCTGTTACTGGGTAGAGCCTATCTACTACCGCGGTCGCTCCTCCAGTCGCAACCAATAATGGGTTATCGGGGGTGGCTAGAATGAGAGGCGCGGATCCAGAGAGGCCTCCGTGCCAAACGGTGCCAAGTCCTATATAGGACGCACATATGAGAACCCGTACATCCACCTTCGGGTTTTTCTGAAGGATGAAAGGCGTAAATAAAGCGCAAGAGACTAAACAAAGTGCCCAGTTAAGATAGCCCGTTATGAGCGAGAAAATTCCAGCTAGCAAAAGAGCTTGAGTTGGTTTTTCCGGATTCGGTAGGGAGGAAAGCCAACTAAAGAGCCTATGTACTGGGCGAGAAGATACGCACGCAGATGCGGCTACCATAGCAATTGTGAACTGCATGGCCAGTCCCAGCAGATTCCAAACTCCGTCGCCCCATGCGAGAACCGCTTCTTCAACGGTAGCTCCTGCTCCAAAAATACTAAGAAGAACTGCTACAGCAGTCAGAATCATGCAGATGACCCACGCATCTGGAACCCATCGCTCAGTGAAAAGGGATAGTTTTGCACCCATATTTCTAAAACTTGATAGCATTTGCGACTTTGATCCTTATTTAAAGTTAGGCTACATTTTCCTAGTGTTCTGATTCTTATTCAACCTGTTTAGGTGTTTAGTGTAATGGAAATATCAAAAAATGTTTTGTTCCGTATGTTGGATGAAATGG
>TARA_B100000674_G_scaffold488282_1_pt1 | contig 10062 bp, 15 predicted proteins | sample TARA_B100000674 | Tara Oceans TARA_B100000674 (sample SAMEA2622759) | marine metagenome | biome: marine biome (ENVO:00000447); feature: surface water layer (ENVO:00002042); material: "saline water (ENVO:00002010), including plankton (ENVO:xxxxxxxx)" | depth 5 m
AAACATTCTAGTACGTAAGGTTTTTCCTTTCTCACCCTTTCCCCGTATGGAGGGAAAGTATGTGTGGTTTCTTTTACCTCCTTTTTCCTTTCTTTCTTTTGTATGCTTCAACCAAAACGAACACCCTTTCGAAAATATCAAAAAATGAAGGGAAGCTTTCAGAAAACCGCGACCACAGGAGGTTTGATGTTTGGGATTTATGGGATTCAAGCACTTCACCCTTGTAAACTTCCAGCTCGTTCCCTTGAAGCTGCCCGTCGTGTGATTACCCGAACCTTGAAGCGTCAAGGAAAACTCTATATTCGAGTCTTTCCGGACGTCCTTGTCACACGAAAGCCCCAAGAAGTACGAATGGGAAAGGGAAAAGGGAACCCTCATCATTGGATTGCTCGTGTTCGAAAGGGAGAAGTTCTTTTCGAAATGAGCCGGGTTTCCAAGACCGCAGCTCAGGAGGCCTGTGCTCTTTTGTCAGAAAAGTTTAAAGTCCCTCTTCGGTTTATTGATCGTTCTCAGAAAAAAGCCGAGTGGGGAACGGAAAACTGACCTGAGTTTTTCCTTCTTTTTTCCTTTCTTTTTTCTCTTTATGATCATTACAGGCAGTCGACTACACGTTGTTGATAACTCTGGAGCCCGAAAGGTTCGGTGTCTCAAAGTCTATGGAGTCCAACCAAAGGGATATGGAAGCGTAGGTGCCACCATTCTTGTGAGTGTTCGGTCTTTGAGCCCAAAGATTCAGAACCCTAAGGTTCGTCTTGGTTCAATGTACAAGGCAGTTATTGTCAATACTTTGAAACCGTCCCAACGTTCAGATGGAAGTTTTGTGACCCAGGGATATAACGCCTGTGTGTTGTTGAATGCTCAAGGCGGGCCTTTGGGCACCCGAGTTCATACACAAGCAGGAGTTGAACTTCGACGTGAACATACGAAAATTCTCAGTCTTTCACCCCGAATTGTGTGAAAGACCTGACCTTCTCTTCTTTTGTGCTTTTTATGACACCCTACGCCTACACACCCTACCCTTTGATGTCTCGCCTTCATGCACATGGAAAAACTGTGTGCGTGTACGACAGTCTTTTGAATACTGGAAAGGTGACCGGCCCTCTCCAGGTTTCTCTTCATTGTACAGAAAAAACCTTGGCATCTGATCCAAAAAAAGGGATTCGTCTTCTGAAACTCATGAGTTTTCTTACGGGAGTCTACCCTGAAAGCGCGCAAGCAGAAAATCATCATGCTTCTTTCCATCTTCGAAAAAACGACCTTCTTGGATTTACACTTTCTTTGAAGGGGGAGTATGCTGAAAGCTTTCTTTCCCGATGTATCCACACTTTTTTCCCTTTGGACCCAACCTTTCAGGGAATTCCTCTTTCGGGATTGAACCTTCAGGGCGATCTTTCTTTTACTTTGAATTCTTTGGACTCTTGTCCAGAACTCGAGCCTTTGAAACCTCTTTTGGAAGAAGGGTTTTACCTTCAAGTGTGTATTCATACACCAACAACAACAAAGGAAGAGGGGTATCGATATTTGACGGAACGTCAATTTCCTCTCCTTCCTGAGAAGGCTGTTCAAAGGGACATGCAAAGAAAGCCTTCAAAAATCTTCAACGAATCTCCGGCTTTATTTTTTCTACTATGGCACTCAAAGGCTTTCATCTCTATGAAATTGCTCGACTTCCGGGAAAAGGAAAGGTCACCACTGACCGTCTTCGTCGAGAAAAGGTTCGTACACAGGGGTTCTTCCGTCGACTTCTCCGGTCTTTGACGAAGAACCTTCGTCTTCCAGCGGACTATCGATACGGGGTTGGGCTTTACCTTGCTTCTCTGGATCGCAACGCCTCAGCAACTCGTGTGCGAAACCGATGTACACTCACGGGTCGAGGGCGTGGAGTTTTTTCAAAAACTCGGTTGAGTCGACACAGCCTTCGTCGCCTTGCCAATCGTGGCCAGATTCCAGGGTTCTTGAAGCGAAACTGAGTGAGACCTTTTTCTTGGGTTGATCTTTCTTTCTTCTTTTTCATATTTTTCTTTTTTTTTTTCGTCTGAACCCTCAAAGAAGCAGACTCTCTTTTCTCTTTATGAAGTACTTTGGACACCAACCTTTGGATGCTCTTGTCACCGCACTGAGCACAGGAGCAACTTTGAAACAAACAAAGGTCTCTCTTCCGCACACTGCTCAAAATGCTGCAATCCTCAGTCTTCTTTCCTCTCATGGTCTTCTTCATGGGTGGATCCTTGAAAAAAACCTTTGTGTGGCAACCCTTCGATATGTGGATGGGAAACCTGCTCTACGTACTATTCGTCGGATCTCTAAATCTCAAAAACGAGTGTACCTTCGAGCACGCCAACTCGATCAGGGAACACCCTATTGGAATCTGAAGGTTCTTTCGACTGACCATGGGATTCTTTCACATACAGAAGCTTGGATCTTGAACCTAGGAGGGGAGCACCTTCTTGAAGTGAATGGATCATAAGATTCTTTTCTTTCTTCTACATATTCTTTGTAGACCTCTTTTTCCTCCTTTGTTTCTGATAAACAAAGAAAACCCTTTGTCTGACCGACAAAGAGAACCCTTCGTCTGACCTATGCCTCCCTTTGTGTTTAGTCTTCCGCCTGATGTAAGCCTTCATATGTTTGGATCTCACCATGGTCTTCTCACTGGACCCCTCGGGTCCCTTCTTGTCGATTGTGAAGGAGAGATTACACTTTCTGGGCGAAACCTTTTGTGTACCAATCCACGAAGCCTTCGTGTTCTTGAAACAAGCATTCACCATCTTCAGGTTGGAAGTCGAAAAGCCTTTGACCTTGTTGGGACTGGGTTTAAAGCTGATCAAACCCCTTGTTCGACTCGGGTAAAGGTTGGATACTCTCACGATACCCTTCTTCCCCATGGAGAAGATTGGATGATTCATATTGAAAGTCCAACAACCCTTGTTTTGTATGGTCTTCACCCAGGTATTGCTGGATCTGTAGGCGCTCACCTTCGGGACCTTCGTCGACCCGATCCTTATAAAGCAAAGGGTGTTCGTGTTGAAGGCGTTTTGTATACCCTTCGTGAAGGGAAAAAGAAATAATTCTCTTTCTTTCTACACCTTAAAAAACTTTCAAAAAAAATTCTTTCCTTTTATGGAAAGGTGAGTCTTTCTTTCTTCGCTGTATGCCAACACCTACAACAAATCTTTTGGGCCAGTCTTTTCCCTCTTCAACCTCTCTTGACCATGCCCTTCGATCTCTTTATGGGATCGGCCATCAAAGTGTACAAAAATATTGTGCAGTTCTCGGTGTTCTTCCAACCCTCCCTTTGTCTGCACTTTCCAAAGAACATTCCATGCAATTGACAGCCCTTGGAGAAGCACTCTATCCGGGGGCCTATGCTTTGAAGCGGGCCCATTTTAAAAACCTTCAAACTCTTGTGGAAACCTCCTCATATCGAGGATTTCGACACCGAAGTGGGCTTCCCTGTCGTGGTCAACGAACACGATCAAATGCTCGAACCTTTCGGAAAACAAATCTTTTTCGAAAAAAAGTGAGTAAATAAAGGTTTTTTCTCTTTGTTTTTGATTTTTTTCTTTCATGTCTTTTTCTTCAGACCTATCCTTTCAAAAAAAATTCCAAGCCCAGGGTTCGAACCATGCAAACCTTCGATTCTTTGCTTTTCAAAGTCTCCGGCTCCGAGCGAAAAAGGCTCGCCGATTTTTGCTTCGTCGTCGATGGTCACCCTCAGGAAGTCTTTCTTCCTCTCCTTTGAATTCTTGGTATGGGGTTTCTGGAAAGAAACCATATACTCCCTACCAAACCAATCTTCAAACCTTGTACACAGAGTCTGTGAATCTTCTTGATTCTGTTTCGGAGAAAAACCAAAGTTTGGCAGAGGGAAAGAAGGATGTTTTTCCAATCCTTCTGAGTGCACAAGCTCGAGTTCAAAACCCTCAGTTTTCAGAAAACCTTCCTACCTTGGAAGGACAGGAAGGAAAAAAACCCTATCTTTTGCATAAAGAACAAGCCCGGTTTCACGCTCGCTTTTATCCGGACCAAAAAACCCGGTTTCCTGCGTATGGGTGTCTCCATGTGACAACCGTCCATAATAACTGTTTTCTTGGAATTACCGACATTTGGGGGCGATCCTTTTCCCATGCATCAACTGGAAGTCTTGGGTTCACCCAAAAACAACGGCTGACACACCCAGCCTTTGCTCTTGGAATGAAAATGGCCAAGGAAGCCTTTCAAGGTGGAATGAAATCCTTCCTTTTGGTTGTTTCTGGTTCGGGTCGATCTGGGTCTGCAGCCCAAGCAGGAATTATGAAGGTTGTTCAACGTCATTGGAAGGCTTCCCGAAAGGAAGGAAGTCATCCGACTTTTAAAAAGGTTGGAACCTTTTTTGTCAAGAAAACACCCCATAATGGATGTCGTCTTCCCGCTCAACGACGAAAGCGGCGAAAAACTAAGGTTCGACCTCTTCGACTTGGAATTTGAAAACCAAGGCAAAAAACAAAAAGATTTGAAAAAAAGGTTTTTTCTTTTGTAACCGCCTAATGGAGAAAAAATGATTTTTTGAAAGAAGTCTTTCTTCTTTTTTTTTGTATTCGTGTGAAAAGAAACCCTCTACCCTTTCTGTACGGCGTTTCCTAAGGAAGGAGACTTTCTTGACCTTTTTTTGACTTTTCATGTCTCAAGCAGCAAAGCTTATTGGCGCAGGATGCGCAACCATCGGACTCGCAGGTGCTGGAGTTGGAATCGGAACTGTGTTCGGATCTCTTATTACTGGTGTGAGCCGAAACCCAGCTCTTGAGCAGACCCTTTTCCGAATTGCGATTCTTGGGTTTGCCCTTACCGAGGCGATTGCGCTTTTCGCGCTCATGATGGCCTTCCTTCTTCTTTTCGTTTTCTGATTTCTTCAGAAGATGGATCTGTCTTTGTACAAAGACACCGGAGTTTCCGGATGCGAATATGGTGAAATCGGTAGACACGCTGGTTTTAGGAACCAGTGGCTTGCGCCTTGGGGGTTCGAGTCCCTCTATTCGTAGTTTTTCTTCCTTCTTTTTTGTACACATACAAGCAAAACCATCCTTTCTTCAAAGAAAGATTGTACTCTTATTGAGGGTTCATAGCTCAGTGGGAGAGCAATCGGCTTTTAACCGACAGGCCGTAGGTTCGAGTCCTACTGGACCCACCTTGATTTGGATGAATGGCCGAGTGGTCGAAGGCATCAGTTTTGAAAACTGACATACGGAAGTATCGGGGGTTCGAATCCCTCTTCATCCGAAAGAAGAAACCCACTTATATAAAAAATAGATAAATAAACCTTTTCCTTTGAAAGAGAAAATCTTTCGGACAGTCTGACGGATCTGTGTGTACAAAAGAAAACCCAGACTGATTTCAAAGAGAAAGAGAAAGCCTATCCAGATTCCCAAAAGACCGAGAAAAACGTCTGGGGTTGGGAGAGCCAAACTCAAACATCCAAGGGTTCCAAGTGCCCAAAGTTTTCGAAGACTCTTTCCATCAATCAATGTGTATCCTGTTTTTTTCAAAAGAAAGGGAAGACACACACAAAGAAGAAAGATCAAAAAACCCAAAGAAAGGGTGTGCGTGAGAAAACGGATCCACCCAAGCCCTCGAAGAAGGGGAAGGAGACCCGTATTTATGTCTTGATGGTTCTGGTCCACTCCATACAAAAAAACCAATCCAGAGATTGTACTCAAAAGAAAGATTTTTCCCACCCAAAGAAGAAAAAGAAACCCAAAAACAAAAAAAAAAAGAAAGGAATGAAGAGTCCAGGTTTCACTTTGATCCAACCCAGGGTGAGCGGCTTCAAGAAAAAAGCAGATCAGAGTTGGAAGGCAGGCGCACAAGGTTGAGAAAAAAAGGACTCGGAAAAGAACTTCAAAAAGGTCAGTTGGTGCGTGGGCAGTAAACCCAAAAGAAGTCCCGCTCAAAGAAGGAAAGAGCAAAAGACTGTCAACAAAGGCATGCATATAGAAGGTTCCACACCAAAGACTTGTTCCAAAGGTGCACCCTGCCCATCCCAATCGTGAAACACTCTCTTTCGCATGAAGAAGAGACAAAGACATAAAAGATTTTTTTATAGACAAAGAATGGTTTTGAAAGTGTGAAAAAAGAAAACTGAAGAATCTTTCACTTTCTGTGATAGAGTCGATCCAATGTTCGTTCGTTTACTTTCATTGGGTAGACCAAATGGGATGGTGGACTTACCAAGGTCAGTCCAAAAATCCGAGGATTGGTTTCCAAGTGGCCTGAAAGGTATCGGCCTGGAAGGATTTTTTCAACAGGTGATCGATCTTTTTTTGACCAAAGAGGAGAAAAGCTTGACTGATTTTTGAGAGAAACCCAGCTCTCATGAAGAAGACTTGTATCTCCTTTCAAAACAAAGGTCTGATGAAGACCAATCTCAGTATGGAGACGGGAAAACCCTTCTTTCTTTCCGGAAGAAAGGTGTGTACTTTTTTGAAGACTGAGCATTCGAAGACGCCACACCAAAGAGGAAGGGTCCACCATTCCTTCTCCATTTCCAAGAAGACTGAGCTGAAGCCCAGTATGAAAGCCGGACTTTTCGGTCTCCTTCCACTGTGTCGTATGTGTATACTTTGTACACTGAAGGTGGGCGTGGGCTGCAGAATGATAAGAGGACTGAAGAAGGAGGGTATCCCCAAGATCAAGCATACGGGTCGCAGCGGTCAATACCTTTCCATTCAAAGTATACCACCCCTGACGAACTTGGGTGCGTGCACTTCGAGGTGTTGGAGCAAACCCGGCTCGATACACAACCATGAAGGCCATTCGTTCAAGACTTTGAAGAAAGGTAGGCCCTGCGGTTGGTCGATGTGCTCGGGCCTTTTTCATCAATCGACCAAGAGAGGTTGCTGGCATCCACCCGTAAAAGGCTCGAACATTTTGACGTGCTTGAAGTCGCTCTTTATACCAAGAGAGTTTTCGAGAGGATGGTTGTGGACGACCGAGACGCTTACTTTCAACCAACCGTGCAAGTTTTGCAGAAAGCTTTTTTGTGTGAAAGACAGGAGCAGATCGAGATCGAAGGGTTCGCAAACGAGGGTAAGGAAGAGTCATAGAAGAGAAAGAATGGAAGGATCCAAAGAAAGAAAAAAAGAGTCTTTTGACTCGGTCTCAAGAAAAAAGAATCGAAAGATTTTTGAGAGAGAAGTGCTTCCCATCGGAGTCGAACCGATACCCCAAAGACTTGGGAGCAGAGTTTGAATCTACCGTGTCTACCAATTCCACCAGGAAAGCAAGGTTTTTCCTTTAGTTTTTGACCTTTTTTGAGTGTCGAGAGAAAATCAAAAAGAAAGAAGGGTGGTTGTGAAAATGAAAGGAGTCTACGGGCAATGGGATTCGAACCCATATCTTCAGCTTGGAAGGCTGATAATCTAGCCCTTGATCTATGCCCGCGAATGTCTTACCTCCTTCTTGGGAAACCAATGTGTTTTCAGAGTGTGGCGCAGTTGGTAGCGTGCTCGGTTTGGGACCGAGTGGTCGCAGGTTCGAGTCCTGTCACTCTGAACCCAGAAGACCCTTTCTTTCCCTATAGGCGGTCAGCCTTTTTTCGTTTTTTCTTTGTATGAAGCTTCAACGACCTTTGTCTCCTCACCTTACTGTGTACAGTCCCCAACGTGGGTCTGTTCTTTCAATTTCCATGCGTATTTCGGGAGTGATTCTTCTTCTTCCCTTTCTTTACGGTGGATTGGCACCTCTTTTTCTCAGTACTGGATGGGCGACCCTTCCGAATGTTCTTCAATCCTCTTTGAACCCTCTTCTTCTTGGGTTGGAAAGTCTTCGAGAGAGTACAAGTCTTCAAACTCTTTCTTCTTCCTTTGATCTTTCAACCCAAGGGAGTCTTGTATGCGGGACTTTCTTTGTTTTCCTTCTTTGGACCCTTTGTGTCTACCATTGTATTCACCCACTGGTCGACTCTCTTATGGAGGACTGGTACCTCAATACTTCCTACCAGTTTAGTCCAGACTTTTGGAAAACCCAGTATATTCTCTGTGTTGGTCTTTTTCTTTTTGGTCTTGGTGTGGGGATTGGAACCTGGTTGGACTTTCTTCTTGAACTTTCAGACGCCTATGCAGACTATGCTGGATGTATGGTTCAGGACGACCTTGGCCCAGCCTTTGATCGAAAGTCTCACTGAAAGTTTTTTCTTTCTTTTTTCTATGTCTCATCTTCTACATCCAGTTTTTCTTTCCTATCGAGAGAGTGTTGCATCTTCTCAACTGAGTTTTTGGCGCCCTCTCTTTATGTATGGGTCCTACCTTCGGAGCCAGTGGTGGAATCTTGCGCATCGAACGGTGGTTGCCTCAAGCGTCCCCATTTTCTTGGTCAACCTGTACATGTTTTTCCTTGCCCAACCCAAAACCCTCGATCCAACCCTGGTTGTTCCTTATCTTGAAGCCCTTCTTCTTTGGTGGGCCCTTCCACACCAAGGTCTTGTGTTGGTTTCTTCTTCTCTCTCAACGCATCCAGGGGAAATCCGCCAAATTGATCGGATGCACACCCAAGCGAAGACAGGCCTTGTTGGGTGGACGTTGATGGTTCTCTTCTTTGGGCTGTATTGGCTTGTTGGGTTCAAGTTTGGCCCTTTGGTTGGAATGCTCTTCCTTTTGGTCTACCCTCTTTTGGCCCTTCATTTGGAACAATCCTTCACAGGAATTGCTTTGGATTATATGAGTATTCAACAACGTCCTTTGCGAGAAGGATTGACCTGGTGTTTTCGCCTTCTTTTGCTGGGCCTTCTCGTCCCAAGTGTCGAGGGCCTTTGTGTATATATGGATTGGGCTGCGTACACTGGACCCTGTCCATTGGCCTGATTTCTTTCTTTTTCCATTTTTTTCTTCTATGCTTCATCCGGTTTTTGCATTGAACCTTGCCCTTTGTTTTTTTGTTATCGGTGTTATGGGGGTTGTTTTCAATCGAAAGTCCATTCTTTTGGTTCTTCTCTGCCTTGAATTGATCCTTCTTGCAGTCAATTTGCAACTCCTTTCTCTTTCTTCCCTTCTTCATGACGTCGAAGGTCAAGTCTTTGCTTTCTTTGTCTTGACTGTCGCTGCAGCAGAATCAGCGATTGGCCTTGCAATCCTTGTGGTGTACTATCGATTGATGGGAACTATCGGAGGAGAGTACATGAACCTTTTGCGAGATTGAGAAGGTTTTTTTGTTTCCCACCCGAGAAGGTGCCAGAGTGGTCAATTGGAGCTGATTGTAAATCCGCGGACGAAAGTCTTCGTAGGTTCGAATCCTACTCTTCTCACACACCCTTCGGCCCAAGAAAACCGTGTGTATGGGCTTCGTTGAAGGGCGCCTTCTCGAAAGGAGAGAAGGCAGAGACCAAGAGGGTCCTGGTTTTACCCCTTGTGTGTTTTTTCTCCCTTTTCTTTGTTTTTCTTATGCCTCAACTCGATCTTGTGTCGTACGCTGCCCAATTTATGTGGCTTACTCTTGTGGTAGGAACCTACTATGTCTTTTCTGTCCACTCTCTTCTTCCAACAACTGGAACTCTTTTGAAAACTCGAGCTGCCCAAGAGGTTGATTCTTCTCTTTTGGAAGTTGAATCCCTTGGTTCAGACCTTACCAGCATGAATACCTTTACACAAAGCCTTGAAGCCCATACGGATCATGCACAAAAGTCTGTTCATGCTTTGGCAACCGCTTTTGACACCTTCCAGCTTCAAATTGTTGACATTGATGCGGTTTGGAAAAAGGCTTTCCAAAAGGAAATTTTCGAACAAGCAGGACAAGCTCCTCTTCAAGCATCGATTGCGGTTTCTGGGGCCTACGGGTCAGACGCAGGGGTACAAACCTTTCCTGAAAGTCTTTACTTTCAAACCGCAGCCCAGAGCCTGAGTGGAAAGTCAAACGGGTCCAAAAAATCAAAAGGAAAAAAGAAGTGATTCTTTGATTTTATTCTATTTTTTATAGCATCCGGAAACGACCGGATTCGAACCGGCGGCCTCCCGCGTGACAGGCGGGCCTTCTACCACTGAAGTACGTCTCCCGAGCAAAAAAGGAGAAAGGAAAAAGAATCTTCACCAATCAAGG
>TARA_B100000674_G_scaffold132510_1_pt1 | contig 10059 bp, 11 predicted proteins | sample TARA_B100000674 | Tara Oceans TARA_B100000674 (sample SAMEA2622759) | marine metagenome | biome: marine biome (ENVO:00000447); feature: surface water layer (ENVO:00002042); material: "saline water (ENVO:00002010), including plankton (ENVO:xxxxxxxx)" | depth 5 m
ATCATTCAGTTTCAATTCACGTTCGTAGGGGAGACTTCATCAACAATCCTACAGCATATGCACATAATGAGCATATGGGTCCTGAGTATTATCGAAAAGCGATGGACGTGATGGAGGATATATATGATGACATTACATATTTTGTCTTCTCTGAAGACATTGAGTGGTGTAGAGAAAATATCAAAAACGATAAGCATCCTGTTGTTTTAGTTGATGATGATTACTCTGGAGATAGAGATTCAGGACATTTGTATTTGATGCAGGCTTGTGAAAACCACATCATTGCTAACAGTACTTACAGTTGGTGGGCAGCATTTCTTGGGGACTCAAAGGTAACCGTTGGACCTAAGAAGTGGTTTACAAATGAGAATGGATCTGAGATAATGTTAAGTAACTGGATTAAATTATGAAAGTAACCATACTTGGATCTGCTGGGCAGATTGGAGCATACCTTACAGACTATCTGAAAAGGCAGGGACACATTGTTGTAGAGTTTGATATTGTCAATGCAGATTGGCAGGATATGACACGTATCCCAAACATCAATCTTCACGATGCACTTTCCGATACTGACTTTTGTTTCTTCCTTGCATTCGATGTAGGTGGATCTAGGTATCTGAAAAAGTATCAGCATACGTTTGATTTCATTGATAATAACAGTCGTATTATGGTCAATGCTTTTCAGTATCTGAAAAAGTATCGAGTGCCGTTTGTATTTGCATCATCTCAGATGAGTAATATGAGTTACTCGCCTTATGGTGTTCTCAAGCGTGTGGGTGAGTTATATACCAAAGCACTTGATGGACTAATCGTTAAGTTCTGGAATGTGTATGGTATTGAAAAGGATGCTGATAAAGCACACGTCATTACTGATTTCATTCATAAAGGATTTAAACTTGGTGAGTTTGAAATGCTCACTGATGGAACTGAAGAAAGACAGTTCCTGTATGCTGAAGATTGTTGTGAAGCATTGGAAACGATTATGCTTAACTTCAAAGACTTCAAACCAACTGACGATCTGCACGTAACATCATTCCATTCTACTTCCATTAAGGATATTGCTGCAATCATTCAAGGTTGCTTCAATAGAATCGAAAGGTATGATGTAAAAATCAAACCTGGACTTGCGAAAGATAGTGTTCAGATGGATAAAAGAAATGAGGCAAGTAACTTCATTCACAGTTGGTGGTTACCCAAAACAAGTATTGAGGTAGGTATCCATAAAGTATTCAATGAAATCAAAAAGGAGTATCTAGGTGACGAAGGTTAGTAGTATTACGCCCTGTTTTAATATGGAGCGGTATATGGAAGGATTCCTTGAGAATCTTTCCACACAAACTCATAAGGATCTTGAGATTGTGATGGATCATAATAATCCATCTGATCGTGAGATGGGGATGATCGAAAAGTATCAAGAGACTAACGATAATCTTCTGCATATCAAAGTTGATGGTGTTGATCCTATCGGCATTTCTATGAATCGTTGTATTGAATATGCAACTGGTGATTATCTTTGTATCTGGAATGTTGATGATCTTCGTACTCCAGATTCAATTGAAGTGATGGCAAAGGCACTGGATGAGAATCCAGATGTCGATTTTGTTTATGGTAACTATCACGTTGTTCCATCATTTGGATCTAAAGAAGGACACATTGTTGATGAAGCAGGTAAAGAAGAGTGGTTAAAGATTGGAATGATTCTTGGACCATTCTTTATGTTCAGGAAATCTGCTATTGAAAAGGCAGGTGTCTTTGACGAACAACTTGTCTCTGGTGCTGATTATGATCTAGCACTTCGTCTTGCCTTCAATGGTAAAGGTATGCACATTCCAAATATTCTGGGATATTATTTGAATGAGGGTATGGGTGCTAGTACTCGTCCAGATAGCAAGCAACCTGTAGAGAGAACTGTGATTGAATTGAGATATGGTATTCGTATTTTAGAACCACATCTCGTCCCAAAAACTAGGGCATATGATGTATCACATATTATTGTAGATGGAAAGAAAATCCTAGCAATGAGTTATAAAAATGATTAATAAAATTATTGAAGAGTGTAGTAAATCTCCTTATATCAAATGGAATGATGATTCTTTGCTTGATCTGATTCGTAATGATAATGTTTACAATGTATTCATCTTTAATAAGGATGGCAATCACGGATACTTTTCTCTTCTGAATCGCACAACTGCCAATTTAGATGAGGATGCAATAATTGTAGAACTTGGTAATCGCGAAGGTCTTGGTATTCTTTCTGTGTATGATGCAATGAAAGAGAATCAAACTTTCTACACTCTTGATATTGTGAATGATATTCGTTTCATTGGTGATAAGATTCGCAATGATGATAGAGTCAAGATCTTGAATGATTTTGATGCACTTGATTCTGATCGTGTGAAAAGAGAATTTAAAGAAAAGAGCATCTCTCTCATCTTTATGGATACGATTCATACTTACGAGCAACTCAAAGCAGAGTATGAGATCTGGGGTCCATATCTAAAGGATGATTGTATTATTATGGTTGATGATATTCGTCCTTCTATGCCTGGTAGAACCAAGTGGAAGTGGCACGTAGAGACGCCATTCTCTCAAAAGTATGATGTAACTGAGTGGGCACATAATGATACTGGATTTGGAGTTTATGTAAAATGAAAGTAATTGGTATTCTGCCTTTCAAGAACGAAGAAAAGTTTCTTCCAACTTATCTTTCAAACGTTCAACCAATTTGTGATGAGATCATTGCTGTTGATGATCACTCAACTGATAACTCTCGCCAGATTATGGAAGATGCTGGTGTGATTGTCAAAGGATATGAGGACACTGAAAAACTGAAAGGTGGTTGGACTTGTGGATTGATTCGCCAACATCTTTTCAATTATGCTAGAGAAGCAGGTGGAACACACTTTGTTTGTTTAGATGCAGATGAAACATTTACTTCAAACTTTGTTCCTATCGCAAGAGATATTATGTCTCAACTGGAACCTGGTGAGAAAGTTCATATGCAGTGGTTAGCACTCTGGAAGAGTTACACTGCGTATCGTGATGATCATACTGTTTGGAGTCGCAACTTCAAAGACTTTATTGTTGCAGATCATCCTGATCTTGATTACTCTTACAATTATATGTGTGAGGGTAGAACGATTGGACCTAATAATAATGATACTCTGAGAACTCTAGAGGTTGAGCACGGTGGAGTTCTTCACTATCAGTTTGCTTGTTTCAATAACTTTCTTCTGAAGCAAGCTTGGTGTCAGGTTGGTGAGTTAGTTCAACAAGGTCCTGGTGCTCTTGGTGCTATTAATAATAAGTATAGTATTTGTTATCAGGATCAGAATGTGGGTATGAGAGATATGCCTTCTGATTGGATTGAAGGTATTCCTGAACCACCAGTTCCAAACTTTGATCCAGAGTGGAAAGAAGAGAACTTCTTAAGGAAGAATCTTCTGCCCGATATCTATAGACATTTTGATGAGTATGGAGTAGAATACTTCAGAGGTCTGAATATCTGGCAGATTCCACAACTGAATGAACGACTCAATGGATAAGATCAAAGTTGCTTTTATAAAATTTGGAGGGATGGCAAACGGAGGTACTGAAAAGTATCTTCAAACTATCGCAGCACATCTACCCAAAGATCTCTTTGAGGTAGATTTTTTCTATTGTGATGCTGCTCCTTACATCGGATCAAACTTTCAACACATTGATACTTGCCCATCGCGTGTCAAGTATTGTAAGGAGCACGGTGTAAATCTAATCAAGTTCGATGTTGCATTCAAAGATGTAACCAAACCCACTCACGACTGGGTGGATACAAACTTCTGGGAAGTATTCAATGAGGATGATTATGATGTAATTCAGACTGGTAGGTCTGGTCATCCAGAATATCCCTTCATCCATATCAACAAAACTCCTATCGTTGATAGCATTCACCTAGCAGGAATGGCAGAGCGTAAAGCAAATGTTGCTATGACTGTATTGGTTTCTGAGGAACAGATGCAACGGTGGGTTGGTGCAGGTGGACCACCTGATCGTGCAATGGTAATTCCAGTTCCTGTGGAAGTTCCTCACGAAACCAAGAATGATACATCATATCGTGAAGAACTTGGTTTTGATAATAAGTTTGTCTTTGGTATGCACCAGAGGAATGATAAAAACATTTTCTCACCCATTCCCCTTGAGGCGTATGAAGAGATTCAAACTGATGAAACTGCCTTCTTGATTTTGGGTGGAAGTGATAATTACAGAAAACAGGCAAAGGATCTTGAACTAAAGAACGTTGAGTTCATTAATAGCACTAGTGATGTTGATACTATTCATAAGTTCTTGAATACACTTGATGTATATGCTCACGGTCGTTCTGATGGTGAGCAGTGTTCCAGTTCTATTATTGAGGGTCTATCACATTCTCTGCCTGTAATCAGTCATACTGCTCCAAGTATGGGACAAGTTGCACAAATCGGTGATGCTGGCAAGGTAGTTAATGATTGTTTTGAGTATGCTGATGTGATGGGGGATCTTATGGGTGACGATAAATACTACGAGCAATGTGCGGAGAACGCTGCCAAACAATATAATACTGTCTACAACGTTGACTCTATTATTGGAAAATTTGTTGAACTTTATAAGAAAGTGAGTAATGTTTAATTTAGACTCCTATAAAAATCACAACTCGGAGTATTGTCAAGAAGAAGCATTTGAAAGGGAAAAGAGAGGTCACGAACAACACGACTCTGAAAGATTTCTCTATCAGGCAGATATCCCACACGGAGATAATCTAGACAAGCACAAGTTTACAACTGCTGTTGATATTGGTGCTGGCACTGGTTGGTTTGCTAATCATCTAATTAAAGAACGCAAATACACTAAGGTGTATGCGATTGAACCATCTCAAGCAGCAGTAGATATTGCACAGAAGATCTATCCAGATCAAAAGAAAGTCAAGTATATTGTTGGTTTTGCTGAGGAAGAAATCAACAAACTAAAGTTAAAGAAACCAGCATTCTTTTCATCTATGTGTGTTCTGGCACACTTGTGTGATGAAGATGTTGCTTCTATCTTGACTGCTATTGATATGGTTGCACCAACTGGTTCAATCTGGTCAGCATCAGAACCTTGGGGAGAAACCTATCACCGTGAGTGTTGGCACGTTCGCACTCCAGAGTGGTGGTCAGATGCAATGCCAGAGTGGCACTTTGAGTTCTATTCTGATTATGAACTGAAAGATCCTGCAGGACGATACAAAGGATTCACTGCAATTAAATTATGAAAATTCTTATTACTGGTGGTGCTGGTTTCATCGGATCCCACACTGCAGATCGTCTCCTAGAGATGGGACACGAAGTTCGTGTATTAGATTGTCTTACTCAACCTGTTCATCCAGAATCAAAGAGACCTGCATATCTTGATCCTAGGATTGAGTTTATGGAAGGAGATGTAACTAACAAAGGACATCTCTTCAAGGCACTCGAAGATATTGATGCCGTATATCACCTTGCAGCATTTCAAGATTATCTTCCACAGTTCTCTAAGTTTGTTGATGTAAATATCAAATCAACTGCACTTCTTTATGAAGTGATTTGTGAATGGAAGCAACGAATCAAGAAAGTAATCATTGCCAGTAGTCAGGCAGCACTTGGTGAAGGTCTTTATATTGATGTAGACGGTAAGAAAGTTCTTCCCGATATGCGATTGGAAGAAGATCTTAAAGATAGGATCTGGGAACCTAGAACACCAGAAGGATTCTCTGGACCATTGATTTGGACAACAACTCCTGAGACGGTATCGAATCCACAAAATCCATATGGTATGAGTAAGATCTCTCAAGAGATGTTTGCTCTTGCTTTGGGTAAGAGATACAACATTCCTACCGTTGCGATGCGGTATTCTATTGTTCAGGGATCTCGTCAAAGTTTCTACAATGCTTACAGTGGTGCCTGCCGCATCTTCTCACTTGCATTCCATCAAGGTAAAGAACCACCAATCTATGAGGATGGGAATCAGGTTAGAGACTTTGTAAACATCCACGATGTTGTTGATGCAAATGTTCTTGTTCTTGAAGATGAGAGAGCAAACTATGAGATGTTCAATGTTGGTGGTGGTGTACCAGTAACAGTGAAAGAGTTTGCTGAAGTTGTTGCCAAAGCATATGGATATAATGATTATGTTCCAAAGGCTTGTGGTAAGTATCGGTTTGGTGATACTCGTCATATCTTCTCTGATATCTCTAAACTCAAAGCACTTGGATGGGAACCAAAAAGAACTATTGAAGATAGTGTGTTAGAATACAAAGAGTGGTTAGATACTGCTGATTGCGTCGACGATATTATTGAATATTGTTCAAAGAAGATGCAAGAACTTAATGTGGTGAGGAGTGTTGAATGATTAATCTATTCTATGAGGAATCATATTGGGGTCATACCAACAATATGAATGGACCAAAGAAAGTTGTCACTAACCTTCTTGCTTCTCTGGAGCAGGAAGGTATTCCTTATGCGGTGAATGTTGAACAGTATGAACGTAATCTTCTGCTTCAATATGATTGGGCAGGACACGTAAAGCATTCAGAACTCACTCTAGAGAACTGTGTAATCGGACCACAGATCTGGTTATTTGATCAGCACACTAATGAACTGAAAGAGAATCCACATTACTATAAGTCTATCATCGCACCATCTCAGTGGGTTAAAGATTTGTTTGTTGGGAAGTTTGGTTATCCTGAAGAAAAGATTTCTATTTGGCCAGTTGGTATTGAACTTCCTGAAGTTGAGCGTGGTGAAGACTATGATTGTTTGATCTACTTCAAAAGAAGATCCTCTGAGGAATTAGAACAGGTTATAAGTTTTCTTAATCAAAGAGGAATAACTTATAAACTTCTTAAATATGGATCTTATAAACCAGAACAGGTGAATGAGTTATCATCCAAATCAAAATGCTGCTTTCTTTTGAATGGTACTGAAAGTCAAGGTATTGCAGTTCAAGAGATTATGGCAACAGGAACTCCTATGTTTGTTTGGGATGTTTTTGAATGGAATGATCAAGGAGAACAGTGGAGAGTTCCTGCAACCTCTGTTCCTTTCTGGGATGATATGTGTGGTGAAAGGTTTGTTCCAGCAGATCCTGGAATGGATCACCTTGTAATGCAGGACAAATTTGATACGTTTTATAGTAGAATAGACTCATATAATCCACGTAAATATGTGGAGGATAATCTTTCCTACAAAGCATCGGTAAAAACACTAATGGAGATTTTTGATGTTACTTAGTTTTCGTGGTCTGGTAGACAAATACAAAATGAATATCAAGGGCATCATTCACATTGGTGCTCACATTGGTCAAGAGATCCCTGATTATATTGATACTGGTATTCAGAACATTGTTCTGTTTGAACCTCTGGAAGAAAACTTTAAGATTCTTTCTGAGAAAGCACAAGCAATGAATGCAAACATTGTTGGGCATCAGGTTGCACTTGGATCTGAACCTGGAAGAACTACGATGTATGTGAGTGATCACAATCGTATTAGTAGTTCTATTCTTAAACCAAAGGTTCACTTGACTCATCATCCTAATGTATCCTTTCCAGATAAGGAAGAAGTTGAGGTTGATTGTCTTGATAACTTTGATTCCTTTGGATACAACTTCATCAATATGGATGTCCAAGGATATGAACTTGAAGTTCTAAAGGGTGCAAAGAAAACTCTTGAGAGTGTTGATTATGTTTATTGTGAAGTCAATCGTGATGAAGTTTATGAGAACAATGCATACGTTGAAGAACTGGATGAGTTCCTGAAGGAGTATAATATGGTCAGAGTAATGACCAGTTGGGAAGGTCAAATCTGGGGTGATGCACTTTATGTACGGGAGAACTTGCTGTGAAAATCTGTATTCTGACTATTGCTACTAATAAGTATCTGCAGTTTGTAGAAAAACTGTATGAAGATATTTCTGAAAAGTTCTGCCCTGGAGCAGAAATTAACTGTCTTCTATTCACCGATCACGAAATCGAAGAGTGTGGTGATAATGTAAGAGTTCATTACATTGATCACGAACCTTGGCCAATGCCTACTCTAAAGCGTTATAATTATTTCGTTAAAGAGAAAGACTTCATTCTTGAACACGATTACTGCTTCTACTTTGATGCAGATATGCGTATCGATGGTGTGGTAGAGGCAGAGGAAGTTTGTGGTGATCTTGTTGCAACACGCCACGGGTATCAATCGTTGTCTGATCCTGCATCACAAACATTCGATAGAAATCCAAAGTCACTTGCTTATGTTCCTTTCGATCAAAAGACAGTCACTTACTACGCTGGTGGATTCAATGGTGGTAAGACTGAGGTCTTTATGGAAATGGCAGATACTATTGCTGATAGAGTAAATAAAGATCTCAAGAAGAATGTTGTTGCTCTCTGGCACGATGAGAGTCATATGAATAGGTATCTAATCGATAATCCACCAACTTTAGATCTCGATCCAACCTATTGTTATGCTGAAGAGTTTATAGGAACTGAATATCCCTATCAACCTGGAAAAATTATTGCATTGAAGAAAAACCATGCCGCGCTTAGATCTTAGAGAAGTTCCTTTCTATTACATTAATCTTGACGATGCTGTAGAAAGAAGAGAGAGAACCGAGTCACAACTAAAAGAACTTGGCATCAAAAGCGTAACGCGGGTAGATGCTATTCGTCATTCATTTGGTGCTGCAGGAACTCCAAGATCTATGTTTAAGGCATTGGAACTTGCACACAATGGAGAACCCTTTGTGTTGATGGAGGATGACGCTGCAGTCAAGAGATGGGATCCGATTGTTGAAATACCTGAAGATGCTGATGCCTTCTATCTGGGAATCTCTGGTTGGGGTAGAATGAACTCACACTCTGGTCCTTTTGTTCAGTGGGATAGGGTAGACGATAATACACTTCAGGTTTATAATATGCTGAGTGGTCACGCGATTATGTACATTTCTGATCGCTACATTGATTTGGCAAAACGTATTTCTCATCACGCAGGATATGTAATTGAGAATCACGTAGACATTGGATTTGCTGAAGTTCAGCGTTGGCATAATGTATATGCTCTTGATGATCCATATTTTTATCAGACAAGTTCTGATGGTAATCAGAGAGTAACTTATCTTCCACTTTCTAAGCAAGATTCCTTAGAGTGTATTAGTTTTATGAAACAGTTTTATCTTCCACAGAGGGTAATATGATTATTGCCAGTTGTCCTTTAAGGATCTCTTTGTTTGGAGGTTCTACAGATAATCCATATTTTGTCAAGAAGTATGGATATGGATCTGTAATTAGTTTTACATCTGATCTGAAAACCTATGTAACTATCAGTCAAGATAAGTTTGGATTCAATAAAGATCAGCATAAGTACATTATTAATTATTCTCGTAGAGAAGAAGTTGGTGATGTATCTGAAATCAAGAATGATCCTGTTCGGGTTGTTCTTGAGTATTTCAATATGCCACCAGTTCAAGTTACTTTGACTAGCGATGCTTACTCACAGGGTAGTGGGTTGGCATCTTCGTCGTCTTATATTATCAGTTTAATCAAGGCTTGCTGTATTTTCTTGGGAATAGAAATGACAGATCATAAGATCTGTGAGTTGGCACACGAACTTGAACTCACATTCAATCCTTACTGTGGGTATCAGGATCCTTTTGGATGTGGTATTGGTAGTTTCAAAAGAATTGAGTTTGTAGGTGATGATCGTGTTAAGTATGAATATCTTTCCACAGATATTCTTGATGAGTATGACACTCACCTTGTATTCACTGGTGTAACTCGTAACTCAAAGAAAGTTCTTAAGAACGTCACAGACAATCTTGAAAAGATTCAACCTCTCTTGGGAACTGTTGACAATGCACATCAGGCAATCTTGAGCGGTAATCATAAAGAGTTTTTCCGTCTCTTCAAAGAAGGATGGACGCAGAAAAAGAATACATCATCTGCAATCACAGAGAACAGGCGTATCAGAGAGATTGATAATTGCCTTGAAAAATCAGAATCTGTCTTGGCACATAAATTATGTGGAGCAGGCAATGGTGGTTTCT
>TARA_B100000674_G_scaffold130570_3_pt1 | contig 10056 bp, 8 predicted proteins | sample TARA_B100000674 | Tara Oceans TARA_B100000674 (sample SAMEA2622759) | marine metagenome | biome: marine biome (ENVO:00000447); feature: surface water layer (ENVO:00002042); material: "saline water (ENVO:00002010), including plankton (ENVO:xxxxxxxx)" | depth 5 m
TCCTTCCAAACCCTCATGCCTCCCCAACTCCGCAGCACTTCAGTTCATGCATTTTTTTTCAATGCCTGTTTACTCGCCGTGGTAGCCTTCAGTTCTCAACAAGTGACGGCTCAACAGGAAAAACCACAAATTGATTCACAGCTCGATTGGGCGCGCTGGCGAGGCCAGAATGGTGCAGGGCGCTGGCAAGCTCCTACCAATCTTCAACTTGACTGGTCAACTCAGAAACCAGAGTTGCTTTGGAGCCAACCCGTAGGTGCTTCCTATAGTGGAATCACAGTGGTCGGGAATCAGGTGTTCACAATGGATCGTCAGGTTAATGGGCAAACGCCAGAAGATGCATTGGCTGGTAACGAACGCGTTATCTGCCTTGATCGAAACACCGGCAAACAACTCTGGCAGTATTCCTACGCCGCCCACTACAAAGGACTCGATTACAACAAGGGTCCACGAGTTACTCCGACCGTGCATCAAGGACGCGTTTACACACTCGGAGCCGTCGGACATCTCACTTGCCTAGATGCACTAACTGGTCAAAAAATCTGGCAAAGGGATTTAGTCTCTGAGGAAAAAGCGAAACTACCCACCTGGGGATACTCTGCCTCTCCACTTGTGATCAATGATTCAGAGTTAATCATTCATGCAGCCTTACAGCCCAACGGTTGTTTCGCAGCCTTCGATTGCCAATCCGGAAAAGAACTTTGGCGCAGTGGTGATGACCCTGCAGGCTATACGGCTCCAATTCTGATTCGCCAAAACGGACATAAACAACTCATCGGCTGGACCCCCAAGCATGTGCTGGGGATGTCGCCAGTCAATGGAGAGATTCAATGGAAGATTCCCTATGACGTCACCTATGGTGTGGCCATTGCGACTCCTATCTTTGAACAGGGACATGTACTGGTCTGTGGTTACTGGGAAGGCTCTAAGCTCATCAAACTGTCGGATAATTTGAAACAGGCGACCTTGGTCTGGGAGGAGAATGAATTCCTACGAGGACTAATGTCACAACCACTATATCGAAACGGATTTGTTTATCTGCTAGACAAACAACACGGTATAGTCTGCTTTAACCTCATAACCGGTAAAGTCGCCTGGACTGATAAAAATCAACTCACCCCACGGGGTCGAAACCCCCAAGCAACCTTGGTTTGGATCGGTGACACCGATCGAGCCATCTGCTTAAACGCTGACGGAGAATTAGTCGTAACCTCTTTAACACCAATGGGTTACAAAGAAATAAGCAGGCACGCGGTTGTCGACTTCACCTGGGCTCATCCAGCCTATAGTGGAGACCTGATATTCGCTCGGGATGACGAGAAATTGGTCTGTTTTCGCATTCCTACAGAAGTGTCTCATTCAAAATAATCACAATAAGTCTGTTTTAGAGTGCTTTAAATAGGCGAATAAGACCTATAGCAGTCTGTTTTATTTCCGCACTACATTTCGGTGCGTACAATTAACATGCTGTAATTAAAGAAGTAACCTAAGCTAGCAGTTGGGTAGAAAGTGTTTCCGAACGCTCCATACCATTTGCTCAAATAGGCATCTACCTTTTTGCCTACCAAAACCCAATAGGAATCGGAACATGTCCAAGTCCCAAATCAAACGTCGAGTTGCTTTATTTGGTATTGCTGCAAACGCAATCGCTTTGCCGATCGCAATCAACGCTTCTAACCGAAACGGAGAATCCAGCTCGGTAACTAAGCAGGACTTTGTCGATTTCTTTGAAGCTAAAAAACGTGGCGACATTGACGTCATGTTCATTCCACGTAACAGCAAATCTGCCAACGTCATCGTCCGTAATAAGACCAATAAAGGGATGAAAGTCCGTATGCCTGAAGCGTTCGCCGGAGTCCCTATGCTAGGCCAAATGGGCGGCATGGGAATGGGCGGCATGGGAATGGGCGGCGGTATGGGCATGGGCGGCGGTGGAATGGGTGGATTCCAGAACATCGAACCTGGCAAAGTCCGCAAATTTAAAGTCACCACAGTTTGCCTAGAACACGGAAAAAAAGAACCAAATCCTCGCGTCAAATACGACATCATCCCGATCGAGTCATTTACCAAGAAACCCGAAGTCATCGAACTTTGCCGAATGCTTGGCTCTGGCCAGCTAAACCAAAGTGCAGCACAGGCAGCAGCATGGCACTTTACCGATGACCTGACCTGGATTGAATTAGTCAACAAAATCGGTGCTCGTCACTTAAACGGCACAGTAGACCGATTCTTCCACCCTAACACCGTTCGACTGGGAATGCGTTATGCACAAGTAGCGGCTCAACGAGCTAAACTACGCCCGTCTCAGGTAGACAAGATCGAGTCACTTTCGAATCAATAAGTGAATTCACAAAAAAAGCCCGGAAATTCTTTCCGGGCTTTTTTTGTGTATCAACCTGCTCCGCACTCGTTATCGTCGTTTATGAAATCAGTAGCTTTTGATTTCGAAAAGATCGAAGCAGGTCGATTAACTCACTAATATTGGCTGGACGGTCAGCGGGTTTCTTGGACATCGCCCTCATGGCAATCAATTCCAACTCCGAAGGAATAACACGTCGTGGGTGACGTGGCTTCCTGGCACTCGGCAAGACCGGTGTTTCATGAATGATCTGGTCAAAAGTCTCGTGAATTGTTCTCCCCTTAAATGGGACTTCTAAACACAGCAACTCATAGAGCATCACACCAATCGACCAGACATCGGCACGATTATCAACATAGTAATTCCCGATGATTTGCTCCGGTGCCATATAGAGCGGAGTACCTGGACGTTGCCCCGTAGCCGTAAGATTCTCAGCGCGTTCTTTCTGTTCCGGCGTTCGCTCTTCATTGGGCATACCCCAAATTTTCGCAACGCCCCAGTCCACCAAATAGACTTCGCCGTATTGCCCTACCAGGACATTCTCCGGTTTTATATCTCGATGAAACACACCATGGGCATGGGCATTGGCCAAAGCATAACAAGCCTGCAGTAAGATATCTAACAACCTGTCCAGACTAAATTCATCCTGAGCCTTAGGAAATCCCCATTTGAGACGATCCATGATCTGATACAAATTAAATCCCGCAATTCGCTTCATGGTGAAAAAGAGATTGCCATCCGGCGTCCTACCAAATTCGTAGATTGGAATCGTATTAGGATGCTGCAATTGCGCAGAAATCCTGGCTTCCCGGAGAAATCGTCGCCGTTCTCTCACATTGTCCTGTAGATGAGAGTGCAGCGATTTATGAACGACCACACGCCCTAAAGCACTGTCCATGCAAGTCTGCAAAACAGCCTTACCACCTTTGGCTAATGGTTTAAAGTCGAGATACTTCTCATAGTCATTCGTGAAATCGCCAGGCAAATCCACATCTGTCAGCGACAGAAATATACTTGGATATGCATCTTTCAACTCTGCCATCACCATGCTCCTACCTAAGTTCAATGCCTCAGAAGCCTCAGAAATCCGCTTTCTACTAAACGGACAGACCCCACAAGATTATTCGCAATGTCGATTGCCAATTCAAGCAAAGCAATCACCGAGAGGGAATTGGGGTTATGACGACTGTCAGGCCCACAGGATTGAGTGATTCAAGAACGAGAGATTACCCAAAGTAATACGCCAACCCATAGAAAAAATAATCCGATGGCAGCTTTCAGTAAGAGCGGATTCCGAGAGGACTTTACCGGAGCGATAAAATCGCGGTGTTCCTGATCCTGCTTCACCATATCCAATCCAAATCTACTGATATTCGTTGCTCGGGACTAATGGAGCACCAAATTAAATAACGAGATCATCCTGTTTATTGATATCAAAATCGTCGACAAAAACCCTGTCAAAATCATAGACTTCAGCAAAGTCCTCCTTTGAATCGGAATCCGACTTTCGCATCATTCCGATGTCGATCAGATTGTAGACAACTTCACCAAAGTCCAATGTCTCATTGAGACCCCAACTGTTTAATACTGTCTTCGCCATGAATCCAAACTGAGTGATACTATATTGCCGAATCGCTTCACACAATTGCTGGCCTGTGAGGTGAGCTTCTTCTGGTAAATCGCCCTCTGCCTCTAAGGATGCTTTGACGACCTCTTCGTCGACCTTCCCTAGGCCCAATTCATCATGAGCATAATTAAGAGCATTCCTGATAAACTCATACGCTTCCGCGGTATAACGAGTATCTTTGGCAATCAAATCCAATAATGGATGCGAAAACTCACTCATCATGACGGGGAACCACCTTCCGAACTTTGTTTGGGTTTATTTTCTCCGCCACGACGACGCCGTCTGCGACGACCCTTCTTATTCTTATTCGACGAACTGGAGCCTTCAGGAGACCCTGATTTAGCATCTCCTGAATTATCTTTTTTAGCTCCTGAGTTAGATTCTGACGACCCATCTTTTCGTTTTCCTGAGCCTCGACGATTACGACGGCGTCGGCGACGCTTCTTTTTTGGGGCTTCGCTTGCCTGGGTCTCATCTGGATCCGCTGAATCCGTCGATTCAATTGAGAGATCAATCTCATCTGCCCGAGCCTGGGCCACCAATCGCTCTCCTTCGGCTACTTGTTGTTCATAGTCCGGCGACTTACGATCCAAAGTGGTTAGAATCTCTGACACATGCAGCATCAACCGCCGACCACTCTCAAGCTCCACCAGTAGCTGCTGGCTTAATATTTCCTGATTTAGAATCTTTCCACGACCAGAACTGGTTATCACTTCTGTTCCCGAGCGTGGAAGCTCCTCTTGAAGAGATAAGTAAGTGTCATATTCGTATCGGAGGCAGCATTTGAGACGACCACACCTGCCCGAAATCTTAGTGGGATCCAGCGTTGCCTTTTGCAGTTTCGCCATCTTCATTGAAACCGGTGGCATTTGCATTAGATGAGTATTGCAACACACCGGCTTTCCGCAATCACCATAGTCCGCTAACAGCTTGGCTTCATCCCGAACACCGATTTGCCGCATTTCGATCCGCATTTGAAATTCAGCGGCTAGTTCTTTTACTAGCTCACGAAAGTCCACTCGATCTTCAGAAATGAAATAGATAATCAGCCGTTCACCACCGAACAGTTTCTCGACCTCAGCCAATTCCATATCGAGTCCATGTCTTTCAACAATCTTCTGACTACGTTGAAAGTAATCCTGTTGTTGGCTCTTTAAGCGATTCAGTTCCTGATCATCATCAGCAGACATGGGTCGAATGATCTGACCATTCGACGGTTTATTCATTTGCTTAATAGCATTTTCTGTGGCCAAACAAAGCACTTCGCCGGTTTCCAACCCTCGATTGGTCCGTACAACCACTTTGTCTCCACGGGCATACGCGTCTTCTCCTCGAGTCGCTAACACGCCCAGCAAACGCATCGATCCGTAACGCGTGATGTATTTAGACATACTCCGACAGAAACCTTCCTACCTGTGAGCACACCGTTATCTGCATGTCGTTTGAAAGTAATAACGATAGACACCTATACCGCGTCTAAAGTGATTACTAGTTAATCACGACAATACGCTAGAGACAGTAGTAAGTAACCTGTGACCAGGTTTTCATCTGCCTCCAACCAACGAGTACTCTTAGTATTTATCCACGATCCATTGCGTTTCTGTCGACGAGCAAGCTCAGTAATCAGCTCAGAACGCCAGTGATGCGTCTTTCCTTTAGCATCTTCTATTTCATCCACTCCCAGAGCCTTCAAAGTTTTGGCAAAGGTATGGAGGTAATAGAAGTGACCCTCGGCTCCCATCCCGGGGTTTTCCGACAGGTCGTAATTTTTCTTAATCCAGCTGACAGCGGCTTGAACACGTTGGTCGTCACCATCAACGCCAGCATAAATCATGCTCTTTAATCCGGCGTAAGTCATGGATGCATAACTACGTAATCCACCATTGGCTGTATTCCCCGCCTGACTAGTCCCGCCAGCTGCAGGAGTGTAATAAAACCCGCCATCTTCAATCTTGGTAGCAAACTCAGTTGTATTGTGCTCAGATTCCAGGTTTTGTGTTCGTGAGACAAAGACCAGAGCGGCCTGAACCGCAGCATCATCAGCCGAAGCTCCGCTAGCTACCAGAGCATCAATAAAGAAGGAAGTGTTACTGAGGTCGGGGCGTTTATGTTTTCCGTACCCCTGACCTCCCCATTCCGGTTCGCTCTTAGCAATCTTGCCATCGGCTCCCACCTGAATACCACGTACGAATTGGTTTGCGTTTCCTAGAACTTTGTCATATTGGCCATCCTGATTAGCTTCAACTAATGCCAGAATTGCCAAACAGGTTTCATAATTTCGATATAGTGAACCGTCCTGATGTATCCCACCATCTTCCCGGACGAAGCCTTCGATAAAGGTCAACGCTTTTTTAACCATCGGATCATCGACAGGGCGACCACTTTTGATCAAGGCAGCGGTAACCAACGAAGTAATGGCCGGACTGGCTTCTTTCGAGAACGAGCCATCTTCCGCCTGACCGGTCGTTCGCAGATATTGCACTGCCCGATCCACCATTTGATCCAATGTCTGTTGTTGCTTTTGTGTCAATTCCGCTGCTCGACTCTGCAGTGGCATCACCAACACAGCCAATACCAACCCAAGCAACACTGTTGTGATTTGTCTTTTCATTGTTTTATCTCTATTCTCATCCCGATCTGGATCGAGACCTCATTTTAGACAATTCAGGAATCGACAATCGCCAGATTGATCACGACTCCTGATTCATGCCCCACATCTAGTCACATCTAGTCACTTCTAGCCGACACTAGATTTCTTTTATTATATATCAACAAGCAGCGCGCAGGAAATCACCCAGACGCAGTCGTGTTAAACTACGTAAGCATGGGTATAGAGAGTCGTTGGGGCCACAGGCCGGAGCCAGATTCAGGCTCAACCAACTTAATCAAGAATCGCCAGGATATCGTTGACCGACATAATCAGCAACTCTTCATCCATCACCTGAATTTCCGTCCCGGCAAACGAGCTGAATAAGACTCGATCACCTTCGTTGACTTCAGGTGCTGAACGCGTTCCATCGGGAAGCAGAACGCCATCTCCAATGGACAGGACACGTCCCTGCTGTGGTTTTTCTTTTGCTGAGTCAGGAAGCACGATGCCTCCGGCTGTTACATCTTCAGCCTCAACTCGTTTCACTACAACCTTGTCGCCAAGAGGCACAACGTTCATGAAATATAGCCTTCAAATAGACTTAGAATCAGATAATTCAATATCGTCATTCTGCAACGTCCATCGCTTCGATGCAACCGTTGCCAAACAATATTGTTGTGACAGAAATTATTCGCCGGAAATCGCAGCCTTCGCCTGTGCGACTACATTTTCGGCATTTATACCGAAGTGATCGTATAGCACTCCTGCAGGAGCGGAGGCACCAAATCCAGTCATCCCTACGAATTTGCCTTCCGAACCAATGTAGCGATCCCAGCCCATTCGCAGTCCCGCTTCACAACCGACGCGTGCCGAAACTGCAGGAGGGAAGACGGAGTCGCGATACTCTTTCGATTGGGCATCAAATAATTCCCAGCAAGGCATGCTGACAACCCGAGCCGCAATACCTTCCGCTGCAAGCTGCGTTTGTGCTTCTAGACAGATGTGAACTTCACTACCGGTTCCAGCTAGAATTACTTGCGGTTCACCTTCACTATCCTTCAGGACGTAGGCACCTTTTGAAGTTCCGCAAGCAGGAGCGAATTCTTCACGGCACAAGGTCGGTAAACCCTGACGTGTAAGAACCAGCATTGACGGCTGAGATTGCTGAACGGCTAAGGTACGATATGCCTGAGCGACTTCATTAGCGTCTGCCGGGCGGTAGACATTCACCCCTGGAATCGCACGGCAAGATGCCAGATGAGATACAGGCTGGTGGGTCGGACCGTCTTCTCCTAAACCAATCGAGTCATGGGTCATGATATAAATCACATCCTGATGCATGATACTACTCAACCGTAACGCCGGACGTAAGTAATCGGTAAAGACAAAGAAGGTTGCACAGTATGATCGCAATCCAGAGAGTGACATTCCATTGCAAATGGCTGCCATCGAATGTTCCCGAATTCCAAAGTGGAAGTTTCGACCACCATAATTCTCTGGGCCAAAATCTCCAGCCCCTTCAAAATTAAGGTTGGTCATATTGGAAGGTGCAAGGTCAGCACTTCCGCCGAGCATCCATGGGAATTTTTCGGCCAGTGAATTTAGCACTTTGCCTGAGGACACACGCGTGGCCATCCCCTTTTCATCAGCTTCAAAGGCAGGAATACCGTCTTCCCAATTCTCTGGAAGACGACCACTCCAAATGGAATCCAATTCGGAGGTTGCCTCAGCATTTTCTGCTTTGTAAGTATCAAACCCACTCTGCCATGTCGCTCGAATTGCGGCTCCGCGTTGCCCTATTCCGGCCTGAAAATGCTCAACCACTTCATCCGGAACTAGAAAGTGCTGATCCGCTGGCCAGCCGTAATATTCCTTAGTCAAAGCGACTTCGTCCGGGCCTAGAGGAGCCCCATGAGCGGCATGAGAGTTTGCTTTATTCGGTGATCCGTAGCCAATGACACTCTTAAGAATGATCAGCGTCGGCTTGTCGTCGGTGTTCTGGAATTCAGCTAAGGCGGCACGAATTGCATCCAAGTCATTGGCGTCTTCGACAGTCACCGTATGCCAACCGAGCCCCTGATATTTCGTCGCCACATCTTCGGTATATGCCAGATCACACTCACCTTCGATAGTGATATTGTTATCATCATAGATCCAGCACAGATTCGAGAGTTTCAGGTGGCCGGCAACAGATGCGGCTTCACAGCCGATACCTTCCATCAAGTCACCGTCACTACAAATCACATAAGTATTAAATCCAAATAAGCTGGTTTCGCCCTGATCGTATCGAGCACTATACCATTTACCGGCAATCGCCATTCCGACGCTGGTACCAACTCCCTGGCCTAGCGGACCAGTCGTCATCTCGATTCCCGCTGCCTCTCCGAATTCCGGATGACCGGCACACGGGCTGTGCAACTGGCGGAAATTGCGAATACTGTCGAGTGTAATGGAGAGTTCGTCAGTCACATTTCCGGCAGCATCAACAGCTTTGATTCCGGCCAAATGCATGATCGAATACTGCAACATAGACGCGTGGCCACACGAAAGAACAAAACGATCTCGAGCAGGCCAATTTGGCTCTGCAGGATCGTAATTCATGACTTCGTTCCACAAGACGTAAGTAACCGGTGCAAGAGCCATTGGCGTGCCAGGATGGCCGCTATTGGCTGCCTGGACACCATCCATCGAAAGCGTACGAATAGTATTAATAGCTAGTTGTTCGATATTTGCAGTTGTTTCTGACATGGCTTTATCGTATCTGGTCCAAAACAAGGGGGGCTTCAGCAGCCCTCTTTTTGACGTTTTCCACTGTTTACAGGAATAAACTGGGCTGAATTCCAAAGTTTACCACTCAATAACCATCTTGGGTAGTTGCTCTACCTACTGCCTCACTTTTAACCTTTTTTTCAGTGGTTTATTGGTTAAAACCCAACCATTCACTAGAATAAACGCTCGTATTACTCATCTAACCGGAATAACCAAATCATGAGCACAGCTCATCTGTGTATCGCCCTCGGGCCGCTTACCGTTTACTTATTGCTGATGGGGCTCATTAATGCTTCCCGCCAGCCATTTGTGACCAGTGGAGCCAGAGATACCTTTTCACTGGCGTTGGGAGTAGCTGGTTTGGTGATGATTGGGCCACTGCGACTATTTGTCCCAGAACAGGCTATTTCTGCGTTTGGCCCCTGGACCTGGGCCTTATTAGGAGCGTTTTATATTCTCTGCGTGCTCTTGATTGGTATGACAAGTAAGCCCCGATTGGTCGTTTACAACATCCCTGCAACCCAGCTTCGCACCTCATTGGGAAGTCTGGTTGCTGAGCTTGATAAGACGGCAAAGTGGGCCGGCGATAGTGTAGAATTACCAAAACTTGGCATCCAACTCAGTATCGAATCTAAAAACACAATGCGTAGTTGCCAAATTGTTGCCGTAGGTCATAGCCAGAATCTGGCAAATTGGGCTAAGCTCCGAATC
>TARA_B100000674_G_scaffold166159_1_pt1 | contig 10053 bp, 6 predicted proteins | sample TARA_B100000674 | Tara Oceans TARA_B100000674 (sample SAMEA2622759) | marine metagenome | biome: marine biome (ENVO:00000447); feature: surface water layer (ENVO:00002042); material: "saline water (ENVO:00002010), including plankton (ENVO:xxxxxxxx)" | depth 5 m
AAGTGACTCAAGTAATATTAATCATCCTCTTCGGTTTTCTACAACACAAAATGGAAGTGAATTTAGTTCTAATGTTACAACAAATGGAGTTGCTGGAAATCCAGGGGCCTATATTGAAATTGAAATAACATCAAATACTCCAAACCAGCTTTATATATACTGTATAAACCATTTTGGAATGGGTGGCAATACTGTTATTTTGAATTCTTAAAATTTAAAATATAAATTCATCTACTCCAAAAAAACAATTTTTAAAATATTAAGGTATATTGAATGAAAATTGATCTAAATAATACACGTCATGAGTTGTATTATTACTAAGGTCATCAAAACTAACTTGACCATTACTCTTAAAAGTAGTTTTTGACAGTTGATCATAAACATTTAACTCAGAAAAAATATATCTATATCCTGACTCCCATTCAGAAGATTTAAATGCTTTACTACTAACAAGTGAATCTATTTTAATTTTGAATTCCATATCATCATTAACTGTGAAGAATACACTTCTGCTAGTTGAAGATTTAGTACTTCCTTCTGTAGGTAGCATTTGAAATTTTAACTCCACAAATTCTATGTCAGATGTACCTTTTTGAAGACCAGAAAATTTAAATACTGCTTCTGAACTAACAGAGAAATTGACATTTCTTGGCCCGCTATTAGCAAAACTGCCAGAGTCAGAATCTATACTTTTAAGTGTTGGAGGGTTATATTCGTTATTTGATTCACTTACTATAAATGATTTATTAAAAATTGATCCTGTTGCATTCTTGGTAGAATTCGATGCAACGATTGATTTCCCTTGCTCTCGCCATGAAAACGTTTTAATTTCTTCAAATAAGTATCTGTCGTTTGGACAACCACTTAATGAAAAAGAGTGACTAGCAATTTCACCATTGAGTCTAACTTGAAACTTTTTTCCACTTTCACTTCGTAGTACCAATAGCGCATAGGTGCTGTTGACTTTATTACTATCTAAATCGTTTATTTGTTTGACACTTGCACCAGTTAAATGCTTCTTGGGTTCTGTATTATTAAAGCCTCTTTGAACTTTATATTTATTGTTATCCTTAGAGATAACCTTCATAATCTCGTTGTTTATAATTAATAAGTCTCCTGGATCTGCTTGTTCACTGTTTGTAAGAGTTATTTCCAAATCATCTTTTTGAATATCTTTTGTAGTTGATGGTTTTTCATCATATACGCCTTTAGTAATATATGAAATTGTAATTACATCACTATTAGAAAGAGTTTCTCCTCCACCAACATTTCTTCCATTGATGTTAAAATTTAAAATTTCTGCCTCGATGCTTCCGCTGTAAGTCTGGGATAAAGTATTACCAACTGCAAATTCTCTAGGAGATGAAGATTTTATAGTTTGTCCACTTTGATTTTCAGCATATGCAAAAAACCAATATCCACTTTCTAAACCATTTTTACTAAAAGTTGCAATTGTTTTCCCGGGTGAAATAGCAGTTGTTAAAGGTTTTATCAAAGTTACTTGGTTACTAAAAGGTGGAATAAAATAAAAATTGAAAGTATTATCTCCATTACCCAAGATTTCAATAGCAAAAGTATCATTTGAATTGGTCAGGATTTTAGCGGTATTTAATGAAAGTGAATAAACAGATGGAAGAATTGAGTTTTCTGAAATTATTCCATTGGAATAATAATTTAATGCACCACTTGGGACGTTGTTGTAGAAAGGTGTACCACAAACTGACGAATTATTACCAACACCTTTAAAAACTGAAACTAAGTTATTAGTATCAAGACCAATAGATGGTATAAAACCAAAACCACTATTAGATTGGTCATTATCTATTTCTACATTACCTAATGTAGTTGTAGTAGTAGAGGAAGTGGAAGCTTGTCCACTTTCTTCGCTGTTAGAAACAATAGTTGTAGTTGTAGTTGGAGTGGATGTGTATAAATTTACTTCTTTTTCACAACCAGTCCAATTTTTTATTGTTTCTTTAGTAATAGGACCCAAGTCTCCATCTGGCGATATTCCAGCAAATGCTTGAAATTTTCTGAGCGCTTCTGTACTTTGATAGCCAAAATAGCCGTCCTCTTCACCAGCATTAAATCCATATTTATTTAAAAACTTTTGTAAATCTTTTTTACTCTCAAAATTTATATTTGAATTATCATCAGGGTCGCACTGGTTTTCTTGAGTTTCTTTTATTACAGAAGTTGTGGTGGTTGTTTCATCAATAACAATTATCGTAGTAGTTGTTGTTGCATCATTGTTCTCTTCTATTGCTTCTTGACCTCCGCAATATGAAATAGCAAAAATTATAAAATATAAAAAAATGTTATTCCTTTTTTTAAAGTTCATAATTTTCCTTTTTATGTTGTAAATTTAATTGTATTAAGAATTTTAAGTATTTGCTTGTTTTGGCTTGTTTAAGCCTTTTTATTGTAATTGTTGCTAATCAACCTCGTTCAGTGACAAAAAATGACGCTATGATTCATTGCAATATCACGAATATTATGTCATTTAATGACATGGATCCTTACTTAGAGGAAAACATAAAAAAAGTCTATCCGGAAAATTTCCCTGTACAAATTGAAAAAATAGGAACAAATTATCTTCCATTAGTAATCAAAAGTTTAAAATTATTTTGTCATCCTTATATCAACTGGATAGAGAATTATAGATATTTCCTAGCTATGATTCCAACATTATTTATTTTGTTTAATTTTAAAAATAACAAAAACAACTTAACTGGTTTTGCTTTAGTTTTGATGGGATTTAATGGATTGTATCAGGCTCTTCGTAGTGGAAACATTTCAATAATTGCTCAATTAATACTATTAGTTTTTTTTATAAGCTTATTAAAGAAAAAAACTGTTGTCTCCTCACTTTTGTTTTCACTTGTTGCGTATATCAAAATTACAATACTACCAATTTATGTTTTTTTATTGTTTGCTCGAAAAAATAAAGAAGTTAAAAAATTTTTAATTTATAGTTCTTCATTTTTAATATTTTTATTACTACTAACTTATTTGCTTGAAAAAGAAGTTTTCGTAACTTGGATAAAATACTACAATATCTTTTCAAATTCTGAAAATATTAATAATTTTAATGTATTAAACGACACGTTTGGAAATTACTACGACACACCTTCTGTACCAAATCTTTTATTCTATTTATACAATACAAACTTAATATTATTTTTTCTTGTATCTTCATCAGTTTTGCTGATAATGTTTTTAACCATAAGAGAAATATCAAATAATAAAGAAGATGCTCTTGATATTTTTATGAATACATTTGTTTTATATTTTCTAATTAATCCTTATATTAGAACATATCACTTGATTGAAATTGCAATCTTTTTAGCATTTTATATTAAAAATAAAAATGTGAAATGGCATTTTTTAATAATTTTTTTCTGCCTCATACCTCAAATTACTTTACTTGAAATAGGTTTTGAAATAATTGAAAGATACTCTACTGTACTGATTAGTTTATATCCACCAATATTGTTATTACTATTTATACTTACTGAAAAAATAAATAATAATAAAGCTGCTTAAAGCATACAAGCACTCAAATTAACAGTTAGGGCCTCCATTGCTCCAGTTAATTTTTATCTTTTCAGTACTTTTTGCAATATTTTGCTCAAAATTTTCTCCCTTTAAAGATCTATTTTCATAATCTTGTAAAAGATATCCTTTTTCAATTTTTGGACCAAAACTTGCACTCGTTGCATGGTTTGGAATATCTGGTGTTAATAATTCAAAAGTTATAAAGTTGCTGATAAAAGAAACTAAGAAAACAAAAATTAATACTTTTTTATTAAATGTTATATTTTTTAATATCATTAGCAAAGCCACCATCGCAGGTATTAAATGTCCTTTTTCTGTTGGCAATCGTAAGAATGAAAGTTCAAATGATAAAAAAATAAATGAATAAGAAACCCATTCGGGGTTTCTAAAATTGAATTTTCTGAAATTCCTTATGCTATAAATAACAAATATCGTCGTGCCAATTAACCCAAAAAATTGAGCTTGTTTGTAAAAAAAGCGACCAAGTCTTGGAACTAATTCATGATTGATGTTTGTTAGGTTTAAAAAACAAACTCCATCAGCAAGCAAAAAAGATGGATAATAAAACAAACTTATAAATACTAAACTAATTGTTATGTAAAAAATTTTTATATATTCTGATTTTTTTAAAAGCAAAAATAAAATTCCCGCAACTAAAAATATAAGATTTGAGAGTCTTATTGCACAACTCATTGTAATTAATGTTGTTGCAATTATATAATTTTCTTTTTTCAAAAAATCTAAAAATAGAAAACCAAGCAATGAACCAATCACATAATCAATGACGGAGTATGAGGAGATTAAAAATACATGAGAAGTAAAAAAAATAAGAATTAGAAAAAATTTATTTTTATTCTCTTCAATTTTTGTATAAACAAATGAAGTAAATACAATAGACGAAATAAAATGAATAATTAAAAGCGCCCTAACTGATATTGTCCCAAAAATCCCTACAATAAATTCATACAAAGGAAATCCAGGTGGACGAGATGGTATATAAACACCCTCATTTATTAAAAGCATGCCAGAAGCAAAGCTTGCATACGAATCCCAATCTGAGCCAATATTTCCTTGGAATAAAAAAGGCAGAAATATTAAGGTTTGAATAAAAAGTATAGTTTTTAAATTCATAATTTTTTCTAATGAACGCATATGAAAATATTACATTTATTCTTTCTTATTTATAAGAATTATAAATAAATTTGTATAATTGTTTCTTAATGAAAACAAATCAAAAAAACTTATTTCTCTTGCTAATAATATTTGTTCAAAACTTATTTTTTTTCTTTATTACTTACCTGAATTATGACAGTATGAGGGGAACAGACTTTGACAGGTATGGAAAGTATCTTAACTACTTTGTTAAAAATGATATTCAATCAATTGGTTTAGAGTCTGGTGTGAGTTATTTCTACTTTATTAGTAAATTATTTGAATTATTAAGTAAACCAATTTTAATTTCAAGTATTTACGTAGAACCAATATATTCGTTAAGTATACAATTAGGAAACTTCTTGTTACTTATATTAGGATTGTTAGGTATTTTTTATCTGTTCGATTATCTTGGTGTTGATAAAACATTAAATCTTACTTGTTTAAGTTTTCTATCAATATTTCCCCCAGTTTTGGGAGCAAGACTAATTCTAAAACCAGAGATTCTTGTTATTGCTTTTCTTCCATGGCTGATACTTTTATATTATAAATATTTTGATACAAATAAAATTTTGTACTTACTTTTATCAGCTCCAATTTTACTCACCCTAAGTCCCCTCAAATCTAGTATTACTTTTATGGTTGGTTTATCTTTAGTAATCTTGTTTAAAAAAGATCTACTAAATAAAAGATTTCTTATCTTTCATATTTTGCTGATTCCAATTTTAGGTGTATTAATTGTTGAAAATTATGAAATTAATGGAAACTATATATGGGAACACGTAATTAACGAAAATTACTTAAACAGAGCGAGCTTTAGTTATATTTTCTCCTTCAGTATTAATGAAATTATCTCTAACCCATTTAGAAATAATTTAAGTGGTTCAATGTTGTCTATAATTTTTGCAGATACGTTTAATGATTATTGGCAACGATACTGGTATCACAGAGATGGATGGTCAGGAAAAAACTATCCGGGAAATTTAACTTATATAAGAATTTCTATCTTCATTTCAATTATTTTTTATTTTTCATCTGCCATCTTTATCTACAAAGAAAAAAATAAAAGATTTAAGGCTATTGCAACACTTGGGTTTATAGGAATAGTAGCGTTAATAATAAATGCAATAAATTTATTTCCTTTTTTAACAAAAAACTTTAATCCTTCTAAAGGAGACCCTATGAAAACCCACCTTTTTAGTTTCCTATTAGTTTTCACATTCTATTATTTTTTATTGAATGTTAAGTATTTAAAAAGCCTAAAAATTTTTGCTCTCGTTTTTGTTATTTTTAATTCTTATATTTTTGGTTTATTAAATCCAATAAATTTTTCTGAGATTAAAGAACCATTTTATTTAAATAAATTACATGTGGCTATGCCTTGTGTTTTGAGCAATTCGGTAGAAAGCAGGATAGATTTTAGCGACAAGTGGTGCGATGAAGGTGATCTAGAATTATCTATTTGTAGTGGTGAGTTTAATGCAAATATTACACCTTATGTAAAAGATGGTTTCTTAATATATGAAAATGATGTTTTATTCGATGATAGAAATCTTACAAATGGAAATAATACGGTGACTGTAGGCAATTTTTATGAATGTAAGAGTTATGTTGAGGGAGGGTACTATTCGCAATCATCTGAAATGTTTCTAAATAACTCTGAAAATGAGAAAAAGACAATCTTTAATAAGCTAATTCTTTTGGCGGGTTTTTTATCTGTCTTTTGCTACATTTTTATGGTCATTTTTAAAAAAGATCTCATCAAAGTTGATTGAAAAAATCACTAAAGAGATTAAAACATGTCTTGGATAAAAAAGCACTGGATCATATATAAAATACGGTGCTAATAACAAGATCCAAAATATAAAATTTAATGATTTTGTAAAGCCCTTATTTTTATATATAGAACCAAAGGTTTTGAAAAGACCTATAACTATTATTGAGAATGCGATTACTGTTGGTATCGTTCCAAGAATTTGAATTACATTTTGACTAAATGGATTAAAAATTAAATATTGTAAATTATTTTGTATATCAAATGTTATGTTTCTTGAATAGGTTGCTGCAGTACTCATAATGACAAACTCTCCGCCATAAAATATATTGTGTAAAAGGGGAAAAAGCATTGGTATACCAAATGAAATTAATCTTACGGAACTTTTATTTATTATTAAAAATAAAATAGAAAAAAGAATTATCTCTGGTCTGATTAATGTAGCTACTGCTAAAAAAATTGAGGAAATTGTTGTATGTTTTTTATTAACAATTGATAATAATACGAATAAAAGTGACAATGTTTCAGATACCCCAAACAAATATAAATTACGGACGTTGTCAAAAACCAAAAACAAAACTAATAAAATAGGTAATATTTCGTACCTGTTTGAAATTTTATAAATTAAGAAAATTGTAACTGCAAGAATAGTCTTCCACGCGACACCCCACCCATCACCAAAAATAATATGTACAAAATACAGCAAATATCTATAACCAGGAGAATACCAAAAAACATCAGCTCCTCCTCTTAACCCATCTCCCTCGAAAATTAAACGTGCTTGATTTTCATAAGTTAAGATATCAGAACCTGATGGCTTAATGTTAAAATCGAGTTGGTTCCATGGTAGGTCAATAATGAATGTGTTTAGGACTAGGTATATTAGTCCTATAGACAAATAGTCTAGTTGTTTTGAATCTTTTAAAAAATAAATTAAAACTAAAGCAATGAATCCAAAATATTTTAAGAAATATATATTTTGAAAAAAACTAAAAATTGCGCACGCAAAGAGTATTAAAAAAATAATTAATATATTTCTTTTTTGAATGTTAAAAAAGATTTTAAAATTTGCGAATGCTAATAGAACTAATAGCAATATTGACTGCAAATAGAATTTCTCTATTATTACTTTTTCTAGGTTATTATTTAGTTCACTAACTTCAAAATACGCAAATTTTTTATTCTCTGTGAAATCATTCGGAACCGTAGAAGGATGAGTAGCATCTTTTACTACGCCAAGGTTTTTAAATAAAAATTCTATATTTACCTTATTTGTTGAATTTGGTATTTTAAGAGTAGTTTCTTGCACCTCGGAATAATTTGATGGTAGATTGATAGCATTATTGTCATCAAATTTAACTTTGACATATCCTAAATAATTAATCTTTATATAACGTGACTCTGGATTTAATTGTTTTTCAATAATCATATTAAATGGTAACCAGTCACGCCTAAGGTCATAAAAGTTATACGCTGAATGGTTCAAAAATCCTAAAGGAAAATTCGAAGAATTTGCACCCATCCATTCATACTCATAGTTAATAACTCCATATTTAATTTCTTCAACTTTAGTTGTATATTCAGAGCCGATAAAATTGAAACTTTTTTCACATCGATTTTCAAAATACTCATATTGAAAACTATCTTGTAAAGGTGTGTTTGAATTATCTATACACACAGTCCACAAATTTATTGGATTAACTAGAAAAAATAATTTAAAAAGAATTAATACCAAAAAAATAATCAAGTTTAATCTTGATAGTATTTTGATATTAAAAATGATCATTAATATAAAAAGTGAGTAAATTAAACTACCTGTATTTAGAATTGGAATTCCACTTAGCAGTCCTGCGCCTTTTATTGGAAATAAGAATACGAGAATAAAAATTAATTTATATGTATTTAAAAGCATTATTTTATCTGAATTTTCTGAAATAAAGTCAATACCAATTAATTTAGTAAAAAATTTAAGACCTTGATATTTTTTCAACACTTTAAATAATACAATAAAAAATTTGCTTGTTTTAATTTATAATTTAATAAAGTTAGTCTTTAATTATGGAACAAAAAATTAATGTTTTGGTTTACGGAAGAATGCCAACAGAAAAGGCATATGGTATTCATGCTTTAAATCAAGCAAAGTCATTTTTTGAACAAGGATATGATGTCACATTAATTTATCCCAAAACAAATAATGAAAAAACTATTCATAAATCGATTAGTGATTATTACGAAGATGATTTTTACTTTAATATCAATGAAGTTGAGTTCTTCGATGTTACTTCTTTAAAGATATACAAACTATCTCCAAATTTTATAAAGATGTTTATGTGGATTTTCACTTCATATATATGGTCTTTAAAGGTGAGAAAAAATATTAAAAACTCTATAGTCTGGTCTACTAATCCTGTTGTTTGTTACGTGCAACAAAAATCAAATAAAGTAATTTTTGAAAAACATGGCGAAGGCAAACGTTTGCAAAGATTATTTATAAAGCGTCTTAATGGTGAAAGATGTTACTTAATAGGAACTACAAAACTATCTTATGACGAGTTGATTAAGGTCAATAAACAGTCTTTGTACTTACCTAATGGTGTAGATTTAGAAAAGTTTAAACCTAATCAATTTCATACAAAAGAAATAACAGTTGGCTATGCTGGAATGCTTGAAACTTATGGTGTTGATAAAGGAGTATATGACTCAGTTAAAACTATGTTAAAAATCATGGATAAGATTCGCTTTAATGCAGTAATTATTGGGGGTCCTAAGAATAAAATTTTAGAAATCAAAAAACTTATTCAAAATTCAAAACATGAAAACAACTTTGTTATAAAAGATAGGATCTCACAAAATGAATTAGCTAACGAAATTCAGAAATTTGATATAGGTATCGTTCCATACCCAAGTAATAACCATATGGAATTGTATGCATCTCCTTTAAAAATATTTGAGTATCTTGCTTCAGGTGTTGTACCTCTGGTATCAGACCTACCAGCTCATAAAGAATTAGATTATCCTGGTATTTTTTATTTTCAAAAAAATAATTTTGACAGCTTCTATAATGAACTCTTTGCACTTTTACAAGACTCTAATTTAGATAATTACAAAGAAAAAATAATTAATTCTCTTGAGAATATAAGTTTAGAAAAAAGATCTAAAAAGATTTTAAATTTTATGCGCCTGTAGCTTAATTGGATAGAGCATCTGACTTCGGATCAGAGGGTTGGGGGTTCGAGTCCCTCCAGGCGTGCTAATTTAATAATTTAAGCCTTTTCTCAATTACTTTTATTCTATTTGAATAGCTGTATTGGGTAATTTTTTCATCTACTAAAAATCTATCCTTTTCGTAATTTTCAATAGCAAAAAGAATTGCCTTCTTAATTGAATCTTTATTGTGTTTATATAATTTTAATTTTTTATAATGAAATCTTTTATTAGCCTCAACGTCTGAAGCAAGAATAAATAAATTAGCTCTGACAAATTCAAAAAATTTCATTGATGAAGAAAAGTTATTTACATGATCTGTATTAGGAAGAGGTATGAAACCAATATTGGATTGTAAAAGTTCT
>TARA_B100000674_G_scaffold241714_1_pt1 | contig 10048 bp, 10 predicted proteins | sample TARA_B100000674 | Tara Oceans TARA_B100000674 (sample SAMEA2622759) | marine metagenome | biome: marine biome (ENVO:00000447); feature: surface water layer (ENVO:00002042); material: "saline water (ENVO:00002010), including plankton (ENVO:xxxxxxxx)" | depth 5 m
CCATTTATCATCATTATTTAAACATGGAATAAATATAAATTCATGACCACCCGACTCAATAAATGTTTCTCGAGCCTCTATGTTGATTTCCTCTAATGTCTCAAGATTATCTGCAACAAAAGATGGACAAACAACTGCAATTTTCCTTTTTCCATTTTTTGGTAAATTTTCAAGCATTTTATCTGTAAATGGCTGCAACCATCCTGGGCCTAATCGTGATTGAAAAGCAACTCCCCACTGATCATCTTTTAAATTAAGTTTTTCTGCACAAAGTTTAGATGCTAATTTTACTTGCTCTTCATAGGTTGGATTAGTTCTAATATTTTGTCTTTTAGGAATGCCATGATAGCTAAAAAGCAAAAAATCAATATCGTTTTTCAAATATGTATTAATTTGTTTAGATAAAGAATCTATATACCCCTCCTCTTTATAAAATTCATTTAAAAATTGTAAATTGATATCGAGATCTAAAGCATCTCTTACCTCTCTAACTTTTAGTTTAGTAGTTAACGATGTGGCTTCTGCATAATGAGGGTAAAGCGGAAGAACAATTATATCCTTACAGCCTTTTTCTTTTAATGAAATAAGCCCTTTCTCAATTGAAGGGTTTTGATAACGCATTGCCATTTCAACAGGATATTCGATTTTCTGATCTAATCTTTCTTTTATCAGATTAGTATTAATAATTAATGGAGAACCCTTTTTTGTCCAAATAGATTGATATGCTTCTTGTGTTTTTCTTGATCTGAAAGGAACAATGATAAAGTTGACTAAAATTTTCCTAATTATTGATGGAATATCAACAACATAACTATCAGATAAAAATTCTTTTAAATATTTTTTTACTGAAGTTAACTCTAGATTATCTGGAGTTCCTAGATTTATAAGTAGAACGCCTCTCATTCAATATTCCTTTTTTTTACAATTTTTAATAGATAAAAACCTAACCAGGTGCTAATTGTTAACTTAATTACTATCCAAATAATAGCAGGAATTTGCCAAATAAATTGATATATTGGTTTTAAAGGCCATAAATATTTGAACACCAATTCTTTAATTATAAATAAATTATCTGTCAAGAAATCATCAGTTGATAGAGAAAGAATACTGTAATCGGTTGAAAAAATTATCCAAGCAATCCAAAAAAGAAAACCTAATTGAATAGGCGTTGTGTAAATACAAAAATAAGCCAAAACCAAAAGGAATTTATTCATTTAATTTGTCTATCATATTTCTCTAGAAAGAAGAATTCTTTTCACTTTTGATCCGCCTGCAGAATAGCCTCCTACTTCACCATTAGATCTAATTACTCTATGACATGGAATTTCAATAGGATATGGGTTTTTACCACAAGCATTTGCTACTGCCCTTGATGATTTCGGTCTTCCAATAGCTATGGCTATTTCTTTATAACTTTTGGTTTTACCCTTTGGTATTTTTGCGATTTCTTTCCAGACTTTAATTTGGAAATTAGTTCCCTTTAATTTGCTTCTCATACAAGTCCAGTTAAATCTTTACTTAAATCCCACAATCTATCGGCATCACTCTGACTTTGAGCCCATTTAGTAGTTTTTTCTATTTTGCAATTATAAAAATATTGACCCGATATATTTGATACATCTGGAGAAGAACATAAATAAATTGATGTTTCTGCACCTTTTTCAGAACTTCGCATAAAAGGTTTAGCAATAAAAAAAAGAATTTTTTGTAAATTCCCATTATTTTGTCCGAATGAGGTTCCTACGACTCCAGGGTGTAAACAATTAACGATAATATTATCTTCTTTAAGAATATCTGAAAGTTTTTTTGTGAAAAGTATATTTGCTAATTTAGAATATCCATATACCTGAAAAGGTTTATATGTATTTTTTGCCTGGTAGTCTTCAAAATTGAAACCCTTTACAAATGCATGAGCCCCTGATGAAACATTTACAACCCTGCTGTTGCTAGCCTCTTTAAGTCTATCAATTAAAAGCATTGTTAATAAAAAATAAGCAAGGTGGTTAATTGCAAAAACTTCTTCTATTCCATCTACTGTTTCTTTTCTCTCCTTATTGATTAAGCCAGCATTGTTTAACAAAACATGAAGGGGAATATTTAATGAATTAAAATCGTCTGCTGCAGAATGAATTTCAGCTTGAGATGACAAATCACCAATGATTGGAACCGCCTCTCTATTACTTACTTTAAAAATTTCATCAACTAACGCTTTTGCTTTTTCTTTATCCCTAGCAACAAAAAATATGTTTGCTCCAAGCATAGAAAGCTTCAAAGCAGCTGCTTTTCCTATACCGCTAGTTGCACCAGTAATTAAGATATTTTTGTTATTTATATTAAACATGAATAATCATTTCTTTTCTATAAAATCATTATAACTCATATAATTAATTCCAGATTGATTATCTCTAGATTTATCTATCACAGATTTTGCTAATTTGAGCGCATTTATACTTCTAAATTTTTTTAAACCACTGACCATAAATGGATCAAAAAACAGAGAGGCCATTTCAAATGCAAAAACATCTATTCTTGGGTCATTCTTTTTTCTTTGCCAGTCGATCCTTCCTGCTAAATGTCCTGGTCGAAATATATTAATTTTTTTAAATGGAAGTTTTTTTATTTCATCTTCAATTTTGCCCTTAGTTTTTAAATAAAAACTTGGTGAGTTAAGATTTGCTCCTACAGCTGATATTAATGAAATTGATGATGATCCAGATTCTAAACTTCTTTGTGCTATCTGAAGCGTATAGTCATAATCAACTGTATAAAATGGTTTTTTTAATTTTTCAGGCATAGAAAGTAATTCCCAAGCCTTTAATTCATAGCCTAAGCAAAGATAAACATGATCAACTTTAGGTAGTTTTATTTCTTTTAATGAGTCAAAGTTAATAATTATTTGCTCAATATTATTGTTGCTATGTTTATTATCTCGTCTAGATAAACAATAAATTTTTTCATCCTCTTGAGTTAATAAATTTAATATTTTTGAACCAAGAAATCCTGTTGATCCTGCAATTAACGAAGTACAATTAGTCATATAATTTTATAACATTATTATAAAAAATATAAATTACATTTTTTTAATCAATATAAACTTCTTGATAATTAATTAGATAAAAATAAGAAAAACTAGACAGTTTGCCTGAATATTTTTTTAATCTTTATAATAAATTTATAATAATCTCTAAGATAGATTAAATTTATTAAAATTTTTAGTTCGCTTCTATTGGCGCCCATGCAAGAAGGGTTTTGTCATTTGAATTCGAATTAGGAACCAATTTAATTCCACCCTCTTCGGCCATTGTTTTATAATCCATCCAAGAAACCACAGCTTCAACTGGTGTTCCCGGACCAGAGTCAAAAACAAGAGGTCCATAAATATTTGCAGTATAAATTAAATCTTCGTCTGTAACTCTTTGTGTTTCCTCATGTCTTGCGCCAGCTGGCTCATAAAACCACATACCTGGACCATAGCCTTCAGGGGGGCCTGCTCTGACACCTAAAGCACCACTTAATACCAAAAAGTCGCTTGCGCCTATATGCGAATGTGGAAGAGCAACCCCATTATGCCTAACAATCATTGAAACAAAACCCGTCTCTTCACTCACACGAAGGAGTTTCAAACCTACATCTGGCATGGTTGGCATTGTAAACCATGGTACTTCTCTTGTATCAACAAAATGAGGATGTGAAATTTCTGACGATAATACTGAACCTACATCTGAATCAACCAATGTTGCAGCATTAGATGATGCAATTGCCAATGGTTCGCCTGGACCTTCATAAGTTTGTGGACCTCTTTCCCAACATTCAGTCGATGAATTTGGAACAAGAGAAATATTTCTCTCTGTAGCAAGTTTCATGATATCAGTTCCTGTTAAAAGAGATTGAAGTGAACCATCTTCTTTCAATAGTGCTAATGCACTATAAAAATTTGCTAAAACTTCAGCTTCTTCAGTAGCCGTTATTGAGTTAACTTTTGAATTAGCTGCTATAAAACCCCATGTACCAGGAGCTAAAATGCTTTCTTTATCCTCTTCAGAATAACTAAGTTGTCCTGATAAGACTAACATATCCATTCCACCAAGATAAACAGAGCTTGGAAATGAACATCCTTTCTCTAATTTATAAATTAGTGAAAACATTCCACTTTCTGGACTAACTCTGATTGGTTTAACAAATAATCCCTTAACGCCTTTAACTGGTATCCATGGCATAGCATTTGTATCAATTGAGCCTTCTGCACCAAGTGGATTATACTCAGGATTAAAACTTTCTTGTTGTTCACTCATAATATTTCCCCCAAAATCTCATGAAATTATAAATATAAATGTTTGTTGTGTCAAAAAGCTTAAATAAATGAATTATTTTTTAAGAATAATCTTTTAACATTTTTTTTAATTCAATTGTATGCTGTTCTTCTTGACCAATCATTGTTCTAGCGTATTCTTCAAGATAAACTGATGAATTTTCGACACAATCCAGCAGATCTTTATACAAGCTCAAAGCGTGGACTTCGTGCTCGAGACTTTCTTTCAGAATATCTTCAATAGAGTGTCTATTGCTTTCTTCAATTTTCGCAATTTTCTGACTTGGGTGACCATCTAACCCAGTCAAAAATTCTCCCGCTTGTTGAGCATGATCTAGTGACTCGGTTGCCTGGCTTTGTAAAAATTCAACTATTGGTATTCTATTTGGGCCAGAAACCATTAAAGATGAATGCGTATATCTAACAACACCGGCTAATTCATATTCCATGATCTGATTTAAAATTTCACAGACTTTAGCTTGATTTAATTCTTCCATAATAAACTCCAATTTAATTTAGAGCGCTTATAACATAGTAATTTTTGCTTGTCTGATATTGCAATTTAATTGCAAAAATAAATTATTTAGCATTAGTTATTCTTTTTGAAAATCCATAGGAAAGCGAAAAAACTGAAGCAACTGACATAAATGCTATAAATTTTTGTATTGTAGCTGAAGTAATCATTGCCTCTTTATTTGTTAGAGGATTTTCACCAAAATTTAAGTAAATTACATATCCGGTAACGAGAAGCAAAAATGAAGCTATGACAGAAATATATTTTATTTCCAAGGAGCTTCGTAAAAAAACTATCAAATATATTAACGATGCAGGGATCATTAATTTAAATGAGTTAAGAGCAAAAAAGACATGAAGATCAAAAAAAACATCATATGGCGTAAAGCCCACACCTGCAAAAAACATAGATCCAATAAAGAAACAAAAAGAGCCTATAATCGCTAAAATAAAGTTGGCTTTATTTTCTTTGAATAAAATAGGAACAAATAAAAAGGAAATACCGATAAAGAAAAAAAATAACATTGATAAATTAAAAAAAATAAAAGATATAATATTGTCTTCACCTGAATGAGATTCTAGACCACCTAAATCACTTAAAAAATTATGGGTAAAAGAATACCCCAATTGACTAGTATCGTGAATATTTCCGCCTGGATAGAAATAAGAAGCAATAATAACTGCAATAACAAAAAAAATTGTAACAAACCTTATTACTAAAACTGTCCAAAACTTTATCATAAGAATATAGCTTCTATTTCATTTCAATTGCTATCTTAAAAGCTTTTCTATTCGTTATATTTTTAACATATTTTTTAAGGTTAGACATCTCATCAGGGACACATCCCATCCTATTACTCATAAAACATGCATGACCTAACATAATGTCCGCAGCAGAAAAATTACCAATTAAATATTCTTTATCTTTAAGAGCTTCGTTAACAGGCGCTAGTGATTTTGTAAGCAATCTTTGTGCTTGCCCTAAAGCAGTTTCATCTCTTCTGTCTGGTGGAAGAAGAATTGTTTGAACTACAATTGTATTTATGGGTGGCATTACCATTCCTTCACAATAATGAAACCATTGAAGAAATTCAGGGTAATTTTTATCTTCTACAGAAGGCTTGAGACCTCCGTTTTTATGTCTTTCTATGACATACTCAACAATAGCTCCAGATTCATAAATTCGAATATCGCCATCATCAAGAACTGGTATTCTCCCTAGGGGATGTCTTTTTCTATGCTCATCCGATTTTAAATCACTTGGGTGGAAAGCCATATTATTAACTTCATAAGGAAGAGACAATTCCTCTAATAACCATATAATTCTACCAGCTCTAGAATTAGGAGCAAAATGAACTTTGAGCATAATTCAATCCTTTTTTTTGAAATATTTATTTTATTTATTAATTTTGATACTCTATTGCAAAGATTAATGAAAAAAAGAAATTTTACAAATAATTTTACAGGAGTTTATTAATGATCGGACCTTTAAATCATGTTGGTGTCGCTGTACCTTCAATAAAAAAAGCTATAGATACATATCAAAATTTATATAATGTATCTGATGTATCAGAAATTGGTGAAATGTTAGATCAGGGTGTAAGATTTTGTTTTGTAAATCTTCCAAATAGCCAAATCGAACTGATAGAGCCTTTAGGTGATAACTCTCCAATTCAAAACTTCCTTGATAAAAACCCTAAAGGCGGCCAACACCATATTTGTTTTGAGGTAGATAATATTCATGAAGCAAAAAAGGAAATGGAAAAAAAAGGAGCAACAGTACTTAATGAGCCAAGAATCGGAGCACATGGTACACCAATAATTTTTATTCATCCTAAAGATAGTGACGGTGTATTAATAGAATTAATGGAGTCGCCAAAACATTAATCTAAAAACTCATTTATTATATTATCAAGATTCATAAATTTAAAATTTTGATTAATTTTTTTTGCTTGTAAAGAGGATTCACCTATATCAAACATTTCCATATTCATATCATCTTGTGTAATAAAAATGCCTTTAGAAAAATTATCATTTAATTTACCACTAAATATTTCAATTCCATCAGTTCTTGATACTCCATCAATATCATTTGATTTACTAATGGCGATTCGACCTAAAAATTTCTTATTATTAAGATCGTAAACAACAAAGTCACTTGAACCTTGAGAAGAGGCTATTAATAATTTATTTTCCTCGTATTTTAAAATGGCTAATCCTTCTGTATCCCCGACTATATTTCCTCCATATTTACTGGTCCTATCTATAATACCAATTTCTGATTTATTTGGATCTGTATCGACAAAATAGACACCAGACTCTTCATCCTCTTGAGCAAAATATAAAATACCAGCTTCGTCATCAGCCACACAGCCCTCTGAAGTAGAATTTAATTTGATCTGTCTTACCATTTGCGCCTTAAAAGGAAATATATCTAAAACTCTAAATTGATAAATTGATGATGTATTTATATCACTCACAAAAATGAATGTTGCTCTTAATTTATCACTTTGGTGCATACATAAACCATAAATACTTTCTAAATTAGTAATAAATTTATTTTTTAAATTATCAATTATTCCATTTTCATTTATGAGATATAGGATAATAGAATTGTCACTTACATTTGAGGCAGCTAATAAAGAGAATCTTTTTGCTCCAAATATAAAATCACTTCTTATATCGATATTATTAATTTTACCTGATGGAATAAATTGCATCCTTTTACCGTTTAGAGCAAATGAATGTAAACCAGCTTTTTTATCAGTTCCAAAAACTACACTTTTTGACGGTTTATCCTCATTAAACCAGAAGGCAGGATCATCTGCAGCATCACCCTTTGAAAAAACACTCTCAGTTTCAATTGCTGGGTATATAGTAATTTCTTTTGCTTCTAAAGCAATTGAAACAATCAACATACAAGATCCAAAAACTATTTTAATAAATATTGAATTCATTAGTTCGCAAGACTTATTATAGTTATACTTTTAGGACATATCATTCTTATAACTTATAGTATTTTAAAAATAAATTGTAAGATTAATAATAATAACAAGGAGACAATAATGGTTTTTATTGGGCACACAGAAGATAAATTAGCTCTTCATGAATTAGTTATGACATATGGAGATGCTGTAAGTCGAAATAACGCAAAAGATTGGGGAAATACTTGGGCAGAAAATGCAATTTGGAGTGTTCCAAATTTTCCTGGACTTGAAAAAGTAGAAGGTAGAGATCAAATAGTAAAAAAATGGGAAGAGGCTATGAGTAATTATGAATATATTGTATTTGTGGCTCTTCTGGGTTCATTAGAAATTTCAGGAAATGAAGCAAAAGGGACCACATACACAATCGAGGTAGGAACTGATAACAATGATATTAAATCACAAACTCATGGACAATACAAAGATGAGTTTATTAAAGTTGGTGATCAATGGTATTTCCAAAAAAGAGTTTTTTCAATTCTCCATACTTCATAAAAAAGCCCAGAATTTTTACTAATACTGAGCTAATTTAGTATCACCTATTTATTATCTTTCATAAGATAATTGAAGCATTACAGTTCTTCCAGGTTTGGTATATGCATATCTATCACCTCTAAATCCATAAATACTTCCAGCATTTCCTCCAGATGAGGGTGTATCTGCGGCATAAGTTTGAATATATTCATCATTTAAATTTCTTCCTATAAGACTTAATTTCCACCCCGCTTCAGGAGATGCAACGCTCACATTGGCGTCAAACACATGATATGAGCCTTGCATAGCATCAGGAATAGTGTCTCTAAGAACATATTCATCAGAGTATTTAACATTACCTACCAAACCAAGCTCTAAACCATTTCCAATATCACTTACATAGGTAAATCCAAGGTTGTATCTTAATTCAGGAGCCAGACCTTTCTTACTTCCGTTTAAGCTTTGTTCCCATAATCCTCCAACTTGATTAGTACATCCCTCAGAGGGTTTTTGGCCAGCATAACATGGGCCACTAAATTTCACATAATTCGCATCGTTATATCCAATAGCAGCTGTCAAGCCTAGTCCATCAATTGATGGGGGTAAATATTGAAGCTGTAACTCAAAACCTTCTGACTCTGTTTCATCGGCATTCAAAGTTCTATATGCAAAAGTTGCAGAATTAAAGAAATTTAACTGAAGCCCTTCATATTCATATTTATAAATATCAAATTCAACATTTAAAGTACCATCTAAAAGTAAAGCCTTAACACCTGCCTCAATTCCTTCAACAGTTTCAGGATCATAAGTTATGTCAGCAATAGGGTTTGCGTTCAGCGTGCTATCAATAGAGCCATTATCAAATCCTGCAGACTTCCATCCTTCTTTATATGCAACAAAATAAGTTACATTTTCATCTGGTTGATATCTAAGAGTTAATTCAGGAACTAATTCATCAAGGCTTGTTTTCGCTTCTAACATTCTTCCTTCCACAAATAAACCTGCAAACAGTGGATTAACATATGGTTGTGTAAAAAATGAGTCTTTCTCTTCTTCAATATATCTTGCACCAGCTGTTAATTGAAGTGCATCATTAATATCCCATATTAATTCACCGTAAATAGATATAGTTTCACCATCAGTTCCGGAAACTTTATCATATGCTACAAATCTATTTGAAATATCAGCTGCTGAATTTTCTGCTCCAGCAAAAATCACTTCTTGTTCAAAAGACCTTTTAACATCCGCATAATAACCGCCTATTGACCAATTCAAATTACCAGCATTTTTAGATATTATTTTTGTCTCAATTGAAAAGTTTTCAAAACCATTTACTTCACCAGCAAAACAATTAACTGTTGGCCCAGAATCACAATCGATTACCCATTGTGTATCTTGTTCATGGTGATTGATAATTGCTCTGATATCTATAGAATCAAGTTCAATATTTAAATCCGCAGTTAAGATTTGAGATTCATATTTTTCACCTAACTCACCTCCAAATTGACCAGTAATTGGAAGTGCGGCAGCTGGCCCGTCTGGGATTGTATTTATTCCCTTTACCCTATCCTTATTACACAAACCACCTGCTGGGTTAGCTATAGGTTTTAAAAATGGAGGATTATCTGGATCAGGACCATTTAAATGAGGTATTCCATTAAGTGCACTACATTCATATTTTTCAGTTGTATTTAGTGTTGAATACTCATTCTCAGTTGTTGAAGCTTTAATCTTCAAAGAAATATTATCAGCAAGATTTCCTTTTAGA
>TARA_B100000674_G_scaffold312610_1_pt1 | contig 10041 bp, 10 predicted proteins | sample TARA_B100000674 | Tara Oceans TARA_B100000674 (sample SAMEA2622759) | marine metagenome | biome: marine biome (ENVO:00000447); feature: surface water layer (ENVO:00002042); material: "saline water (ENVO:00002010), including plankton (ENVO:xxxxxxxx)" | depth 5 m
GGACGAGAGAGTTAAACTCATCAGCAACAATACTGTAATCAATATCAGCCAGTTCCTCGTGTTTGTTGAGATCAGAAACTGTCTTAAGTTCTTGAACATGATCGGTACACTCTTGGAGTAACATACACCCCTGAGCGTGGGGAGTGAAGAACTCATCTTCCGTGATTGGGTCTGAATGGGCAGGTAGGGCAACCGCTGCCACAGCAACCAGGGACGCAATAATTTTTTTCATACTTTAAAAAATTTGTTGTAAAGAGCAGATGCTTCAAGATGTTTGCCGTGATTTGTAAGATATTTGATTCTTTCGAGAATCTTTCTTTTGAAAACTTTAGATGATTCCTCCATCTTCGTCTCCTATGTATTCTAGTGAAATTACATCGTGATCCTTTTTGTTTGGGTCTAACCACTCAGCAAATTCTTCATGAATAGAATGAGCATCTTCGACAACATCAATGAATTCATCTTTAGTACATTCATCGAGCATAGTATGCATTCGGTCTATGGACCATTCATGAATCTTCCTTAGTGTTAATTCTAAAGTTACCATAGTCTTTCCGCATATAGCGCCCTAAGATGTTGCTATTATAGTATGCTGGTGATCCGTCGTCAAGTGCTTCTGACAACACATTATTCAGAAACAATTGTTTTGTTTCTTCAAAATTACAAGTTCCTTTTGTTTTGTGTAAACTCAGTATTTCTCTACTGAAGAACTCTTTGCCATACTTTTTTATATCCTCCTTTAATTCAGGGCAAGAACCGTAATACTTTTTCCAATCTGATTCTTGTTTTACTTTTCGTTTCTTCCCTGGTGGTTTTCTAAACGACCAAAAATACTTTCGCCCAATGTACTGTCGTTGGTTTGACTTATTGGTAATGAGATAAACAAACCCAAAGTAGTCACCAACATCATCACTATCAAATACTCGTTCCAAGTATAACCAAGGATTTTCATAACTCATACTAATGTATTATATGAGCTATTATTTATCTTCAAACCTAACAAAGCAACTCTACTCATGGAATTGAGTGTTGTCAAGCCCTTGATAAATATTCAATAAAGTCATATAATATGGCAGTCTACGTCAACAATATTACACTTAACACGGGAGAATATTTCTCCAGAGATTTTTATCTGGATAATATTGATGGCACCCCATTAGATCTGACTGGGTATACGGCAGCATCTCAAATGAGAAAGCACCCAGAAAGTGTCAATGCAACAGCAGATTTTAATGTTGGGTTTATAGACAGAGCGAACGGAAGAATAAGAGTATCTTTAGCAACGACGACAACAAGATTAGTAAAACCTGGACGTTATGTTTGGGATGTGATGTTTACAGATAGTTCAAATAAGAAAAGTATTGTTATAGAAGGCAATGTATTAGCAACACCAGATATCACACCATCTTGTGTGAAAACGGATTACACTTACGATAGATTGGGTGTTATCATTGAATCATCATCTAAAGCTGGATCAGCACCTGCAGTAACTGGTCATGATAATATTGGTATCAATGATATTACTGATTATGGTGTTGTTCATATGGGCGTGAACTTCAATCAATGTAGCACTTTTGATGTTGGTGGTAGCACTACAAGAGACTTACTTGAGGATGCTTCTTCATTAGAAAAAATTAATCAATACCTTCAACTTGGTGGTGTTGTTTGGTTTAATACTGAATGGTGGGGAGGTTCTGCATCTGGAAGAGCTTGTTCTGATAGAGATAATATTAATGCAATGCTGACTCTACTTGGCACAGAAATAAGAACTACTGTAGACCAAGGTTTTGTTGGTAATGCGGATAGATCATCTGAAGTTAGTGTAATCAATAGTGGATTCCCACTTACAGAAAATCACAATGCTTCCGTAATATTCACAGGAGGAACTCCCGTATATACAATCGAAAGTGGAACTAAAGTTTTATCTACTTACGAAAAAATAGGTCAAGGTATTTTGTTTGTTCAGGGTGACAGTAATATCTTCCCTGGTCCAGCATATCCAGAAAATTATTATAATGCTCTCCGTGCCCTGGTTCTAAATAGTTAGAAAAAATGTCGGCAGTATACGTACATAATATTACTATAGATAGCGGCACCGATTACGAGCAAGAGTATGATATGTTTGAAGTCGGTGGAAAATCTGTCGATCTTACAAATCATACCGCTAGAGCACAAATAAGAAAACATAGGGGAAGTTTAACTGCCACTAGTTTTATTGTTGGATTTCCAGATAGGGCGAAAGGAAAAGTAAAATTAACTATTCCCAATTATGTAACTGCTGCTCTTAAACCTGGTAGATACATATATGATATTCTTTTTACAAAACCAGGTGGTACAAAAGAAATTGTTCTTGAAGGAACTGTAAGAGTAAGACAAGGTGTTTCAACTGGTTGTTTTGGTGCTTCAACTAATGGACTGCCAGGTAGTGCTCATAGACTTTGTATTGCTGTGATTGATGAAAGTAGCAGTCAATCAGTTTCAGGTATGTCCACAAAGTGGGCACAGTTCCGTTCTACATATCCCAATAGAACCTTTTATTTGCTACAACCAACTGGTGATGGATTTGGTGATCTTGTAGATGCTAGTGCTTATAATGAACTACGATGTCCTGCAAATTTTTTAAATGAAACAACAATCAATACAGGTAGATTAATTTCGGAGGATGGAGACTGATGACTTTTAACTGGCCAGACATACCTTTCAATGGTTCTGAAGTTTCAACATTTGTGGATGCATATAAAGATCTTGGTGACGCTATTATAGATCAATGGGATGAAAAAGTTGATCCCAGAGAACTTCATGCACCGTTTACAAATAAAGATACCGTTAAAGAGTTAATACAAGCAGGTTTAGTATACGCATCGTTTATAATACAACAAAGAGCAGGAGTTGCTGGTCCTGGTACAGATTTTGATTTGGGTAATAGCCCAACACCAATACCATTAGATATTGGAGAAAGAATACAGTTTTATGAAGATCTTGGATGTGTCTGGGATGAAGATAAGATGGGAGATTCTTGGGAAGAATCTAATAGGAGATTTCCAAATCCAGAACCATTAGATCCTGCAGGAGAAGATGATTTGAATAGAAGATATCCAAATGATGGTGATAACCCCAATGATAACGATCCCTATAATCCAGATGAACCTAAAAAATGTCCTGAAATACCTTGCCCCCCAGGATTTATATGTGTAAATGGAATTTGTGTAGAGGAAGAATGTGAAGAAGATCCTTGCAATCTAACAGCTAGAGAACAGGCACTATTTTTTGGATTTAATTTAATTTCTCCAATTGTTGGTCTTAGTGAAATGAAAGCAGGATTAACAAAAAGATATTTAACTTGCAATACTTCTATCTTCACGGAAAATGATATTAGCACTGGATTGAGAGATAGAATGCAACATGAACTGACGAAAATTATTAATGGAAAAATTTTTTATAGTACTATTGCTGGTCAACGTAGAGTAGTACTTACTGATGTAACTTCGCAGGTTCCAGCAAATCTCAAATCAGCAATAGGTTACCAAGCGGGAGAAAAAATTTGGAAAACAGAAACGTATACTCCAAATCTAGGTTCAACTTATGCTCTTGGTGGTGTATATGTAATTGCTGATGGAACTACAAATCAAGCTAGAAAAGTTCTAGATGATTTTGACTTTGCTTATGGGTATGAGGCATTAAGTCAATGGTCACCATTTAATCAAAATGCCTCTCGTTTTGTTGGTACAACTTACACTGGTAGAAGAAATGGTCAGATGTATACTAATAATGGATGTGATCCAGATACTCTATTAAATAATCTAGCAAATAACATTAGGACTGGACCTTGTGGTGTAGGTGATGATGATTGGAAAGCAAATATGGCTAGAGAAGTAATTATCAGCGCATATAAATGTGGTAGAGGCACACCAGTTCCAGTAAATATTAATCTGGTATAAAATTATGTTAACATCATATCAATTAGCACTAAAACATCTATCATTTAATCCTGGGGCAGGAGTAACTCACGTTAGTATTGGATCTAGTCTTACAGTCTTTGATCTACACAATTTTAGAGATACTATGACCTCTAAACCAAGTGTTGGATTTAGTTCTCAAACTTATAAGTATATTTCATACAAAGCAAGTCTTACAAATACTGCAGAATTTTTAGATTTAAACGATCCAGATCCAAGAGTTTATATTGGACAAGAAAAACTACAACATTTTCTTGAAGATGTAACTAAAGCAATGATGATTTCCATCTTAGATGGAGATGCGAAAAGAACAACAACGGTTGGTGTAGGAACTTCAGGTGCTAAAGTTGATACTTTTCTGAATGCACTCAAACGACCAACATATTATGATATTAATGGAAATGTGTATGGTAGAGATAATAATGCAAAACCATGGTCCAACTGGTACACATCAGTTGGAGTATGCACACCAGTTTCTGTTGCTAGAACTGACAACGTTGCAACGGTAGTGACAAATCCAGCGCACGGATTAAGTACCTCTTATGACGATTGGGGTATTATTATGAATCTAAATACTGGTATAGCAACGTCCTTTAATATATCAACATCAACTCATCCGAACGGTGTTCCTATAAAAATTGTTGATGCAACAACATTTACTTACACAAATGTTGGAATCAATACAGAAACAACTGCAGTTACAGGAATAGCATCAGTTCAAGTTGGATGGGGTGGAACAAGTAATAATCTTCATCTCCACTTCACGTAATGGATTTAAACGAATTAAAAATTTATAATCCAAAACTATGGAAGGATGGAATATGTAGAGGTGCGATAACATATAGTCAAGCAGGAGGACTTTCACCAGGTGGTCCAATTACAAATCTTTTAGCTGAAGGATTTTTGGGAGGACCGCATCCACCAATAATTATGTCATTCGATCCTGCTGGCAGTATTCCAATTGGAGCAGCAGATACGTATCCTAAACCTTGGAGAGGTGCTCAACAAAGACTTAATGATGCATCCTATGGATCCACTATTGGTCCATTTGCTAGGCTAATTAATGTACCTGGATTTAAAGATACATGTAAAGAGGGGCAAGAAGATCAACAATGTAAACTAGGACTTTTTGGAAGGCTTGGAATTGGTGATGGTAATCAATTGGGATTCAGATTGATGGACTGGTATAACCAAGACGAAGGAAATTATAATACCGCATACTTTAATAATCAATATGGTGCTAATTGGGATACCTGGAAAGAATGGTGGGAAAACGCATCAAAAGCAACTGTTTTTGCTGTTTGGGAAAATTATCCAGGTAGTCCTGTAGTAGAAGTTGAAGTTGCATATGATTATATTGGTATTAACGACGATGATTTTTATCCAGGACTGGACGGGAGAGCATATTTGGATAACTCTCTCGATTTATTAGTTGCTATGGTAGCAATTGCAGTATTGATTAGGTGGTAAGATATGCCAAAGCCCACGTTAGCGCAAAGAACTAGTTTCAAAACCTGGTTAAGAAAATACAAAACCAAGTTTGCGAATACAACTATTCCAGAGTTTTATATTGATGCAATTCTATCTCAAAAGGCGGTTGGAATTTCTACAACAGATAATGTAAGAGTTATACCTTTCGATAACTTTGAAACTGTTGATATTTCAACTGATATTTCAAATGATAGTTTATTTTATCTACCAGCATTAACAAACGATAGAGTAACTGTAAGTTTTGGATCAACGTCCCTTGATTTTACATTTGTTGGTGAAGATCAGGGTATCACATACAATGGATCTACCTACACTTTAAATGATGATATTCCAATCTCTCGTGGAAAATCATTAAGGGTTCAAGGTCTCGGTGGTGCATTGCTACAGAGTTCTAATGCACCAATATATGATATTACACCATCTACAACTAGTGTAAATGAAGGTCAATCTATGACCTTTACTATCAACACCACTGATGTTGCAGTTGGCACCAGACTATACTGGAACACTCTTGGATCTGTTACTGGTAATGACTTTGCACCAGTACCTCCAAATCCAAATACAGAGTTATCTGGTTACTTTGATATTATTAGTGATGGTACAGCAACAGGTGGCATTGGTACAATTACTAGAATTCTTGTAGCAGAACCTCCCGCATCACAGGCAGCTGATACTGAAACTTTCCAAATTGTAATTAAGACTGGTAGTTCTGGAAATAGTGGTATTGCAGTAACTACAAGTTCTGTGGTTACTATCAATGATGTTCAACCATCATACGCAGTAACAGCAGATAAGACTACAATTGCAGAAAGTGCTAAAAACAGTGCAACTGAAATTGTTACCTTAACTGTTGCCACAACAAACGTTGCAAATAATTCAAAACTAGCGTGGCACATAGAAGCAGAACCAGGAAGTACTAGAGATAGTAATGATATAGGTTTTTGGAATGGATCCACTACCAGTGGTGTTTCTGATATATTCTATACAACTAATAATAGTACTACATTACAATTCAAAGCATTATATGATTGGATAGAAAATGAGAATGATACTTTCAGAATTACTATTCGTGACACTAATACTAGTACTACCACCACAGGAACTGCACTTACCTTTACAACAGTTCAAGTCACTGATGTAACCCCATCACTAACCCTAACTCAAAGTGCTACATCAGTAGATGAGGGAGCATCTGTAACATTTACTTTAAGTGGATCTGCAGTTCCAGAAAAACTCTACTATGCAACTATTAAAGATGTATCTGGTGTTATAGCAACCACAGACTTTGGCACATTCAATCAAAGAGTTGGTGCTGGTGGTGCCTATGGAAATAGTGTCAATTTCTCATATTCAATTGTTGAAGACTTTATAACAGAAGGAATTGAACAATTCCAAATTGAAATTAGAACTGATGGGTATGCAACAGGAAGTCCTGTGGCAACTTCTGGTGTCATTACAATCAATGATACATCTAGAGCTCCAGGATCTGCTGCAAATGGACTGACTTTTGGTCCAGTTCAAGTTAACAGAGATGGCGGAACCGTTGCAAATGCAACTGATTGGTATAAGATTTGCAATATAGATGATCTTCCAGAGGGTTCTTCTATTGCCCTGTTTATTGATGGTTCCGGAAGTATGACTCAAGCAACAGTTCAGGCATCTTATAATGCGTTTGTTGCCAAATTAAATGAAAAGAATATCACTATTACTACAGTAACCAATGGTAATGAGGATTGGATTACCCCATTCTTAGTTGACCTTCCATAAATATTTAAAAAACGATGGCAGTCACATATACAACCAATCTAGTACTATACACTGGAGCAGACTTTGACCAAACGTTTGTTCTGGAAGACGTGCAGTCTAATAGTATTAAAGATTTGACTGGATTTAATGGGTGTGCTCAAATGAAACGATATGAGTCATCCCTAAAGACTGCCGACTTTACAGTATCTTTTGCTAACGATAGAACAACTGGTAGAGTTACAATATCTCTACTTGCAGCAGATACTACAAATCTGAAACCAGGAAAATATTTTTACGACCTACTATTAAACAGTCCCGCTGGAACTACTACAAGAGCAGTAGAGGGGACTGTTTTAGTTAAGAAAGCAGTTACTAGATAATTTTATCTTGGCAGATTCTGTCTCTGCCAAGATCTCCAATCTACTCTATTACTAATTCTCTTTTTGGGTGTACTTGATGGTTGAGTAGTTGGTGGTGTTTCTTGTTGAGTAGTTGTAGTGGTTGGTGGTTGCTGCTGAGTAGTTGTAGTGGTTGGTGGTTGCTGCTGAGTAGTTGTTTGTTGCTGAGAAGATGATGATTGCATATCATCTCCACCAACTGGATCTCCTTTAGGTACGCAATTACCATTGGTATCCCTCTTCATATTATCACCACAAGAGGTTACTGCGGGTGTATCACTCTTGTCTGATGATGGAGTATAAAGTAATGCACCAGTAGTAACTGCGGTGCCTAGCAATCCTGCTCTAACCTTACTTACTTTAGTTGGTGGTTTTTTTGGAAGTTTAGATGTTACGTTAGATGTAGTGGCAGCAACTGAAGTGGATGGTTGTGTACTTTTTACAGTTTGTTGAATTGCCTTAGTTTGTCTATCAATTGCTGCTGTCTGTTGCTGAATAACTTCAGTTGGACGTGATGATGCAGATCCACGAACAGTAGCAGATCCACTCGAACCAGGTCTTACGGTCTTAAGAACATCATCAGCACCAGTTGTCTTTGTGACAGATTGTGCCAATTTATCTTTAGGTGCTTGTTGCCAAGCAAAAGTTACATCATCTGCAGACTGTCCAAGAGATTTCTTTAATTGAAATGCTGTTGATCTTTGCGCTGCAGTAGGTCTTGTCATCTGAGCAATTTTTCTCAGTTGATTGAGTCTTCTAGCAGTTCTAGCACCCTTGATAGCAAGACCTATTCCACCAAGTATTCTTGCACCTATCCCCACAACTTCTTGGAGATCTGCATCTTTCCGATCAATATCAACATAATCTACAGATTCTAAAATATTTTTTATATTATCTTCGTCTTCACTAGACCAAAATCCTTCAACCTCTTCCAGAGTATATCCTGCCTTAATCATAGAGTAGGATGTCTCAAGAAAGGTCTTTTGATCTTCAGTAAGATTATAATACATTTCTAACAGTTAGACTTATCTTACTATTTAGATTCTTCCTTGACTTGCCTGATTGAACTTTCTCCATTGCTTCGCTATATCATTCTGCCTATTTGTTTCATCCTTATTGGCATAGTATCCTTGTAAGAATGGTAGGGATCTACCAATTCTTTCAATAGGATTGGAAGATGTATATCTCAGAGTACTTGGAGCATTTGGTGCAGTGTAAACTGGTTTACCATCTTTATATGATAGATAACCAACTCTTTGCTTACCATCTCTACCAGTAACGATTGCAGTGTTACCAGTTCTTGCTTGAGTTTTTGGTCCTTGACCAAACATATTGATTTGAGATTGTCTCTTTCTCTGACGCATCAATTTCTTCTCAGCATCAGTTGCACCAGCAACGGTTTGGAATACTTGATCGGCAACTCTACTTCCAAGTTGAGATCCAGCAGCACCTCCAGTAAACGCTCCAGCAGTTCCTGTTACAAGAGCACCTGGTCCAGTAAATGAACCCCCTGCAGTGCCCAGGAAAGCGCCTGTACCAGCACCAACAGTACCACCTACAACTCCTCCTGCAGCTCTGGAAAGACCTCTTAGAACCTGTCTGGTTGTCCCTGCACCCCTATCTTTTGCATCCCGAGATCCAGCATAATAATCCATTCCAGCAGCAGCAACCTGAGCACCTCTACCAGCAAGTCTGGCAGCCTGCATGAATCTAGATGCAGTTGTGATTCCTTGAGCAGTTGCTACTGCACCTTGTGGCGTAGCACTACGTGCTGCAGCAATATTAGCAGCACGTTGTGGTGTAATACCACTTGCAGTAGGAGATCCAAGACTTGGACCACCAGTTGGTGGTTTAACAGAAGGTAGTGTTACTCTTCTACCTCTTCTATTGATAATTTCTCTCTTAAGATCTGCTTGAGTGAGTGGATTTGTAAGAGTTCCGCGATCAGTAACTCTAGATTGTCCACCAGTTACTTTAGGTAATTGTGGTTCATCAGGAACATTTCTGATAGCATCCAGAATATCATCAGTACGAACACCAGGTTTAGGTGCAGGTGTAGGTTTTCCTGCATCAGAAACACCTGATCGTCTAGCATCAGCAGCTGCTCTTGTTTTATCCATAACAGACCGTTCTGGTCTGCCAGGATTATCAATTGTCTGAGAGGTGGATTGTCCACTCAGTCTATCACTAGCTGCTTGCTGAAGTGCAGGATCAAGAGGTGCTTGACCTTTTCTTCCCTGCATATCACGAAGTTTTTGTGTAGTAGAATCACTTGGTGCTGGTGAAGTTCCAGTCGTTACATCTTTAAAAGATGGATGTTTGTTTGCTGCACCATGCTTTTGAATAATTTTATTCTCAATATCTCCCACCTTAGCCGCTGCATCAGCATCACCAGCATCAAATCTTTTGAAGAGATCATTAACCTTATCTAATGCCGCTTTTCTTTCTGG
>TARA_B100000674_G_scaffold257940_1_pt1 | contig 10026 bp, 7 predicted proteins | sample TARA_B100000674 | Tara Oceans TARA_B100000674 (sample SAMEA2622759) | marine metagenome | biome: marine biome (ENVO:00000447); feature: surface water layer (ENVO:00002042); material: "saline water (ENVO:00002010), including plankton (ENVO:xxxxxxxx)" | depth 5 m
ACAGGGTTTATGGAAGTTTTATTATAATACAGGAGAGTTAAAGGCGACAAAAGAATTCTTTCATGAAGGGAGAGCTGCCGCTACTCATATTTATTATAAAAATGGTAATATAAGAGCATCTGGACTATATGTAAATAAAATGAAAGATAGTACATGGAATTATTTCAATGAAGATAGTATATTGATACTTTCTGAACAATATAAAGAAGGGGAGTTGCACGGTTTGAGAAAAACATTTTATGAAACGGGTGAAATTTACATAATAAAACAATGGAATGAAGGATTGGAAGAAGGAAAGTTTTACCAATACTATATTAATGGCAAATTAAGCATAAAAGCGACTTATAAAAAAGGAACTTTAGATGGAGTATATATTTCATATAACCCAGATGGATCTATTTTTTTTGAGGGTTATTATGAAAATGGTATTAGAAAAGGAGAGTTGAAATATTATAATGATTCTGAGAAATAGATACAATTATATATGAGTAAAGGAAAAGTTTTAATGGCTATGAGTGGTGGTATTGATAGTACTATGGCTTCTTTATTACTTCATGAGGAAGGATATGAGGTAATTGGCATTACTATGAAAACTTGGGATTATGAATCTTCAGGAGGGGATAAAAAAGAAACAGGGTGCTGTAGTTTAGATTCCATAAATGATGCAAGAAAATTGGCTGTAGATTGTGGTTTCCCTCACATGATTTTAGATATTAGAGAAGAATTTGGAGATTATATAATTGATAATTTTGTGGACGAATATATTGCAGGAAGAACTCCTAATCCATGTGTTTTGTGTAATACTCATATTAAGTGGGAGGCACTTCTTAAAAGAGCAGATATGTTAGATTGTGATTATATTGCTACTGGACACTATGCTCAAGTAAGAGAGGAGAATGGTAGATATGTAGTTTCAAAGGGATTGGATGAAAATAAAGATCAATCTTATGTATTATGGGGACTTTCTCAAGATTGTTTAAAAAGAACTATCTTTCCTATGGGAAAGTATCACAAAAAAGATATAAAACAAATGGCTTTAGATAGAGGCTATGTGGAACTTGCTAATAAGAGTGAGAGTTATGAAATCTGTTTTATTCCAGATAACGACTATAGAGGATTCTTAAAAAGAAGAGTAGAAGGCTTGGAAGAAAAGGTAAAAGGAGGTGATTTTATAACAAAATCAGGTGAAGTAGTAGGTGTACATAATGGATATCCTTTTTATACAATTGGTCAGAGAAAAATAGGAGTTTCATTAGGTCAAGAACCAACTTATGTAATTGGTATAAATCCCGATAATAATACAGTAACTGTAGGAACAAAAGAAGATTTGAAAGAGTTAGAAATGCTAATAAGGAATGTTAATTTTATTAAATACGATGCTGTCCCAGATGGACTTCATGTAGTTACTAAGGTTAGATACAAACATTCAGGTGAAGATTCTATTTTGTGTAATGAAGATGGAGATATCAAAGTAACTTTTCAACACAAGGTAGAAGGAATTGCTCCGGGTCAATCAGCTGTATTTTATGAGGATAATGATGTTGTAGGTGGAGGATTTATAAAACGTAAATAATGCTTCCTATTTGTTTTCTAAAAATCGTTTGAGTCCTAAACGTGAAAGCATTTTCTTCTCAAAATTCCAAAAAAACTTAAATTGACCAAACAATGCTCCAATAATCAATATTAGTATCTGATAAATAGGAAATATTATTAATATTCGAATGGGCCAAAATATCAAAGGAACAACGTTTGTTCTTTCTAATCCAATTAAATTTAACACAGGTTTTGCAATGACTACGGCAACTGACCCTGTAATTGTAAACACTAATAAAATTATAAATAATTGAAAATTGGAGTTGATTCTCCATTTTTCTTTGAGTTTTTTCATACAACAAAAATAGAATTTAAATCTAATATAAATAGTATGTTAATTATTAGTATTTTATTGAATTTACTCCTTTATTCTTTTTTTAAAAAATAAAATGATAAATGTTCCGAAATAAAAAAAAAGAGTATATTTGCTGACCAAACAACAAAGATTTAAGTTATGCCAAAAAGAACGTTTCAACCGTCTAATAGAAAAAGAAAAAATAAACACGGTTTTATGGAGAGGATGTCCGACAAAGATGGACAGAAGATTTTATCTAGAAGAAGATCTAAAGGGAGAAAGAGATTAACTGTTTCTGATGAAATAGGTCATAAATAATTGATTAATAATGAATATATAAAAGGTGTTACTGTTTTGAGTAACACCTTTTTTTAGGCCGTATTTATCAACATTTTGTTAAAATTTAATTTTTTATTAAGAAATCATTCTTTGTACTGGAACTACAAATCATGTAAATTCGCAATCATATATTAATAAAAACTATGCCAAAAAATAAAGAAATTAAATCAATATTAATTATTGGAAGTGGACCAATTGTTATTGGTCAAGCGTGTGAATTTGATTATTCAGGATCTCAGGCTTCTAGATCGCTTAGAGAGGAGGGAATTGAGGTTTCATTAATTAATTCAAATCCTGCAACTATTATGACTGATAAAGTTGTTGCAGATAATGTCTATTTAAAACCTTTAGAAGTTCAGTCTTTAATTGATATCTTAGAAGAGAGACATATAGATGCTGTATTACCTACCATGGGTGGTCAAACAGCATTGAATCTTTGTATTGAAGCAGATGAGAAAGGAGTTTGGGAAAAATATGGTGTAGATATTATTGGTGTAGATATTGATGCTATTCATATTACTGAAGATAGAGAAAGGTTTAGGAAGTTGATGGGAGAAATCGATATCCCTGTAGCTCCTGCTAGAATTGCTACTTCATTTTTAGAGGGAAAGGCAATCGCTCAAGAATTAGGTTTTCCATTAGTTATTAGACCATCTTTTACACTAGGAGGTTCTGGCGCTTCTTTTGTACATAATAAAGAAGATTTTGAAGATCTACTTTCAAAAGGATTACATGCTTCTCCAATACATGAGGTATTGATTGATAAGGCGGTTTTAGGATGGAAAGAATATGAGTTAGAGCTTTTAAGAGATGATAATGATAATGTAATTATTATTTGTTCTATTGAGAATTTTGATCCTATGGGAATTCATACTGGAGACTCTATCACTGTAGCACCTTGTATGACTCTTTCCGACACCTGTTATCAAAGAATGAGAGACATGGCGATAAAGATGATGCGTTCCATCGGTGATTTTGCAGGTGGATGTAATGTACAGTTTGCTGTAAGTCCTGATGATAAAGAAGATATTATTGCAATCGAGATTAACCCTAGAGTTTCCCGCTCGTCAGCTTTAGCGTCCAAAGCTACTGGATATCCAATCGCCAAGATTGCAAGTAAATTAGCTATAGGATATACTTTAGATGAATTAAATAATCAGATTACAAAAACAACTTCTGCATGTTTTGAGCCAACTTTAGATTATGTTGTAGTTAAGTTCCCTAGATGGAATTTTGATAAATTTAAAGGATCTGACACTACATTAGGTCTTCAAATGAAATCTGTTGGAGAAGTAATGTCTATTGGTAGATCTTTTCAAGAAGCCCTTCAAAAAGCATGTCAATCTTTAGAAATTAGAAGAAATGGATTAGGAGCTGACGGTAAAGGAATTACAGACCAAGATAAAATATTGTATCAGCTAAAGTACGCAAGTGGAGATAGAGTTTTCCGTATCTATGATGCAATGAGAATTGGAATTCCTACTAAAAAGATTCATGAAATTACAAAGATTGACTATTGGTTCTTACATCAAATGGAAGAAATTGTAGTTTTTGAGAGAGAAATTGAAAAGTATACCATAGAAACATTACCTAATAATTTATTGCTTGAAGCTAAAATGAAGGGGTTTGCAGATAGACAAATAGCTCATTTGGTAAATTGTTTAGAAAGTGAGATTTATAATAAGCGTAATGATCTAGGAATTAAAAGAGTATATAAATTAGTAGATACTTGTGCGGCTGAATTTATTGCTAAGACTCCTTATTATTATTCCACTTTTGAAATGCCTCAAGAATCTCAAGAAGGAAAGGTTTTTACAGATAATGAAAGTAAATCTTCTAATAACAAAAAGATAATTGTCTTGGGTTCCGGACCTAATAGAATTGGGCAAGGTATTGAGTTTGATTACTCTTGTGTTCATGGTGTTTTGGCATCAAAAGAATGTGGCTATGAAACTATTATGATAAACTGCAATCCAGAAACTGTTTCTACAGATTTTGATACAGCGGATAAGTTGTATTTTGAACCAGTATTCTGGGAACATATTTATGATATTATTCAGCATGAAAAACCAGAAGGAGTGATTGTTCAACTTGGAGGACAAACTGCATTAAAATTAGCGGAAAAATTAGAAAGATACGGTATAAAGATTATGGGGACTAATTACAAAGCTTTAGATGTCGCTGAAGATAGGGGTAGTTTTTCAGAATTGTTAAAGAAACACGATATACCATATCCAAAATTTGCTGTTGCGGAAACAGCAGAGGAAGCAATTGAAATTTCTAAAGATTTAAACTTTCCTATTTTAGTTCGACCATCTTATGTTCTAGGAGGTCAAGGAATGAAAATTGTGATTAATGAAGAAGAGTTAGAACATCATATTGTAAATCTTTTAAAAGACATGCCTGGAAATAAAGTATTATTAGATCACTATTTAGATAAAGCAATAGAAGCGGAAGCAGATGCAATATGTGACGGAGAAAACGTTCATATTATTGGTATTATGGAACATATCGAACCTTGTGGGATTCATTCAGGAGATTCATATGCTGTTCTTCCTACTTTCGATTTGTCAGATAATGTTCGTCAGCAAATGATTGATATTACGAATAAGATAGCAATTGCACTAGAAACAGTTGGATTGATCAATATCCAATTCGCAATAAAAGATGAGGTAGTATATGTTATTGAGGCAAATCCAAGAGCTTCTAGAACAGTTCCTTTTATTGCTAAAGCTTATGATGAACCTTATGTAAATTATGCTGCAAAAGTAATGTTGGGAGATAAGAAAGTTACAGATTTTGAGTTTAAACCTAAAAAAGAAGGATATGCAATTAAAGTTCCCGTGTTTTCTTTTAATAAGTTTCCTAATGTCAATAAAGAATTAGGACCTGAAATGAAATCTACTGGAGAATCAATTTATTTTATTGATAATTTGGAAGATGATTATTTTACAAAGGTGTATTCGGAAAGAAATTTATATTTAAGTAGATAAATGTTAGTAGGATTAATTAGATTTCTATTTTGGTTTTTGCTTATATCTTACATTTTAAAGTTGTTAGGCAGATATATATTTCCGTACTTATTAAAATCATATGTAAAAAAGAAACAATCAGAATTTAACCAACAATTTTCCCAGAGCCAATCTAACGAAGAAAAAGAAGGTGAGGTAAGCATAAAAATCAAACCAAAGAAATCAAAATCAGATACTACTAAAATGGGTGAGTATATAGATTTTGAGGAGGTTGATGAATAATAATTAAAACTTTATATCATGAAAAAATACATGCCTCACTTGATATCTGTAACAATTTTTGTAATAATTTCTATAGTTTATTTTTCACCTGTTTTAGATGGTAAAATCCTTTCTGCTCATGATATTGATACTTGGAAAGGAATGAGTAAAGAGGTTCGTGATTACAGATCAGTTACTGGAGAAGAAGCTTTGTGGACTAAGAGAATGTTCTCTGGAATGCCTGCGTATCAAATTTCTACACGTTCTAATGGAAATTTAATTCAATATGTAGATAAAATCTTTAGACTTGGATTGCCGAGACCAATGGATATGTTATTTTTATATTTAATTGGATTTTATATTTTATTATGTTCTTTAAAAATTGATTATCGTCTATCTATAGTTGGAGCAATTGCTTTTGCTTTTTCTTCCTATTTTATTATTATAATTCAAGCAGGACATATGACTAAAGCACATGCAATTGCGTATCTTCCACTAATTGTAGCTTCAGTATTATATACTTATAGAGAGAAAAAATGGATGTTAGGAGTAGTCTTTACTTCTCTGTTTGTCGCACTTCAATTGTATTCTAATCATTATCAGATTACTTATTATACTATTATAATTTTGATTTTTATTGGTCTTATTCAATTTGTAAAAGAGTTAAAAGAAAAAACTTTGATGGATTTCTTTAAAAAATCAGCTATTTTAGTTTTGGCTGGAACGCTTGCTGGAGCTACTAATTATACTAGATTAGCAACAACACTTGAATATGGTCCTGAAACACAAAGAGGAAAGTCAGAGCTTATAAATGATGAAGGAAAAGAAAAGAAAGACGGTTTAGGATTAGAATATGCTACACAATGGAGTTATGGAAAAGCGGAAACTATGACTTTTTTAATTCCAAATTTTATGGGAGGGTCTACCGGTAAAAGTGTTTTAAATGATTCAGAAGGAAATCTAAATAGAGATTCGGAAACTTATAAATATTTAAGTACATTAAGAAACCAGAGTAAACAGCAAAAATTACAACAACAAACCTCAAGTTATTGGGGAGAGCAACCTGGAACTTCACCTACATATGTGGGAGCAATAGTAGTATTTTTATTTATTTTAGGATTAATGTATGTAAAATCTTCTTTTAGAATATGGATTTTACTAACAACTATTCTATCTATAATGCTAGGATGGGGGAGTAACTTTATGCCTTTAACAGAGTTCTTTTTTAATTACGTTCCTGCTTACAATAAATTTAGAGCGGTAACGATGGCTATGATTATTGCAGAGTTTGGTATTGCTTTATTGGCAATACTTGCTTTAAATAAATTTTTGAATAGTGAAAATCATAAAGAAAAAGAACAAAAACTGAAATTAGCTTTTTTTATTACTGGTGGTTTATCATTGTTGTTTACAGTTTTTCCTAGTGTATTTGTAGATTTTTTGTCAACGAAGGATTATCAAAATAGTAATATTGATTTTATTAGTAGACTTGCTAATGACCGGGAGTCAATTTTAAAATCAGACGCATGGAGATCGTTTATTTTTATATTTATGGCTACTGGGACTTTATGGTTGTTTTTAAAGGGAAATTTAAAGAAGCCTTTCGTTATCGGTGTTCTAGGTATTTTGATTATATCTGACATGTGGTCTGTTGATAAAAGATATTTAAATGAAACTCATTTTGTAAAAGAAAGAAATGTTTCAATCAGACCTTCTCAAGCAGACAGAACTATTCTAAAAAATAATAAGAATCAGTCAAGAGTGTTTAATTATAATAATCCATTTAATGAAAGTAAAACCTCTTATTTTCATAATTCAATAGGAGGTTATCATGCAGCAAAATTGTTAAGGTATCAAGAGTTAATAGACAATCACTTAACTAAAGGAAATGTTTCCGTACTCTCAATGTTAAATTGTGGATGGATAATAACTCCACAAGGAAAAGCTATTCAGTCTTCTTCTCAAGGGATTAATCCTTTAGGCCATGCTTGGTTTGTTTCTGATAAAAAAATAGTTGAAAACGCTAATGAAGAAATAGAAGCGTTATCTTCTTTTGATCCATCAAATACTGTTATCATCGATAAAAGATACTTAGATAAAATAAATGACTTTATAAACGATAAATCTGCAATAATTAATTTGGATTTAAAATCATATAAGCCAAATCATCTCATTTATAATCTTAAAAATGTAAGTTCAGATCAATTAGCTGTGTTTTCGGAGATTTATTATAAAAATGGGTGGAATGCATATATAGATGGTACAATTGTTCCTCATTTTCGAGCGAACTATGTTCTAAGAGCAATGATGGTGCCAAAGGGGACAACTAGAATAGAATTTAAGTTTGAACCATCCTCTTATTCAACTGGAGAAAGTATAGCCTACGCTAGTTCAATATTTCTCTTATTACTTTTAGGTTTTGTTTCTTACAGAGAGCTAAAATAAAAATGAATAAAGTTTTAATCATCACATACTATTGGCCTCCATCCGGAGGTTCAGGGGTACAAAGGTGGTTGAAATTCTCCAAGTATCTTCCTCAAAATGGATGGAAACCTATAATTTATACACCAATCTCTCCTTCTTTTGACATTGAAGATAGAGATTTATTAAATGATATTCAAAAGGACGTACAAGTGTGGAAAACTTCTATCTGGGAACCTTACAACTTCAGAGATAAATTATTTGGTAGATCTGAGAATTCTAATGCTGGAATTATACAGGATAAATCTACATTAAAGAACAAGATATTTAATTGGATTAGAGGTAATGTTTTTATTCCTGATCCTAAGATTTATTGGGTAAAACCTTCAATAAAATACTTATCTAAAAAATTAAAAGAAGAGGGAGTTACTCATATTGTTTCTACAGGACCTCCTCATTCTATGCATTTAATTGCTTTAGGCTTAAAAAAGAAAAATCCAAAACTTAAATGGATAGCGGATTTTAGAGATCCATGGTCGGAACTAGATTTATTAGATGAGTTCAATTTAACAAGGAGGTCAAGAACTAAATATCAAAAATTAGAGAGAGAAGTTTTAGATAATTCAGATGTTTGCTTGACCGTAAGTGAATCTTGGGTCGATTCTTTTAAACGACTGGGTTCTAAAAATGTAAAATTAATAACTAATGGATTTGATGAAGATGATTTTAATGTATCAAACAAAGAGAGTGACACTTTTGTTATTGGACATTTTGGATTGTTAAATCATTTAAGAAACCCTAAAAATTTATGGAAAACACTTAATGAAATATGTGATGAAAATCCTGAATTTAATGAGAAATTAGAGATAAGACTTTCTGGTAATATCGATACGAAAGTTTTACAAAGTATTACTCAATATTTTTATCTAAAAAATAAAGTAAAAGTATTAGGATATTTGAGTCATAATGAAGTTCTAAACGAATATAATAATTCTTCTATATTATTGTTATTATTGTTTAATTCTGAAAGTGGAAAAGGAAATTATCCTGGAAAGATTTTTGAATATTTTGCGTCTCAACGATCTATTTTAGCTTTTGGCCCAAATAATAGTGATACTCAGAATCTTATAAAAAAAATACGTAGAGGACACTATTTTACATATGAAAATAAAAATTTGAAAGAGAAGATTTTAGATTTGTTTAAAGAAAGTGATAAAGTAAATATCTCAGATGATATTCACGAATTTACAAGAGAGAATTTAACCAAAAAACTTTCAGATTTATTAAATGAGATTTAATGGGAATAGTTAGAAAACAAAGTATTCAGAATTCAATTTATTTTTATATAGGCTTACTATTTGGAGCTCTTTCTACTATTGTTTTATATCCTAATGCATTTAATTCTCATCCAGAACATTTAGGGTTACTTCAAATAATTGTAGCTTATTCTACAATTATTTCGACATTTTCTTTTTTAGGAACTCCAAAAACTTTAATTAGATTTTTTCCTAAGGTTGAAAATAAGAATCAATTAATTTCTCTTTCTTTTTTAATTCCTATAATTGGATTTCTTTTTGTTGTTTTATTATATTTTTTATTTAAGGAACCATTCTTAGATTTTATAAAGCCACAGTCTTTAGAAACAAAAGAGATTTTAACTTATAATCTGTTGAAAGAAAATTTTCATCTAGTGTTTTTAATGGTAGCATTTCTTTCTTTTTTTGAAGTATTTTCCTCATTGTCTCGTTCTTTGCTAAATGCGACTATACCTATTTTTCTTAAAGAGGTATTTTTAAAAGGGATGAATATTTTACTATTATTTTTACATTGGTTTAATTATATAGATTTTCCATTATTCTTAAACTTATACATCTCATTATATCTAATAATGACAATTATATTATCAATAAGTATCTTTAAAACATTTAATTACACTCCAACACTTGTATTTACAGATTTAGAGAATAAGAAGTTATTTTTATTTGGATTATATGTATTAGTTGGAGGAGCTTCTGCAATGTTAGTTAGTAAGTTGGATATGATGATGATTGGTAAATTTATTGGATATCAAGAAGTTGCTTTTTATACTGTTGCTTTTTTCATAGGTAACGTAATAAGAGTTCCTGCTAGAGCAATAGGTTCTAT
>TARA_B100000674_G_scaffold161673_1_pt1 | contig 10021 bp, 6 predicted proteins | sample TARA_B100000674 | Tara Oceans TARA_B100000674 (sample SAMEA2622759) | marine metagenome | biome: marine biome (ENVO:00000447); feature: surface water layer (ENVO:00002042); material: "saline water (ENVO:00002010), including plankton (ENVO:xxxxxxxx)" | depth 5 m
TTGTACTTATATAGGGTACCTTAGTATAGAGTGCCTTGTAATGCTGTATCTATGGTAATATATAGCATGGCTACATGATTACAGACATCCCCTACCATGGACATACCATTGCGGTTAAAAATTGTGGTGATTTTTCACCTCCGATGTTCTTTCTTGTTCGATGGTTTTGAAAAAAAGTCAATCACAAAAATCATTCTTAATGTTCTTTCATATTAAAAAGTGTGAACCGCACTACTGTCAGTAGAATTGGTCACTGTATGTTATTTATGGAAATGGGACTGGAGCCACCTGTACATGGGTACAGCAAACCTCGGACCTCGATACTATATAACGATCATCATATTAGAAAAGCAAAATGAGTAACACAATTCAAACGATATTGAACGAAGTGGTGGACAAGGTGGTACATGATAACACCAGAAAACGCAAACCTTGTGATTTGCCTAAATTGAGAATCAAAAAACCAAAATTATCGTGGGATATAAAACGCGAACCAATTGGCAACGGATTTCATTTGGTCATGTCTGGTCCGAATCATTGTGGTTCACCTGTATGTCAGATCGAAGATCCACCCGCTCTGCGTCCATTGTCGAAATCCCTGACGTCTCCTAGAGATCGTTCACAAATGCAAAGTCCATTTACACCGGTAACATTGACGCCACATTCACCACCTCCCTTGTCACTGACACCTCCTGCTTTGCCTCACTCACTAACTGGCATCGTTCCAAAAGCTGAATTCGACGAGTGGCATTGTGAAAAGACTTTATACAATGGAATGAAGTGCTCAAGATGGATCCGTCCGGGGATATATGCAGATGATGTCATCAGCTTTTGGGACGATGGCACGATTACAAGGACCATCACTACTTTTATTGATTAAATCCAAAAGAGTAATAAAATATATATCTATATATTATATAAGAGTTCTTTTAAATGAGTTTCTATAAAGAGCAGACTAAGCGTATGATTGCCTTGTTGAAGGAAGATCAGTCTTTAAATGTTATGCGTGATTTTTTCACTCAATTGTCTCGTATCCGTCCTTTAGATGCAATCGCACTCATCAATTCATTTGAGCCGTCAGATGTTGACTCCGGTAAATTGATTTGCGAATCGATTACACAACGAGACTGGATGAAGACGATATCCTTGGAGGATATACGCAATCATATTGTTTTTACGGTCTGGAAAGAGCACCAGATCATCATTGAGAGTGAGAATTATTATGATTCCTCTCTGAAGGATGAATTTTATCATTCGTGCCACAGACAATCGAAACCCAGTTTGCATTCCGAAGAAATAGGTGTGCTTTTGGAAACTTGTTTTTACATACGACAAGTATGTATATTAAAGGAAATAGTGGAGGATGGTTTTGATGATTTGTCAATTATAGAGGAACCTGATTGGGATATGTATCATTTTTGGCTATTGCATCATGTGAATACAAATGGTTTAAAGCATATTGTATATGAGAATTTTAAACTTTTGGAACCTCTTATTCGATATTCAGAGAAGTGAATAAAATCTTGGACCACATTGTCAAAACACGAATGTACTCGCTACTTTTTCTCGGGTTAAACATATCTTTACATATATGTGTATTTTTCCCATAGATTTCAAACGTATATGCTTCTGGAACACCTATCCGTATGGCGTAATCAACAGAAGTACCATATGCCTTGTAAAAAGATACTTTTGCGGCTTGACCTTTATGACATTCTTCACACAAAGGGTGCAAATGAGTGAGTACCGACCTCATTTTATCTGCGTGTGGAGGTGGATTTGTATTGCTATCGTATGGCATGTACATAGAGAATTCACCTGAATGGACATTAATGTATCGTTTGATACCCTTCGAGAGGATATCTGCTACCAATTGAGTCTCTTTTTCGGACAATGGATGAGGTCCTTCGTACTCTTCCGACAACACGTCATAATGATGTCTTTTTAACTGATAATTTCTGTTGGTATCGACTTCGTTTCTATTTTTCCGTCTACAACTATCTCCATGCTCCACCTGCACTCGACCCCAGACGTTCAACACGGGTATAATGGTGACACGCTTTTCTGGTTGTACTCTGATTATTTGTTCCACTACATCCAATGCCAATTCGCCGGTAATTCTCTCTCGAGCGTGTTCATTAAATACCCATAATGTATCGACAGATTCATTGGGAAGCCAGTCCACGACAAGGATGTCGTCGTGCATCGTACACTTTAGCTTCGACACCATAACACATAATAGTTTAATTCGCTTAAAAATAACATTTGTATTGTGGTACATTCCGTGCGTAGATAGCACACATAAAAAGAAGACCAACAATCTCATATAAAAAATAAAGGGCAAGTTATATAATTACTATTTTTTATTTTTATCAAAAATGCTGAAGAGTTTATTGACGGACTGGACGGTGTGATCGGCATCGTCTGCCAAATCATGTATCAATTTTGTATTCTCCTCGTTGATAAGGCTATCAACTTTTTGAACAATGGATGTGATTTGTGCCATTGTTTCTGGTGATAGATCCTTCATGAGTTTCTGCGCAAGATCGGTAACGGTTTTAATTAATTCATTCAATTGGATATCATCCAACTTACCAGTGAGTGATCGTAACAAATCGATAATGTCTTTAATGTTGGCGGTATTGTCTTTATTTAGAAGTCCATTGATTTCATGGATAGGGTTTTTCAAATCGATCAAAAGGGTGCGCGTGATATCAAATAGATCCATATTGGATAGCGTTTTTAGGCTTAGGGTATGGAAATTATCTGCCATTTTATCCCCTTTTGTGTGGACCAACAAATTTGCCTTTTGTGTCAAATTGTTTGAATTTGTGATGATGTTGTTGATGGCATTCTTGTCCATACTCATATATTGTTCACTAATCTGACTTGCCATTTCACCCCATGGCACAGATCCCAATGCCTTTAAATCATGTCTGTGATTATCATATACGGTGTAAATACCATAGATAATAATCGTCATGGAAATCGTCTGTAGACTAATCAACACCGTAATGATCGTCAGTAATCGCGTTATGCAATTGGACGGTTCCAAGTAGTACGATTTTTTCATATGAAAACGATGTCGTTATTTAAATAGTAATTTTTCTACGTTATACTAATATTAAAAATTAAATCTTCAAGCGAGGACTTCATGCTATGTATAGAGTCCACCCAACCGGCAATCTTTGAACCTGAATTCTTATCTACAATATCACGTATGGTCATGGAAACGATTTCTTCGGTTGCCTCTGGCATAAGTCTCTTCTCGACATGGAGTTCAATGGTGTCGAATTTCCTGTAGTGAGGTTCCATAGGTGGTTCTGCCGATCCAAGGTACCGAAACAACGCGTACCAAAAGTATGTGTATTTCTTTATGTTGGAGAACATTTTGGTGCATTGTATTTTCAACTGATCATACTGTTCAGATTGAATACCACCCAAAAGGTCTACCATACCGGGCGTAATTCTCATTTCGGTAAGTTCTTCCCATTTAGGATCTGTCCCCAGTATGTAGGAAAAGTCAATGTGTGCTAGATGTCCCGTAGAAGACACCATGATATTGCCTAAATTTCGATCGCCTACACCCAGCATAAATGTCAAAATACAATTGGATGCACACGACAAGATGAATTCATTTCGTATGTCAATCATTGGTTTGGATATATTATTTTTTACAATCCAATTTGTAAGGGTTGTTGTCTTGTTGATTTCTTCCAATGTAACTGAATTGTTGAGCATCTCAATGATGCCGTAAGTATCGCTGATGGGTAATACATGGAATGTATTGAAACGGATGTCGTCGTCCACGTACTTCATCATATGAATGATATCCATAACGAATTTGTCCTTGCGAATATCATCGTGTTTGATCAATATTCGAATTGTACCTCTTTCGTGCGTTTCAATTGGAACTACCCATGGCTTCGTAAAGGTATTTAATTGAATAATATTTACAACTTGAACGTCACGTATAGTGGTTTTCGGATCAAAAGGAAGCCGTATTTTGTCAAAGTAATAATCGGTTATTTCGTTTGGATATTTCAATTTGGCAAGAAATTCATGTGATTTCTTTATGTCCTCTTTATATGGGCTCATCTGTAGTAAGCGATTGATGATGGAGGTATAATAAATGCTATGGTCTGTCATGGTTTCAATGAGAAAATTGCATGAAAAGTACAATCTGTAGGTCATCTCTATGTCGTCACATATTCGGGGCAAGAGGTTGTTTGCTATTAGCCGTTGCAATGCTTTTGATGGTGGATTGAAAGGTTGCAATAGCCATGGAATCAGTACGAGCAGCCATTCATTCTTTATTTTTAATATGATTTGTCCTACCCACGACTCCATTTCTTGGATGTCCAATATTTGTGCGCTTGGGAAACAAGAAAGCAGGTCCATGATATCGTAAACATTGATGTCTTCGGTACATTCTGCATGGCAAAATAAATATGTACAGTTGGTAGTCCGTTTGGAAGTTCTGTAGTGGCGTATCATGTCTGTGATGTCCGATACGCCTACCATTGCGCGGATGGCTTGTACCATCAACCGAGAGTGTCCTGTAAATTCTTTCCAATGAATGGATATCAGTCGGCGCTCGATGCTCGTCCACCGTTGATAACCTATTTTAAGATGTAATGACTTGAGAACTCCAATAATTGTATCTATGGCGAGTTTCCAGCGTTTGCATATGCTTCGCAAATATACAATTTGTTTCAGAGAAATGCGTAAGAGTGAGAATACCATGATGATATCTTTGTTCTTTTTTACATGGATGATTTCTCTCAAGCACATGTTGCATACACGATGTTTTTTTCCATCGCAATACCGTTTGTGTGTGGATGGCAAATAGGATGGTAACGACTGGTATTGGTAACAACAATAGTGGCAAAAGATACTACCACAGGAGCGACAATGGTGGCGTCGATTTAGCATGGAAAAATCACTGTGGCACATAGTACACTGTGTGCTTCTGTCATCAGACATCCATGTGACTGGAATTCTCGGTTTGACGGATACCATTTAGTATATATGTCCCGTATATTTTATATGCTATGAATTTGAATTGTATATTAATAGGGGATTGTAATGTTGGTAAAACCCATTTGTTGTCTTCGCTACGTAAACCATACCGAAAGAAATACATGTATATACCTACAATAGGGGTTGATTTCCATTCTTATGGCAATTTGCGTATATGGGATACGTCTGGACACCCTAGATTCATGACAATAACCAAAACCTTTATTCGGTCGAGTGACTTGTGCATATTATGTTATAATGACGAGAAATCATATAAAAACTTACCAATGTATATTGAACATGTAAATAATTATATGAAGGATGATTGTAAAATAATGATTTTATCTTTTTGCAAGGATGTTCAATGGGAAGTGGAGGGTATGGTACTGGCAAATACAATTTCATGTGATTTCAAGATATGCGATGTGGAAAAGAAAGAATCATGTATGGAATTCTTCGACAAGCTAATTCCCAAGCCAAATGTAAAAACAAAAGAATTGCCTACTATGGAGCGTGATCAATATTGTTGGTGGAATTGGTGGTAGTTGTGTATTTAAGTAAATGTAAATATTTGTAAATATGTTCGTTCTGTTAATATCTGTTCTGTTATTTGGGACTCTATGTACGGCTAGTTTCCTAATAACATATTGGATTTTTAATATGATAAATCAGGCGAGTGGTGGCGAAGAGCCTAGTATTAATAATACAATTATGATGCAGTTCACCAGTTTAACACAGAATTTGATTAATGTGGTGGGAGATATGCTTTCTATTATCTCAAATAAGTTTTTTGGTTTGATATCAAATATACAGAGCAATTTACGAGTCTATTTGCAGATAAGTATCTTGAGTTTGATTATATTGTCCTATACGGCGGAAAAGGAACTATTTTTGTCCAGTATCGATAAGCTATGGCGATGCGGACTTCATCCATTTTTCAACACCATCCTTTTCTCCATTTTACAAGCTGGACGTCTGTTATATGGGGGTGTCGTACCAGTGTACAATTTTGAAACGTTGGTGACGAAGCAGCTGATTTCAGGTACAAGGACCAGCATCTTTTTGTGTGCATCTAAATCATTATTCGAGTCATTGGTTATTGTACTCAATATCGTCATCTCTCTGTTCCAATCTGTTACTATATGGACAGGTGTAGGTTTGGATTTATCGATGGAAAATAACGCCATCTTTAATGAATTCAATATAGTCAAATTAATTATGAACGTGCAAAAATTAGTCTTGAAACAGTCCGGGGTTACTGGATGTGCATGTGGTGGACTGGTCGATGTATTTGAATATATTTACATCATGTTCCGTCAGGATGAACTGGCATTTGCAATCAATCATGCCGTAAACATACCAATATCTGTCGCACAGGCATTGTTTCAGGTGATCCCACCTTGGGGAAAGTTACCATATGCTATATCTCCAGCGAATCATCTTACTGGATTCATCTTTTTTGCAAGCTCGTACATTGACCAGATAGCTATAAAGTGGACACTGCATACAATTTCACTCTTCGATGACAAATTCAAGATGACCGGAGTTCCACAAGAATTTGCCTTTACGATTATTGGAAGAATACTGATTTCAGGGGTACACGTTGTATGGACCGTCTTTCGCGCGGTATTGGCACTTTCTTTACCGTTCTCACAGCTGGCAGTACCAATGATACCTATTGAAAAAGCGTTGGATAACATCAGAACTGAATTGACAAAAGGAGATTACATGGTACGAGTCTTTTCCATGGATCAAGCCATAGAGCATATGAATTTAGCTATCATCGGGGTGACGGATCTGGTGGCATGGTTTTTCCAAGTGGTTTACGAATCCAGTCGAGCGATTGCAAAAGCCTTAGCGAACGGTGAGTCTGTTGCATTGCTTCTCCCAGCCCATAAACACATTGTGTGTAACAATCAGTTGGATGATCTATTTGATAATTTGGCTTGTGCCGCAAGGGAATTTTTATCCTCGCCATTTGATATCCTATTCTTAGGATACTCCTTGTTTGTAGAACTCATATTCAAGTCGATTGTGAATACAGAGGAGAATGCCCTACTTACATTGCAACGTTACGATGGAATCTCTTTCCCACGAACAGCTGAACTGACATGTGAATATAGAGACTCTATTTCGTATGATCTCACTGCCCAAAAATGTGGATGTGATACTGGTCTAGGCTATTTTCATCAAATCACACCTGAACCCGGATATCCATTTGGACGACCACATTATGATCCTTACTGTGGACAGCCAAATTTACAAGTGAATCTGTTTAATAAGTTAGAGAGAGTAGCCCATTACGCGACTACCGATGTAGTGGACAGTCTAAGTGAATTGGCTGTTGTGTTTGTTATATTTGCCAACGAACTGCCACGCTCAGTGTTAAAGGCAACCTTGAATGTGGTAAACATGGTTGAAGGAGACTATTTTGAACAGAAGGTCAATTGTGGATATGGTATGTCATCGACACTCTTGAGAGCGTGGTTTGATAAACAAAATACGCAACTCAGTTTCGATGATCAAATAAAGGCGGCACGCGATGAATGTGATGCGGACTACCAATGCCCTAGGTGTCATGAACCAGATAAAATGCCTTGGTTGAACCCACAGACAAACTATTGGAAATGCACTGATATTGATCACGCCATAAAAGGATTGCTTTGCCTACCAATTGCAAATCCTGATGGGAAACGATTGACCAGAAGAGTCAACAACAGGGCAGTCACCGAAAGGATATCTTTACCATTGTGTGATAAGGTAAACAAGGAAGGCTGTATGTGCAATCCAGTGTTAACAGATCTTTGTGAGGGACATAAAACAAATGGAGTTAGTGACGATGCGACTATTACTACATCCGAAGACTGTATAAATGAGTACGATGGAGGTGTCTGGAACAATGGTGCCTGTAAATTTCTAAAGACAGACGGTACCACGGAAACGATTGGAAATGATGCCACAATCTCATTAGCAAAATGCGAAGAATTGATCGAAATAGAAGATATACAAAATGTAGATACCACCACATTTGTTCCCCCTTATTGCTTTCCATTACAACGTCTCAACGGAGCGGAAATCAATGCCACCACGAAAGAAACCTGTGAAAAGAAAACTACGGGTGGAATCTGGTACGAGGGATTGAATGATAATAGTCGATGCTCTTGCATGCGACACTTTCCTGATACAGTGATGGAATATGCTCGTGGTGCCTTTTCCAACCCAGTGCTTTCTAGGATTCATAGTCCTCTTGTGGCACCCCATTGGTGTAATACCTTTTGGGCAGAATGGATTCTATTTTCGATTGAGCGATATGGTGCGGCAATAGAACGTTTGGCAGGGGTATTTCACCCTGCATACGAGTCAGATGGTGGTAATGGTAATGAATATTGTGAAAAGAGTTCCTTCAAAATATATGATTCCTATGTGCTTCGTCTGCCTAGATATGTGTTTGAGAGAGACCAAGCTATGTATGATCGCTTGAAATTGACATACACGTACAATTCGTGTACTCTGTTTGGTACAACCGACTTTATATGTTCGACTTCAATGACTATACGCAACGCGGTGAGTACCATTGTAAATGAAGTCCGTATGATATTGATGTCCGTGAGTAACATTCTCGATGGAGATTTCAGCAGAGTCAAATTGGCTATATCTGAGCGTGTATGCGATGCGGCAAAGACCTTGAGTGCCTTGTCGTCCATTTTACCAGCTCTACTTCCAGATTCAATTGTATCCTCTGAAGTACAAGCTGGGATGTCGAAAGTCATCTATTCAGGATTTCACGCTATTGTCCTAGCGCTAGACATCATTAGCGTCCTGTTGCAATTCATTGATAATCTGGTTCAAGGTCGTTTGGACTTTTTGAATCCACAATCGTTTCCTATATTTAATTTGTTCTTTACCTTAGTCAACGCATTCATCGACTGGTTTCGTTTGATTATACGAAGCCTCGGAGACTTTTTGAATGCTATATTCAATGGTGCGGGTGCAGGTATGTATACGGTGGATAGGATTATTGAAATCCTTCAAGTGCATCTGTTGAATGAAGCTGTCGTGGAGATAGTGGGTCTAGTATTGAAAATACTTTTTGAATTGGTAGAATTCATCACATCGGGTAACATTGCAGGTGGCATTGGTGGGTTTTTCGTGGATTTATTTACAATTGTCAAAAAGATAGTCACACTATTGATACAGCAAGTTGGTAAAATCATGTCGCTTCTTTTGGATATGATGGGACCTGCCGGTGATCTGATCCGTAAAATTGGAAACACGATATGTGGAGTCATCGAGTCCATTATGTGTGCTATCAAAAGTATACCCGGTATTGGTATAGGAACTTGTAATTTGGGATGTGGTGATGGATTCCGTAGAAGACATTTATTTTCGTCCGGAACAGAAGATTCCAAATTCCAAGATATTGTATACCACATATCAAATGATATCCCATGGAATGGTACATCCAATTGCGATTTATTCATCCATGCGTATAAACATTACAAATGGGATGATCTCAGACCTATTGAACATATCAACCTGTTGGACTGTATTGAGCAGAGATATATGATGATTAAAGTCAACAAGGAGTTTAATATCTCCCTACCCGAGGATCTCTTATACAACTGGCAGCGAAAATGGGAACTTGGGTACCATTTTGTAAACACAGGAATCATTTACCTCGAACATAAATTAGGTACAATCAACACAAAACAGATGTTGCATAAAATGAAAGATAAGGGAATTGATTTCAATGATTGGATGCCAATTATTAGTAGAATGCACAGTGCCGTAGGTAAAATCTTTACATTGGACAGTATGTTTCAAGGTATCGAGTATTCATTCCGTCAATTGGATCCAGACATAGAAAAAGGAAATTCCGCGATGAGCAACGTTTACCGTTTGTACTCCATTGGTGGAAAAGCATTCAAAAAGGTACACGAACATGTCAGAGAAAAGAATTTGAAAAAGCAAATGAATCTACTATATGCTACTCTTAAAA
>TARA_B100000674_G_scaffold491229_1_pt1 | contig 10019 bp, 9 predicted proteins | sample TARA_B100000674 | Tara Oceans TARA_B100000674 (sample SAMEA2622759) | marine metagenome | biome: marine biome (ENVO:00000447); feature: surface water layer (ENVO:00002042); material: "saline water (ENVO:00002010), including plankton (ENVO:xxxxxxxx)" | depth 5 m
AATAGACAAAACTATATTGATCAGGGACAATCTATTAATTTAATGATTCATCCGAACATGTCAGCGAAAGAAATTAACAAACTTTATGTAAAAGGGTGGGAACTTGGTCTTAAATCCTTGTATTACCAACACAGTATGAATGCCGCTCAACAGTTTAAACAAAATAAAGAATGCACTAGCTGCGAAGCATGATGTAGATAAGCTTTCTTCTTTCAAGTTTACATTTACTAATTAACGTGAAAAGCTACTCTTTTTTAATTTTTATTTTAATTGCCACTAGTTGTGCGAACATGGTAATGCCAGAGGGGGGAAATAAAGACACATTACCTCCACAATTTGTTAATAGTGTTGAGATATATAATGACAATACTAAACAATTAAAATCAATATACTTATCATTTGACGAAAGAATTCAAGAAAATCAATTTTCAAGTAATTTTTATATCTCCCCTCCTTCTAAAAATATCTCTCACAAGATTAAAAAAAATATTTTGGAAATATATTTTGAAAATGATCTTCAAGAGAACATAGAATACACGCTTTCATTAAATAATTGTATTAAAGATATAACTGAGGGGAATGTAATAAAAGATTTCAACTATAACGTTAAAACATATGATACTTTGAAACTAAATATTAAAACATATACTTTTAATGGTGTTCTTAAAAATTCATACAGTCATAAAATAGAAGATAATCATTGGGTCATGTTGTTTAAATCTGACAAGCCTGATTCTATATTGTTTAAAACCGTACCAAGTTATGTTTGTAAATCAAATGACGAAGGAGTTTTTAGTTTTAATAATATTATTGATGGAAATTATAAAATAGTTTCTATTTCAGGAGAAGATTACCTCTACCACGAAGATGACATTATTTCATTTTCGAATGAAATAATTAGTGCGGGTGTAGATAGTTTGATTGAACTATTTACTTTTAATCCAACACACAATATTGATTCTACAGAAATAGTTAAAGACACCACAACAACAGAAGGGGGAAGCTTGACTTTAAAGACTGATTTTATTGGAAATATTATAGTTCAATTATTAAGAGGGAACAGGGTAATCCTTCAACAAAGCTTTGAAAACATCTCTGATTTTAGACTTAAAAATATTACTACGGGAGAATATATTTTAAGAGCTTTTAGAGATGAAAACAAAAATGGATATTGGGATACCGGGAATTTTAAAGAAAAAAAACAGGCAGAAAAAATGCATTATTTTCCTGAAAATATAACTATTAGAGAGAATTGGAATCTAGAATTAGATTGGATTACAAAAGAGTAAAATCATCTCTGTCTTGTAAGAAGTTCATTTGTCTTCTTTTTAATTTTAGATCGTCTAAACTAATTTCAATTTGTAAAACCTCTTCCATATTTTCTGTAGCAGAAAGCAACTCCTTTCCAAAAGCATCAAAAACTTTCGTGTGACCGTTAAAAGGAACTCCATTTCCATCTATACCTATTCTATTTACTCCAATGGTATAGCACTGATTTTCTATTGAACGTGCTTTTAAAAGCGTATCCCAAGCCTCAATTCTTTTTATGGGCCAATTAGCAAGATAAATCAGAAGATCATAATCAATATTGTTTCTGCTAAATACAGGGAAGCGTAAATCATAACATATTAGTGGACATATTTTCCAACCTTCTTCTTCAATAATCAACCTCCACCTTCCCTTTTCTAAATATTTCCCCTCTTTAGTTAAAGAGAATAAATGATACTTATCGTAAGTGTATACATCTCCGTTTTTAGTTATCCAAACCAATCGATTATAAACTCTTCCTTTTTCTGTTATCATTAGCGTTCCTGATACCGAACATTTTTTATTACTAGAAAGTTCTTTTAACCAATTTACTGTTTTACCCTCCATTGTTTCGGCTAAAGATATTGTCTCTGGACAAAAGGCAGTATTAAACATTTCGGGAAAAAGTATAAGGTCTGTTTTCGATATATCATCAGCTAATGATTTAAAATGAGACAGGTTTTTATCTATATCTTTCCAATGAATGTTAGATTGTATTAAGGAGATATTTAATTTGCTTTTCATTTGCTCAAAAATAGTCATAAAAAGCAAGTCTAATGGGTACTTTAATATTTAATCTAATATTCACTATTAACAAATCTTTTTAAAAAAAACTTTAGAAATTAATTTGATTATCTGGTCAACAAGTTGTTTTTTAAAATAAATGTTAAATTAGCTAATAAATAAAAAAAGAATAAAATCTATGGATGAGTTAATTAAAAATGTTAAAATTTGGGCGGAAGAAAAAAATCTGCTTCACAAAGAAAATAGTCAAGCACAAATGTTAAAAGTTTTAGAAGAAGTTGGGGAGACAGCTGGAGCTCTACTAAAGAATAAAAATCAAGAAATTATAGACGGATTAGGTGATAGTTTTGTAACTTTAATTATTCTATGCTACCAACTAGAACTAGAGCCAGAGCAATGTCTTCAAGCTGCTTGGGATGAAATAAAAAACAGAAGTGGAAAAACAGTTAATGGAACTTTTATTAGAGAAGATTAATAAAAAATAAATTGATCGTTACAAATAAAAACTCCTGTCATTTTGTCTTTTAATACATAACGGTATGGTTTTTTCATATTAAAAATTAAACAATAAAAATATTAAAAAATGATGAAGCAAGGTAAAATAAATGTAGAAACACAGAATATCTTTCCAATAATTAAGCAGTTTCTTTATTCGGACCATGAGATATTTTTAAGAGAATTAGTATCTAACGCTGTAGATGCTACACAAAAAATGAAAACTCTCAAAACTGTAGGAGAGCTAAATTCTGACATCTCAAAACTAAAAGTCGAAGTGATTTTAGACAAAAAATCTAAAACATTGACTATTAGAGATAATGGAATAGGCATGACAGATAAAGAATTAGATAAATACATTAACCAAATTGCATTCTCTGGAGCTGAAGAATTTGTAAATAAATATAAGGATGCTGATAAAAACAATTCCATTATAGGACACTTTGGATTAGGTTTTTATTCAGCATTTATGGTCGCTAAAGAAGTGGAAATAATTACTAAAAGCCAACTTCCAAATAGCAAACCTGTGAAATGGACCTGCGACGGTTCTCCAAATTTTAGCATGGAAGAAGTTAAGAAAAAAACTAAAGGTACTGATGTTATTTTACATATTGCTGATGACTCAATGGAATTTCTTGAAGAACAGAGAATCTCCTCAATTTTAAATAAATATTGTAAATTCTTACCTGTCAAAATTAAGTTTGGAGACAAAACAGAATTAATTGACAACCCAAAAGGTAAAAAAGATAAAGATGGTAATTCAGAGAAAATAGAAAAGAAATCTGACAATATTATAAATAACACAAATCCAGCATGGAAGAAAAGACCATCTAATTTAACAGAAGAACATTATAAAAGTTTCTATAAAGAACTTTATCCAATGGAATTTTCTGATCCATTATTTCATATACATTTAAATGTCGATTACCCTTTTAATTTAACGGGAATATTATATTTTCCTAAACTAAAAAATAATTTAGAAGTTCAAAAGAATAAAATTAACCTTTATAGCAACCAAGTATTTATTACTGACAATGTAGAAAATATTGTTCCAGAATTTCTAACGCTTTTACACGGGGTGATTGATTCTCCTGAAATTCCATTAAATGTATCTAGATCTTATCTTCAAGCAGATTCTAATGTCAAAAAAATATCGAAGCATATCACAAAGAAAGTTGCTGACAAACTTAATCAAATGTTCAAAAAAGATCGAAAGGATTTTGAAAGCAAATGGGATGATATTAAAACATTTATAGAATATGGAATGCTTACAGAACAACAATTTTTCGAAAAAGCAAGTGAATTTGCACTATATAAGAACACAAAAAATGAATACTATACATTGAGTGAGTTCACTGACAAGATAAAAGATTCACAGAAAAACAAGGATGGAAAAATAATAGTTTTATATAGTCATAATGTACAAGAACAACACAGCTTTGTTAAAACCGCTACTGATAAAGGATATCAAGTTCTATCATTAGGTGGTCCATTAGTTAGTCATCTTATTAGTAGAATAGAATCTGAAAATACTGATATTCAATTTGCCAGAGTAGATGGTGATATAATTGATAAATTAATTGAAAAGGATGATGTAAATATCTCTAAGTTGTCGAAGAAAGAGGAAGAAAAAATCCAAAAGATGTTTGAAGAAATAGTAGATAAAGAAAAATTTACTGTCAAAATACAAAGCATGTCTTCTGATGAATCTCCAATTATAATCACTCAAAGCGAATTTATGAGAAGGATGAAAGAACAGCAAGAATTATCCGGTTCAGGAGGAATGCAAATGTTTGGATTAATGCCTGAGTCGTATAATTTAGATGTAAACGCAAACCATGAATTAATTTCAAGTATTCTTATTGAAAAATCAAAGAAAAAAAGAAACGAGATTATAAATCAGTTACTTGATCTAGCGTTACTATCACAAGGAATGTTAAAAGGTGAAAAACTTACATCTTTTATTTCTAGAAGTGTTTCGTTAATTAAATAATACTTTTATTTTCTGGATCTTCAATTGTACAAAGAAATCAGATTGATATGATAAACCCAGATTAAAATCAATTTTTTATGATTAATCAATTATTTTAGAAAAAAATAGAGATTATTTCAAAGAGTATCTATTTGTTTATTTTGCCATTTTTGCCTAGCGAATTTTTGCATATCTACCTCTTGATCACTTTCATCTATTATTTCTAATCCAATTAAAGTTTCTAAAATATCTTCCAAAGTTACAATCCCTACTAATCCTCCATATTCATCAATGACTATTGATATATGTTCCTTCTTGTCTAACAACTGATTAAATAGAGCAAAAACATTAGTCGTACTAGGAACTTTTAAAATATCTCTACGTAAAGTTTTGAGCTTATTGTTTAGATTTTTCTTGTTAGATATTTTTTCAATATAATCTTGCAAAAATATATATCCAGTAATATTGTCAATTTGTTTAGAATAAACTGGAATTCTAGAAAATTTTATTTTGTTATGTTCTTTACTAAAATTATCTAAAGTATTGTCTTCATCAGCAGAAAACACAACAACTCGTGGGGTTATAATTTGTGAAATTTTAATTTTCTTCAAATCAATAATATTCTGTATAATTCGATTTTCCTGTTTAGAGAAAACCCCTTCGTCATAACCTAAATTGGCTAAAGCTGATAATTGCTCTCTCGTAACGCTAGTATTCTTTTCTTTTGCAATTAATCCTGTGATTTTCATTGATATTATAACAAAAGGGTAGGTTATTAATAACATAAATCTTACTGTGTAAAATGTGAATTTTGATAAACCTTTACAATAAGTTGCTCCAATAGTCTTAGGGATAATTTCAGAGAAGAATAGAATAAAAACTGTTAAAATAGCGGAAGCAATTCCTAAATAATTATCACCAAATATGTTAGTTATCTCAGCACCCACACCCGCAGCTCCAATTGTATGTGCTATAGTATTTAATGTTAGAATTGCTGATAATGGTTTGTCTATATTCTTCTTGTAGGCCAAAAAAGATGATACCCAGTTATTATTTTTTTTAATTGAAAGTAAATATGATTTTGGTGTAGTTAATAGAGTTGCTTCAACTAAAGAACATATAAATGAAATAAATAAAGCTAAAAAAAGATAAAAAATTAGTGCCGTCATATCATTACAATAATATAAAAAATATAGTATTATTTGATATTACAATATTACAAATATATATGTAGGGTGATATAATAGTTTAAAAAAAAATATGTAATAGTTCTTTTTTTGGAGTACTATATTTATAATATTATATAAATTTAAAAAACAAGTAATATATATACTACAAGAACTATTACATATAAGCTAATTTATCAGAATTTTAGTGATTATGATGGCCACAGTGAATCTCTGTGTATGTCCCAGCTGGTACAGTATCATTACCGACTATCACATCAGCATCTAATGTATAAGAAAAGTCAGGTCCCTCAGCTGCTTCAAGTTCAGACCCACAGAATTCTTCACCTCCTTCTGAATTTAAAATTTCTACTTCAACTTCATTTCCTTCTGCGTTCATAAATGCTATATGACAATGTTCACAATCATGATCGTGGTCATCAGATGAACAAGCACTAAACAAAGTAATTGAAAGTACAAACATTCCTAAAATCGTCTTTTTCATAGTTTTTTTTTTAATATTATTAATACTGACATAATTTTTTATGTTTCGCTTATTGAAAGCTCATCAGAGTATTTTTTAAAATTCATATTTTAAATTGAGATTAATTGATCTTCCTGGATTAGGAACCCCGCCTCCTGTGCCAACACCTCTAATCCTTGAAATATGTGGAGTGTATTCTGTGTTTAGTAAATTATCTACAATAAAAGTATATATAAATTTATTGTTGAAATGACCGCTAACTGAGAAGTTAAAAATATTAAAAGATTTTGTAGGCTCCTCATATTGCGCTATACTATTTTGTTCAAAATTAAACTTATGATATAAGGATATATTCTTGATTTTGTATTTTTCTAATTTTTTATATTTATTTAAATCTAAAAGTAATCTTGTTTTGACACTATTAGCTGGTGTTAAAGCCAATCCAAAAGAATCGTCTTTATTTTCAGTTTTTAAAAATGAATATGATTGTTCAATATGTAAATTATGTAGATAATGAGGATGATAATGAATATTCATTTCTATACCTTTTAATTGTACTTGTTTATATTGTATATACTCATACACTCTGTAAGATCCTATAATATTTCCAAAAGCATCAGTATCTTCATAAATATCACCATTTAAATTTATTGAAATAAAATTGTTTATATTTTGAATAAAAGGATTTATTACAATTCCAAAATGTTCGTTTGCCCACTGATGCTTTAAATCAAATTGATTTGATTTCTCTAAAGTCAAACCATTATCTCCGATTTCAAATCTATTTGTCCCATGGTGAACACCATTTGAAAATAATTCAGAAAAATGAGGAGCTCTGTATGCTCCGGAGTAACTAAATCTTATGGTGTGATTATTCCTTTTATAATATAACCCTGATGAGAAACTAGGATGTGAAAATGATTTGTCGTAATTAACATCAAATATCATATTACTTGTGGCTGTATTATCGACAGATTTTAATTTTTTATAATCGAATCGGAGTCCTAAATTTAATCCTAGATTGTCTGATTCAAAATTAAATATTCCGTATGGACCAATATTAATTGATGTTGCATCAGGAACTAATCTTTCATTAATATTATTTTTATTTTCTAGTATAGAAAATTGAGATCCAAATTCAAATGTTGAATTATTGTAAAAATATTTAATATTTGGATTTACAAGAGTATTTGATAATACCAAATCAAATGCAGGCCTGGTTACTTGTTCGTATTCCTTTAGGTTGTTTATAAAATGACCGACATACATATTCATTTTTATTTTGTTTAAAAAATAATTTAATTCATATACAAATAAATTATTAGTTACGTCTTGATAAGGAGTTGCGGGTTTATAATCAGTGTTATATTCAAAACTTGGAGATAAAAAGTCTGATAATGGAATTTGAGTAGGATCACCAAGACACACGTGAGCAGGTATTCCTGTCAATTCATTATTAAGTTGATATCTCAGAATATTTTGAAGGTTATTTTTCTTATGAGACATAGAAAATTTTATCGCATTTTTGTTGAATCTAGAATTGAAAAGGTATTGTCCATTAGGAAGTTTATAATCAGAAGATAAAATATACTCACCAAATAGATTAACAAATAGATTTTTCTTATTCCATTTAATTCCAAATTGATTACTATTTGAGTGACTATTAAAATTAAATTTAGATCCAATAAATCCTTCATAATCATCTATTTTAACAAATGGTTGGTCTTTAAAATATAATAGACCACCAATAGTTTCTGAACCATATTTTAATGCACTTCCCCCTTTAATCAACTCAACTTTTCCTAATCCTAATTCTGTAAAGCCAATACCATGGTCATTCGCCCATTGTTGGTTGTTTATTTGCATTCCATTTAAGTAAGTAACAACTCTCATTCCCGACAAACCTCTAACTACTACTTTTTGAATACCTATTCCTGATGAAATTAAATTAACACCACTTAATTCCGAAACATTTTCTAGAAGGCTGTTGCTATTTAAAAAAACCTCTTTGATGTCTTTATTTACAATATTTGTTAACTTGCTATTTCCTAAATCATTATATGATGCTTCTATACTAATCTCATCTAATTCTACATGTAAATCATTTAATATGACTGTCAATTGAGTGTTTTTATTATAGAGAACTTTTTTAGATTCGTATCCTTTTCTATAAAAATAAATATAAGACCCATTTGAGAGATCTAAATCAATGGTAAATTTTCCAGATCTATTAGAATATAAAATTATGTCATTTTCAGGAAAAATGACCTCAACTCCGGAAATCGGAACACTATCTTTATCTATAACTACACCTGTGTTTTGAGACTTAAGGGTAAGTGCGGTCATTACAATTAAAAATATTAATATATTTTTTTTCAAAGAATTATATTTTCAAAAATTAAGATTTTCACTAACGCAACTCAGTTGCAAATATAAACAATTTGTTTAACGCACTTCAGTTGCATTAAACAAATTGTTTATATTTGTAATTTAAAAGTTACAATCATGAAAACCTCAGAAGAATTATTAAGTAATTATGGTCTAAGAAAGACTACTTTTAGAAAAAAACTACTAAAGTTATTTCAAGATACAGAACAAACATTAACAGTAGAATATATTAAAAATAAGATAGGAAAAAAGAATGATAAAGTAACTATATATAGAGCCCTTTCTACATTTGAAAAGAGGGGATTAATACACCAAGTTCCAGATAAAAACAACTTGTCTCGTTACGCTTTGTGTAGTTTAGATTGTAACCCTTCTAATCACACCCACCATCACGCTCATTTTATTTGCGATTATTGTGACAATACTATGTGTATAGAAGACTTTAAATTACCTAAAATAAAAAAAATTAAAGGGTTTAAATTCAAAAAGCTAGAACTTATAATTAAGGGTCATTGTCCAAAATGCTTATAGGTAGTTAAGAGAGTTTGCAGCTTCTAATATGTTTTTACATTTAATAATTAATATATAATTATTTTAATTTATTCTAATTATAAATTACTAATATTCATTTAGTTATCATTTATTAATATCATAAAATAAATTAATTTCGTAAATAAATTATATATTATGAATACGAAAAAAAATAATAAAAACATCTTATTGAGTAAGAAGAATAAATGTAAATGCGGTAAGACAAACGATCCAAATGGTAATTGTGATGGGTCACACGCAAAAAAATAAGGAATAGAATTAAAAACATTTAGATGTCTAAAAATATAGAAAGGCACGATTATAACAAAAAACCTTTCAAATAATTAATGTAGGCTTTCAAATTACACATTGATCTTAATTATTAGAAGGACAACTATTATTTCAGTAAAACTTAAGAAATTTTAATTTTATTCTCTGATAAGTGATTTGTTTATTAAAATAATAAATTTCAATTTGATATTCTTAAGCTTGATAAAAAATAAACTCTACTAATAAATAGGTTTTTGTATAATTGCGAATTATCTTTATAAATTATATGTTTAATTTTGATTATTCTTATTTGTCTCTTCCAGAAAAATTTTTTAGTCTTACAAAACCGAATTTAAATTCAAATCCTGAAGTTTTTCTTTTAAATAATCAAATATGCAATAATTTTAAATTCAAATTTAATAAAGAAGAAGAATTAATTAATTTACTATTTTCTAATAAAAATTACAGAAATTCTTTTGCCCAAGCATATGCAGGACACCAATTTGGACACTTTACTAAATTAGGGGATGGTAGAGCAATAATTTTAGGAGAACACGTAACTAAACATAATGAACGTTTTGACATTCAGCTCAAGGGAGCTGGGATAACTCAATACTCAAGAAATGGAGATGGTAAAGCTACTTTAGGATCAATGCTTAGA